>Ga0209048_10002146_pt1 | contig 19767 bp, 17 predicted proteins | sample FrelakmetCRP12CR_FD_187146 | JGI IMG/M metagenome (GOLD analysis project Ga0209048, IMG submission 187146) | Freshwater lake sediment microbial communities from the University of Notre Dame, USA, for methane emissions studies - CRP12 CR (SPAdes)... | ecosystem: Environmental > Aquatic >... | reverse complement strand
GAGGAAGCGCGAACTCAGGCCACACGCCGGTGCACGGCGCGGTCGATCGGCGGTCTCGGTCGGATCCGAGACCGTGGGGCGACGGGCTTGAGACTCCGACGCCTGAGCGCGTGTTCCGCGGCCGCTGTGGAGAGCGGGCTCCCGGCCTACAGCGGCTCGAATCGCGCCTGGAAGAACCGCAGGTACTTCGGCTCGTACACCATCCTCAGGCCGCTCGCCGCGGCCCGCGCGTCGTAGACCGCCTTGACCGACTCCGCGACTACGTCCATGTGCGCCTGGGTGTAGACACGCCGCGGAATCGTCAGTCGCGTCAGTTCGAGCTTCGGGTAGTGGTGATCGGCCGTCGTGGGGTCACGCCCGGCACTGACGATGCCGCGCTCCATCGAGCGAATCCCCGAATCCAGGTACAGCTCGGCGGCGAGCGTCTGCGCGGGGAACTGCGTCTGCTCGAGCTGCGGATAGAAGCGCCGCGCATCGAGGAAGACTGCGTGACCGCCGACTGGTCGGACCATCGGGATGCCCCAGTCCTCCAGGAGCTCGGCGAGGTAGCGAACCTGACCGATGCGGGAGCGCACGTGCTCATCGTGCATCGACTCCTCGATGCCGATGGCCATAGCTTCCAGGTCGCGTCCGGCGAGGCCGCCGTAGGTGTGCAGCCCCTCATACACGACGACGAGATTGCGTAGCTCCTCGAACAGCGTCCAGTCGTTGACCGCCAGCCAGCCGCCGATATTGACCAGGCTGTCCTTCTTGGCGCTCGACCAGGCGCCATCCGTGTAGTCACAGAACTCGCGTGCGATCTCGGCGATCGACTTCTCCGCGTACCCCGGCTCGCGCTCCTGGATGAAATACGCGTTCTCGACGAGGCGCGTCGCGTCGAGGAACAGGCGCAGTCGGTGCTGATTGCACAGCCCGCGCAGCGCGCGCACGTTCGCCATGCTGACCGGTTGCCCGCCAGCCATGTTCACGGTGACGGCGAGGCTCACGTAGGCGATGTTCGCCGCGCCGTGCTCGGCAATCAGCCGCTCGAGCTTGCCGATGTCCACGTTGCCTTTGAAGGGATGCGGGCTCTGCGGATCGTGTGCCTCGTCGATGATCACATCGACGAAGATGCCGCCGGCGAGCTCCTGGTGCAGCCGCGTGGTGGTGAAGTACATGTTGCCGGGCAAGTACTGGCCGCGGCGGATCGCGGCCCGGCTGATGAGGTGCTCGGCGCCGCGCCCCTGGTGCGTCGGCACGACGTACTTGTACCCGTAGTGGGCCTGGATCGCGCTCTCGAGATGGTAGAAGTTGCGGCTGCCGGCGTACGCCTCGTCGCCCAGCATCATGCCGGCCCACTGGCGGTCGCTCATCGCGCTCGTACCGCTGTCGGTGAGCAGGTCGATGTAGACGTCGTCGGAGCGCAGCAGGAACGTGTTGTGACCCGCTTCGGCGAGCGCACGCTCCCGGTCCTCGCGGCTCGTCATGCGCAGCGGCTCGACCATCTTGATCTTCCACGGCTCGGCCCAGGAGCGCCGCCCGGATTGCTGCCCCATCGTCCGGTGTATGGTCTTGGCCATGTTCGTCAGTCCCGACACGCCTTGGATGGCGCGGGACTATAGGGGCAGCGAGGCGGGGGCGGCAGCGGGGAAAACCCCGAGCGGGCCAGTTGCGGCCCGCCCGGCGCGACCGCCGACCAGACGACGGCGACCGCAGAGCGCTCGGCAAAAAGACAAGTATTGCTCTGCAGCAACTCGCCCAATGCCGCCACCGCTGCTATAACTATGTCGAATTGCTGCACAACAGCGGCGAGCCGGTGCGGCAGTTCGGAGCCTGGCCGTGTGCGCCGCAACAATCCATTCCAGACCATTGATCCGACAGGAAGTACCGAGCAGATGAGTTCCGTACCCGACGACGCCCTGGCGCTGCAGCGCCTCTATTTCTGGGAACGCACGGCCCCCGAGCAGGTCATTCTCACGCAGCCGGTGGGAGGCGGCGTGCTGCGCGAGTACACCTGGCGCGAGGTCCTCGGCGAGACCCGCCGCATGGCGGCGCACCTGCAGGACCTCGGCTTTCCACCGGGCTCGCGCATCGCGATCCTCGCCAAGAACACCGCGCACTGGCTGATGGCCGACTTCGCCATCTGGATGGCGGGGCACGTCTCGGTGCCGCTGTACCCCACGCTCGCCGCCGGGTCGGTGCGGCAGATCCTCTCGCACAGCGAGGCGCGCCTGCTGTTCGTCGGCAAGCTCGACGACTGGGAAACGATGAAGGCGGGGGTGCCAGACTCCCTGCCGTGCATCGGCCTGCCGCTTGCTCCGCCCAACGACTTCCCGAGCTGGGACAGCATCGTCGCTCGGACGCCGCCGATCGAGGGCAGCCCGGTGCGCGATGGCGATGAGCTCGCGACCATCATGTATACCTCCGGCACGACTGGCGTGCCGAAGGGCGTGATGCACAGCTTCGCCACCTTCGCTTGGTCGGTTGGCGTCCTGCGCAAGCGGGCGCCGATGGGGCCGGACTCGCGGGCGCTCAGCTACCTGCCGCTCTCGCACGTCGCAGAGCGCACGTCGGTCGAGCACGGCTTGCTCGCGAGCAGCATGCACGTCTATTTCGCCGAGAGCCTTGAGACGTTCGCGGCCGACCTACAGCGCGCCCGCCCGACGCTGTTCTTCTCGGTCCCCCGCCTGTGGGTGAAATTCCAGCAGGGCGTGCTGGCGAAGATGCCGGCCGCGAAACTCGACCGGCTCCTCAAGCTGCCGGTCGTCCGCGGCCTCCTCGGCCGCCGGATCCTGCGCGCCCTCGGCCTCGACCAGGCGGAGTTCGCTGCGGGCGGCGCCGCGCCGATGCCCCCGGCGCTGCTGCGCTGGTACGCGCGCCTCGGCCTGGGGATCGTCGAGGTGTACGGCATGACCGAGAACTGCGGTGTCTCGCACAGCACCGTCCCGGGCAACCTGAGGCCGGGCACCGTCGGCCTGCCGTACGAGGGCATCGAGAGCCGCATCGATGCCGCGACCGGGGAGATCCAGATGCGTAGCCCGGGGGTGATGCTCGGCTATTACAAGCAACCGGAGCTGACCGCCGAGACGATTACGCCGGATGGCTGGCTACGCACGGGCGACAAGGGAGAGCTGGACGCGGAGGGCAACCTGCGGATCATCGGCCGAGTGAAGGACCTCTTTAAGACCAGCAAGGGCAAGTACGTCACGCCGGCGCCGATCGAGGACAAGCTCGTCACGCACACGTCGATCGAGGCGTGCTGCGTCACCGGCGCGAGCCTGGGACAGCCCGTGGCCCTGGTCATGCTGAACCTCGAATCCGCCCAGCGCGCGGCGGATGCGGCGCAGCGGCAGGCGCTCGAAGCCTCCCTCCAGACGCACCTGCAGGCCATCAACTCGACGCTGGATCCGCACGAACAGCTCGACTGCCTCGTCATCGTCACCGAGGCGTGGACGGTGGGCAACGACCTCGTCACGCCGACGTTCAAGGTCAAGCGCAACCGGATCGAGGCCGTCTACTCGCAGAACTTCGAGCGTTGGGTCGCCCAGCGCCGGCCGGTGGTCTGGCAGTCCTGAGCCACCGCACCTACGGCCGTTCGCGGTCGACGTCGGCGAGGAAATCGCCACCGGCGAGGCCGCGCAACGCGGGGTAGAGGACGGCGAAGTCGGCCGCGATGCGTTCGAGAGGCACGTCGTCGAAGCTGCCGCGCTGCAGCACGTACTCCATGTGGCGGTGACCGGCGCGGTCGAACGGGTGGTAGATCGAGTCCTCGCGTCCGTTGAACTCGAGCGGCAGCAGCCCGAAGCGGTCGCAGAGCTCGACGTTGAAGGCGGGCGTGGCCTTGCGCCAGGCGCCCTCCAGCCAGATCTCGGCGAATCCATGCCAGTAGAAGAGGTCGGTGCCCATCATCGCGCGCATGCGCGCGGTCGAGAGATGGTTGCGGACGTCGGCGAACCCGAGCCGCGCCGGGATGCCCGCGGCGCGGCAGGACGCCGCCAGCAGCGCCGCCTTGGTCACGCACCAGCCGTAGCCGTTGGCGAGCGCGGTGCTGGCCTTTATGCCCTGCAGCGAGAGGTCGATGCGGTAGGGGTCGTAGCGCAGGCTGTCCCGCACCGCGTAATAGAGCGCCACCGCACGTTCGACGTCTTCTGCGCCCGCCGCATGGCGCAGCGCGAACTGCCGGACCGCCGCGTGGTCGCTGTCCACGGCCTGCCCGGGTGCCCGGGCGGAGGCGAGGGGGTCGCCCTCCGGCATCGACCCGCTCAGACCCAGCCTTCCTGGCCGGGCTCCGACTTCATTGGCTTGCCGAAGTGGCGGGCCAGATACAGGGCCATGACGACGACCAACAGGATGACGCCCAGGCTGAGCAGCCCAAGATCGCTGGTCAAGAGGAGATGAAACGCTGCCACGACGGCTCCGGTGAACGCTCTGCGCAGCCCGCAGGGTAGCCCTGCCCGTGCTCGCCTTCAGTCGTGGCTGACCGCAATGCTCGCGCCCCCGACGCCGGATCAGGCCCGTCCGGCCGCTGTCGACCGGCGGCTCCGGTTTGCAGACATTGCGTATGCCCGCACCCGCACGGATGGGCACAGACTTCCACCGAGAGGGGGGGGGAGAGTTGCCATGCGCGCCGCGATACCGATGCTCGACCTCATGTTCTTCCTGACGGAGAACCAGGACAACCCACGGCACGTCGGCGCGGTGCTGGTCTTCGAGCGGCCGCGCTTCGGCGGCGAGCGCGCCGTCCGCGAGATCCGCGAGGCCTATCAGCGGGCTCGTCCTGTCCCGCCGTTCAACCGTATCCCCGTGTTCAGCACGCACAGCCTGCCGGAATGGCAGGAGGTCGACGAACTCGACATGCACTGGCATCTGCAGGAGCGCGTCCTGCCGGCGCCGGGCAGCGACGCGCAGCTGTATGACCTGGTGGCGGAGCTGCACGCGCCGATGTTCGAGCGCAATCGCCCGGGCTGGCGCATCTACTTCATCGACGGACTGCGCAACAACCGCTTCGCGATCTACGTCAAGGTCCATCACGCGCTCATCGACGGCGAGTCCGGGATCGAACTCGTGCACCGCACACTGGCCCGCTCGGTGGGCGACCGGCGCATCCGCGTACTGCTCGAGACTCAGCTCCCGGCGCCGGCCAAACCGGCCGCTCCGGAAGATCCCGCAAAGCGGTTCGAGCACGAGGTGCGCATCCTCTCGAACCGGGCGCTGTCGATCAGCCAGGGAGCCACGCGTCTCATCGAGGAGGCCCTTGCCGGACTGCGCGGCTACTCGCCCGAGGAGGTGCGACCGTTCACGGCGCCGCGCACGCTATTGAATGCGAAGATGGGCAACGCCCGCTCAGTTGCGCACTCGACATTTTCGCTTGAGAAGATGCAGTCCGTGGCAAAGGCCTGGGGCGCGACCGTCAACGACGTCGCCCTGTGCATCCTCGATGCTGCGATGAACCGCTATCTGCGCGAGCGGGACGAGCGCCCTAGCCGCCCGCTGGTCGCCGTCTGCCCGGTCTCGCTGCAGGAGAAGGAGATTAAGCAGGCGAGTACGCAGGTCTCGATCTTCTGGACGCCGCTCGGCCAGCCGTCGGCGAGCATCGGGCAGCGGATGCAGCAGCTCATTGCGAACACCCGCGTTGCCAAGCAGCGCATCCGCTCGCTGCCGCGGGACGCCGCCTATACGTACTCCGTAATGACGTTCGCCTTCGGCGAGGCGGTCGCGGCGCTCGGCCAGCGCCAGTCTGACTACCTGCTGCCGGCCAACGTCCTGATCTCGAACGTGCGCGGCCCGGCGGCCCCTCTCTACCTGAACGGCGCGCGACTCGAGGCGATGTGCCCAGTGTCGACGCTGCTCGCGGGGATGGGCCTCAACATCACGCTGATGTCTTACGCCGGGCAGGTGGGCATCGGGTTCACGGCCAATGCCGCGGCGCTGCCGGACATCGGTCGCATGGGGACCTACGCCGAGGAGGCGTTCGCGGCTCTGCTGCAGCAGAAGCCACCGGCGGCACGCAAGGTCAAGGGTCCTGCGCCAGCGGCTCGGGCGCCGGGGCGCTCCGCGCCTTCTGCAACGAAGCCCCGCAGGCGAAAGATACAGCGGAAGCGAGCAGCACGGCGACCCAGCCGAGCGGCACCGACAGCGCCTCGCGGCTCACCTCGCGCTCGGCCACAAAGGCCACGCACACGAAGGCCACGCCAAGGGCGATGACCTGGCAGGGATGCAGCTTGATCCAACGCAGCATCGACTTAGCTCCAGACTTGAGGACGGAGCGGATGCTGCCACGGCTGCGATGGCCGCGGAGCGCCCCGGGTGAAGTCGGTATCACGATCAAACCGGTGGGAATGAGCCGGCCGCACCTCCGCGGGGCCGGTGGCGGGCGTAGGCTGCCGCCGCGGACGCACAGGAGGTGACCCATGGCTGCAAACCCCGTCCGCTTTTTCGAGATCTATGTGCAGGACATGGCCCGCGCACGCAAGTTCTACGAGTCCGTCTTCGGCGTGAAGCTCGAGCGCCTCGAATCCGGCAACCTCGAGATGTGGGTCTTTCCCGGTGACAAGGATCGGTTTGGCACGGCGGGCGCGCTCGTGCGGATGCCGGGCGTGCCGTCGGGTGGCAACAGCACCGTCGTGTACTTCGCCTGCGAGGACTGCGCAGTGGAGGCGGCGCGTGTCGTTCCGGCCGGCGGGCGGGTCGAGCGCGAGAAGATGTCCACCGGCCAGTATGGCTCGATCGCCTTGGCGTACGACACCGAGGGCAACCTGATCGGGCTGCATTCGATGCACTGAGCATACGGCGCCGCCACTGCGCGGTTCCGCGAGCGCCACGGCGGCGCCTCGTTGCTGCCGGGCACCGCAGCTCCGCTTGGCTCCCGGTGTCCCGCCCGGGGTGCCGTCCGTGGGACGGCTGATTCGGTTGCCACCTTTGGACGCGCGGCGTAGGGTCGTGTCAGGCCGGGCGTTCCCCGGCGAGCCCGGAAGGACCGAGATGGCCGCCAAGCACCCGCGCCGAGCCGCGTCTTTGCCGCGCCGCTCGAATGAGCCCGTCGCGCAAGCAGGCCTCCCGCAGCGCCCGCTCGAGGAGAGCGGCACGCTGGTCGAGCCGAAGCGAACCGGGCACGCGCCCGCCGCGATCCTCGCTCAGTGCGAGAGCGCCCTGCTCGCGCACCTGCGTGCGGCGTGCCTCTGGCCCGATCGCCAGCGGAACAGGACGTGGCGCATCGGTGACTATGCGCTTTATGTCCTCGATTTCAGCCCGGCAGTGGGAAGCGAGGCGTACCTGCAGTTCTGGTCGGAGCCCGACGAGGATGGCGTGATCGTCCACGTCTCATGGGGTGGCCGGCGGTGGCGTGGCAACAAGAAGGGCGGTGCGCGCAGGCGGGAGCAGCTGCTCGAGCGCGGATTCGAGGCTGGCAGCAACGCTGGGAACTTCCGCAAGATCGTCGCGGCCCGCAACGCGAAGGATCTGCGCGCCGTGGTGCGCGAGGCCGTCGCGATTCTCTGCGAGGTGCTCGGCTACGACGGGCGGGTGCCGCTCACATTCCGGCTGAATCTGGGCACGCGACTGCGGCGCGAGCCCGTCTTTGACGCGATCAGTCCCGGTGACCTCGCCAAGCTGATGCGCCGGTGGGGCTTCGCCGCCGAGGTCGATCATCACGACGACGACCACAACCTGATCACCAGTTCGGTCGGCGATCAGCCGTTTTTCATCGCCTTTGTCGGCGAGCACCCCGAGGGCTCGCACGAGTACGGCATGGTCGAACTGCGCACCTACTTCGCCTTCGAGGGCGGCATGCCGGAGGGCTTGTCGAACGCGATCAACCAGAACTTCGTCACCGTCAAGGCGAGCCTGGACGAGGAGGGCGACCTTATCGTGCAGGACGCGATCCTGCTGCACGGCGGCGTCACCGAGGCGAGCCTCGCGCTCAGCTTCGGGATCTGGAAGCAGACGATCGAGGAGATCTTGAAGGGGCTCGAGCTCGCCTAGCTGTTCGGGCCCCCGCTCGTCAGATCTCGCCGCGTCTGGCGAACTGCGCAATCCCGTCTGCGGCGCGGAACGCGAGCGCTTGGATGGTCATTGTCGGCTGGCCCCGCCCCGAGGTGACGAAACTCGAACCGTCGCAGATGAACAGGTTGGGAATGTCGTGCGTGCGGTGGTGCCGGTCGACGACCGACGCCTTCGGATCGTCGCCCATGCGGCACGTACCGAGCAGGTGCGGTGAAGCCGTCGACTCGGCGATCTCTCCCCTCCAGACCTGCTGCGCGCCTGCCGCCTGCATGATCTCCACCGCACGGTCCTGCAGGAAGGCACCCATCTTCAGGTCGTCCGGGTGATCCCGGTAGGTGACGCGCATGGCCGGCAGACCCCAGGCGTCCTTGAGCGAAGGATCGAGGTCAACCCGGTTCGCATCGAGCGGCAGCGATGTCGTGTGCGCCGCGACCACCATGGCGCGAGGCATCGCCTCGAGCAACGACTTGAACGGCGCGCCCCAGGAGCGCTCCGTGGGCGGTGCGAACAGCGACCACCCGATCGGCAGCGGGCCGATGCGGCCATCGAGTCCGCCGCCGCCGTAGAAGCCGCGCTTCGGGTCGTGGTCGTAGAAATCGTGCACGACGCGCGTCACCTGCACGCTCTTGTACTCGTTCAACTCGTGTTCGAAGATCGCGTGGGCCTCGAAGTACCCGTTGAACATCAGGTTGCGGCCGACCATGCCGCTCGAGTTGGCGAGGCCATCGGGAAATTTCGCGTTCGCCGACATGAGCAGTAGACGCGCCGATTCCGCGCCGTTTGCGCAGAGCACCACCGCGCGCGCCTTCTGGAGATGCTCGCGCTTGTGCGCGTCGAAGTATGCGACGCCCGTGGTGCGGCCCCTGGCATCCATCTCGATGCGGCTCACGTAGCTGTGGCTGCGCACCTCGCAGCGCCCCGTGGCCTCGGCCTCGGGGATCATGTTGAAGAGCGTCGAGGACTTCGCCTGCATCTCGCAGCCGAAGCCCATGCAGAACCCGCAGTGAGCACAGGCGGCCCGCCCGCGGTAGGGGACGGATGCGATCGCCATCGGAGCGGGGAAGGGGTGCAGCCCGAGCTTGCGCGCGCCGCGCTCGAGCAGTACGCCGGAGGACTTCACCGGCAGTGGCGGCATCGGGTACGGCTTGCTGCGCGGCGGGTCGAACGGGCTCGCCCCGGCGAGCCCCGACACCCCGACCTCCCACTCGACCTTGGTGTAGAAGGGTTCGAGCTGCGCGTAGTCGATCGGCCAGTCCGCGAAGTTCGTCCCCGGGATCGCCCCGACGAGCGAGCGTTCGCGGAAGTCGACCTCGTGGAATCGCCAGTAGTTGGCGGTGAAGTGCGTGCTGCTGCCGCCGACCATCGGCGCGTACCACGCGGCGGGCAGCCCGGCCTCGACGCGCTGCGCGACGTCCTCGGGCGTCTTGCGGAAGGTCTGGGGATTCGTGTCGAGCTTGTTGATGATCGCGTTGTTGTACCAGTAGTCGAGCTCGTCGTGCCGGAAGTCGGCCGCTGTCAGGCGCGGGCCCTGCTCCAGCACCAGCACCTCGAAGCCCGCCCGCGACAGCTCGCGCGCCATCACGCCGCCCGCCGCGCCGGAGCCGACGACTACGAAGTCGACAGTGTCGCCGGGCTTGAACGGGCGCGCGCTCATGACTGCACCTTAGTGCCCGGATACGGGGCGAAGCCCGGGTAATTCCGGTCGTAGTGGCCGTAGGGCGACTCCCAGACGTGGCGGTCGACGAAGCCGACGAGCCGCCAACCGACCTTGTCCGCGTTGCCGCCGTAGGATGGCGACGACAGCAGGCCGAGCACAGTGAGGAAGCGCATCTGGCCGAAGAAGGGCGTGTGCTGCATGTGCTGGAGGTAGGCGAGCTGGTCCCCTGCAGGCAGGTCGGCGAACTGCACGGTGCCGGCATGGTGCCGTGCACACTGACGCTGGAACTCCTGCAGGCCGGTGAGGAAGGCCGCCGACTGCTGCGCGAAGATTCCGGCGTGCACGTGGTCGATGAAATAGACGACCCCGGCTTCGTGTGCACCGGGCGCCGCGCCGCTCGGCACGATCTGCCCGGCGATCGCCTCGACGTCGCGCGCCTGGGCGGCGGTGAGCGTTCGTAGTCGCGTGCGTTCTGCCGGGTCGGCAACCATCGCGGCATGGGCGTGCTCGGCTGCCGCGGCGATGCCGGGCCAGTTCACAGACAGCCAGGCCACGCCGAGGGCGCTGCTCGACGTCCGCAGGAAGTTCCTGCGCGAAGTGTCCATCGCTTCCATGATTTCCCCCGGGAAGGTTTCTTCGTCCGAGTATGACCTCGAGGCTTGCGGGTCGCCACGAGCGCGCCCTGGCCGGCTTGCGGGCGACTCGACCCGGCAGGGGTTGCGGCCGCCGCTCCCTCGTGCGCGGGCGGGTGGATTCCTCAGCGGTGCGCCGTTCCCCGTGCGGGCTTGGGCTCGACCGCTTCGACGGGAGCGCCCGCCTTCTTCCACGCGCCGTAGCCGCCCTCGATGTGGCACACCGGCGTCAGCCCCATGTCCTGGGCGGTCTTCGCGGCGAGCGCCGAGCGCCAGCCGCCTCCGCAGAAGAAGACAAACTTGTGGCCCGAGGCGAAGAAGTCCTTGTAATACGGGCTTGCGGGATCGATCCAGAACTCGAGCATCCCGCGCGTCACCTGCACGGCGCCGGGTATGCCGCCGTCGCGCCAGATTTCGCGAGGGTCCCGCAGGTCCACGAACGTCACGTCCGGTCGGCCGTGCAACGCCTGGGCCTGCTCCACGCTCACTGTCTCGATCTCCGATGAGGCTTCCGCCACCATCTGACTCACGCTCTTCCTGATCTGCAGCGGCATCGACTTCTCCTTCCTTCGGTGAACGGCAATGTACTGCAAGTCCGCCGCGTCCGGCCGATCGGACGCGGCGTAGGCTGGCGGGTCCCGGCTGGCAGGCCGAATCGGACGGTCGGGCGCATGTCGCGGCGTCGCTACACCGGTGTCGAAGAAACCCGCCAGAATCTGCCGGCGCTGCTCGCCGATGCGAACGCCGGCAAGCCGGTCGTGATCACCAAGCACGGCAAGCCCTATGCCGCAATCGTCCCCCTCAATGTCTTGCCGGAGGCCGAACCCAGGCCGTCACTCATGGCTCTTCGCGGCTCGGGCGCGGGGCTCTGGGGGGATGGCAGCGCATCGTGGATCGATCGCATGCGGGATGAATGGTGAGGGCCGCCAAGTCTTTGCTGGATGGGCTCGGGGCGAACCCGACCCTCGTCATCGACACGGCACCTATCATCTACTGGCTCGAGGGACACCCGCGCCTTGCGGACCGGTTCGCGCCGGTGTTCGAAGCGGCAGAATCGGGGAGGGCCCAGATCGTCGTGTCGACGGTCACCGTCGCCGAAGTGCTGGCCGGGCCGCTGCAAGCCGGTAACGAGTTGCTCACCGCACAGTATCGCGAGGTTCTGACGCGCAGCGCGGGCTGGCGAGTCCTGCCGCTGGAGGTCGATATTGCGGTGGAGGCGGCGCGCGTCCGCGCCGCGTATCGCCTGCGTCTCCCGGATGCCATTCAGGTGGCAACGGGCATCCGGGCGGGGGCCGCTGCGCTCGTGACGCACGATCGCGCGCTGCGCCGCGTACGTGGTCTGCGGGTCATCGGGCCGGATTGAATGAGGCCTCGCGGGCTGCGCACCGCGCCTCTCCTCTGGTTGCACGCGGACATCCCAAGGTCCCCCGGATTGCGGCGGCGGTCCGCAGGCATCTTCTGCCGCGCAAGGCCGCGGCCGCGTACTAAGTGCGGGACCCGCCGTCACTTGACGCACCGCCAACCGTCCAGCAAGGTCCGTGCATGGCATTCGACCCGCAGGCCGCTACGGCGGCGTACATCGACTCCCTCGGCCCCGGGGCGCTTGCCAAGGCCGCGGCCTACACCACCGGCAACGAATGGCTGTTGCTCTGGAACCTGCTCGTCTCGGCGCTCATCACCTGGGTCGTCGTGCGCTGGGGAGTGCTCGACCGCGTGGCGTCCAGGCTCGGCCGGCGCGGCCCCAATCTTCGCGCCTTCGCCGTGTGCGGCGCGTACTTCGTGGTCTCGGCACTGCTGAGTGTGCCCTGGTCGATCTATGCGAACTGGTGGCGCGAGAAGGATTATGGTCGCACCAGCCAGCCACTCGCCGATTTTCTCGGCCAGGGTGCGCTGGCGATCGTCATTTCGACCCTGCTCGGCTCGCTGTTCTTCGTCGCCGTCTACTGGCTCATGCGCCGCACGGGACGCCGCTGGTGGCTGTGGTCGGGCGGATTGACGGCGGTGGCGGTCTCGGCCCTGTTGCTGGCCGCGCCGGTTCTCATTGAGCCGCTGTTCAACGACTACAAGCCGGTGCCCGAGGGCGAGGTGCGTGCCGCGCTCGTGCAGATGGCGGAGCGCGCCGGCGTGCCGTCCGATCGCATCTACGTCTACAACGGCTCTCGGCAATCGAATAACTTCACCGCGAACGTCTCCGGCCTCGGGCGTTCGGCACGCATCGCAATTTCCGACGTCGCGTTCAAGGGCGCGTCCCTTGCTGAAGTCACGGCGGTGACCGGCCACGAGGTCGGCCACTTCGTGCTTGGCCACGTGTGGCGGGGCGTGCTGGTGATCTCGGTGCTGTCGCTCGTCGCCTTCTACCTGGCGGAGCGGCTGTTCGCGCGCTTCGCCCGCGCGTTCGGCAGCACGGCGCCGCTCGGCGAGCCCGTGGGCCTGCCGGTACTGCTGTTCATGGTGTCGGTATTCAGCCTGCTTGGCGGGCCCCTGCTCAACACGCTCAGCCGGGTCGATGAGACGGAGGCGGACCGATACTCGCTGGCGACGGTCAATCTACCGGACGGACTCGCCTCGGGGCTGGTGAAGACCGCCGAGTACCGCAATCCGCGGCCAGGTGTTCTGGAGGAAATCCTCTTCTACGACCACCCATCGGTCGAGCGTCGCGTGCGCATGGCGATGGACTGGAAGGCCGCGCACCCGGCGGCCGCTGCCGGCCGCTAGCGCGGCTCACCCCGGTTGGGCCTCGCCGAGCCGGCGGCGACGCTCGCCCAGTAAGCTTCCTCCTCCGCGCTGTCCGGCTCTCCACTGACCTCCACGACGCTCTCCCGGGCGAGGTGAGAGGCTCCGCCGCACTCCAGCCAGTGCTCAAAGTCCTTCGGCCGCATGGGTGGCGAGACGTACTGGCCTTCGATCTCCTCGCAGCCGAGGGCGCGCAGCATCTCGAGCGTATCGCCGTCGTCGATGCCGTCGGCAACGGAGCGGATGCGCATCGCCCGTGCCATCGCCAGCACGGCTGCCGTGACGCCTTGAGCCCACGGATCGGTGTACAGGTCGGCGAGGAGCGACCGCTCGAGCGTCATCGACTGGCACGGCATGCCGCGAACCTGGCCGAGCGCGGACTGCCCGGCGCCGAAGTCCCGCAGGCCGACGCGCACGCCGCGACCATGCAGCCTCTTCAGCGCCTCGTGCACCGCTGCGGGCGCATCGATTATGCTCGCCGGCGAGGCTTCGAGCTGCAGCGCATCGGCCGGCACGCGGTGGCCCTCGAGCGCTGCCTCGACCGTCTTCACAAGACGCGGGTCGCGCAACTGCCGCGAGGAGACGCGCATCGCCGCGAAGAACTTCCGCGGGTAGCGTTCTCGCCAGTCGGACAGCTGACGACATGCCGTGTCGATCATCCAGCGACCGATCTCCTCGCTGACGCCGGCTTCCTCGGCGACGGCCAGGAACTCCTCAGGGCCGGTCGTGCCGAACTGGGCGTTCTCCCAGCGCGGCACGCAGTCCACGCCGACCAGCTCGAACGTGTTGATGTCGACGCGGGGCTGGAACAGCAGCTGCAACTCGCGGCGCTCCACGGCGCCGCGTAGCGCGAATTCCATCAGCACCCGGCGGCGCGCCTGCGCGAGCGGCAGGGGTGAGAAGAACGTGCAGCTGCGCGGGTCCCTGGCGAGTTCAACTGCCGCGTGCGCGTTGCTGAGCAGCTGCTCGGCCTCCGCCGGCCCGTCGCTGAGCATTGCGACACCGGCGCTCACGGCGGGCAGGAACCGGTCTTCCGGCGCCTGTCCCGGCGCCGACACGGCCTCGAGCGCGGCGTGCGTCACCGTGGCGATGTGCTCCGCGGACACACGACTGCGCAGCAGCACGGCGAGCTCGCCGTCTGCGCTGCGACACACCGACGGCAGGTCCGAGCGCCAGAGGATGGATCCGCCCTGGGCGATGCGCCCGAGTTCCGCCTCCACGCGCCGCGCCATCCGCAAGACGAGACGGCCGGCGAATTCGCTGCCCTGGGCCTGCGCGATGCGGTCGAAGTCGTGGAGTCGGAAGGCCACCACGCCGGAGGCGGCGGTCGCGCCCGGCTCCATGAGGCAGAGCGTCACCTGTTCGGCAAGGTGCCGGCGGTTCGGCAGCCCGGTGTCGGGATCGAAGTAGGAGAGCAGCCGCACGGTTTCCTCGGCGCGGTGCAGCCGCGTGAGGTCCTGCAGCGTGACGATGACCACGCGGTCATCGGCCCCGCCGGTTCCGCTGACCAGCTCCGCCTCCTGGTGCACGGCGATGAGGTTACCGTCGGAGGTGCGGATCCGGTGGTCGAAGCCGAACCCGCCGTTGCCGGTGGCGCAGGTGACGAACGCGGCCCGGACCACTTCCTGCTCGGCGGCGTCGAGCAGGCCGACGAAGTCCTCGTAGCGCCCGAGGCCCCCTGCGTCGACGCCGAGCAGTTCCCCGAGCATCGGGGAGATGTGCAGGGTGTGGCCGTCTGCGCCGATCTCCCAGTGACCGACGCGCGCGATGCGCTGGGCGAGCAGCAGCTTCGACTGGCTGGAGCGCAGTTCCTCCCGCAGGCTGCGGTCGCGCAGCAAGAAGCGCACGCGCTCGACGAGCAGGCGCGGGTTCAGGCCCTTCTGCGCGAAGTCGCTGGCGCCCGCCGCGTACGCGTCGGTGATCGCCGGGAGGTCATTGCGTCCGGTGAGCATCAGGATCGGCACCTGTTGGCCGCCCGCCTGAGTGCGGATCGCGCGGCACGCCTCGATACCGCTCAGCTTCGGCATGTTCACGTCCAGGATGACGCAGTGCGGGTTCACCTCGGGGAGCTTCCGCACGACCTCTTCGCCGTCCGCCGCCGTGTGGACGATGCAGCCGGCCCCGGCCAGCGCGGCCTCCGCCAGGAGCAGCTGCGAGGGATCGTCGTCGGCGATCAGGATGACGGTATGGATGCTCTGGATCATGCGTTGTGTCTGGTAGTGCCTCAGCCGGTGCCGGTGCCGCGCTTCAGTTCGGTTTCAAGGGCGGCGACCAGGGCTGCGTAGTGCGCCTTGAGGCCCGCCGCCGTACGCCGCAGCAGCGCGAGTTCGGCGCCCTGCAGTGCCATCGTCTCGCAGCGTTCGAGCAGGTCCGCGAGCCGCCGTCCGCCGAGGTTGCCGACGGGCGACTTGAGGGCATGCGCAGCGGCGGCGACTTCCTCGCGCTGGCCGGCGGCCAGCGCCGCGTCGAGGCGCTCGAAGACCTCCCTGGACGAGGCGAAGAGCATCCGGCACAGCTGCTCGAAGACCTGCGGCTTGCCGAGGCCCCGTATCGACTGCACTTGCTCGGCGTCGAGCACCGGCAGTCGCGTTGCCGCCGCGGGCGGTTCCGCAGGCTGCATGAACTCCGACGACAGCAGGATGTCAGCGGGATCCTCACTGCAGGGCTGCATGGCGGTCACGGTGTCCGTGGGATCGCGCTCGCGGCCCGCCTTGGCGACGGGCTCGACGGCAACCAGGCGGGGCGCCCGGCGCACCTGGGCCGCCGGCGCCGGCGCAGGGGTGGCACGCAGCGTTCCGCGCGCCTCGGCGATCGGCCGCAAGATGCCGGAGAGCTGCGCCGCCTTGAACGGCTTGGGCAGGAAGGCATTCATGCCGACGGCCAGGGCCCGCTCGCGGTCGCGCGCGAGCACGTTCGCGGTCAGCGCGATGATCGGCGTGGGTTTCGCACCGCGCTCGGTCTCGCTGCGGCGGATCGTCTCCGTCGCGGTGTAGCCGTCCATTCCCGACATCTGGCAGTCCATCAGGACCGCATCGAATGCCTGCCGCTCGAGGCAGGCGATGGCGGCACGCCCGTCCTCGGCGATCTCGACGCAGCAGCGGCATTCCTCGAGCATCGCGACCGCGACCTCGCGATTGATTTCGTTGTCGTCCACCACCAGCACGCGCAGCCCAAGCTCGGGTTGCGCCACACGCTCCGCCAGCACCTTGACCAGGCCCGTGTCGTCGGCGCCGGCGGGGGTGTCGCCGCGGGGCTGCCGCGACTTCTGCAGGGCGTGACGCAGCAGCTGTGCACGCACCGGCTTGGCGATGCAGAGGTCGGGCGCGATAGCACGCGTGCCCTCGTAAGAGGGATTGAAGTCCAGTGCGCTCATCAGCACGACGTAGGTGTCTGCGATCAGTGGATCGAGGCGGATCGTACGCAGTACCTCGTCGGTCGTCGCATCGGGCAGGCTGTGGTCGAGCAGCACGATGTCAAAGGGCTTGCCGCGTGTCGACACGTCGTGCATCCGGTCACCGACCAGTCGCGCGCGGCTCAGCACGGTGACCTCCGCCGACCAGTTCGCCAGCATCTCCTCCAGCAGCATGTAGCTCGTCGCGTTGTCGTCCACGACCAGCACGCGCAGGCCGCTGAACGCGTCGCTGGCGCGATCCGGGACCGCTGCGTCCTCACGGACCTCGAACGGCACGACGAATGAGAACGTGCTGCCGCGCCCGACCTCGCTGTGCAGATCGATTCGCGCACCGCCCATGAGCTTCACGAGGCGCGTGGCGATCGACAGGCCGAGTCCCGTGCCGCCGGTGCGTTGCGCGTTGCGCAGCTGCGTGAACGGCTCGAAGACGCCGGTTTGGTCCCCCTCCGGGATGCCGGGGCCGGTGTCGCGGACGCTGAAGTGCAGCCGGCACTGGCCGTTGCGCAGGTCGTCGAGCCCGACGCGGATCTCGACCTCGCCCTCGGCCGTGTATTTGACGGCGTTCGACAGCAGGTTGCCGAGAACCTGGCGCAGCCGGAGCGCGTCGCCCAAGACGATGCTCGGAACGGTGGGCTCGATGCGGCAGATCATCTCGAGCTTCTTCATCTCGGCCCGACCGGAGTGCAGTTGCCCCACCACTTCAGCTAGGTCGCGGACGTCGAAGGGCTCGTGCAGCAACTCCATCTTGCCGGCCTCGATCTTCGAGTCGTCGAGGATGTCGTTGATGATCTGCATCATCGTCTCGGCCGCGGCGCGCATCGAGTCCACGAAGCGTCGCTGCCGCTTGTCGAGTTCGGTGCCGGCGAGCAGCTCGGCCATGCCCAGCACGCCGTTCATCGGGGTGCGGATCTCGTGGCTCATGTTGGCGAGGAACTCGTCCTTCGACTTGGTCAGCGCCTCCGCGCGGCGCAGCTTCATCTCCAGCTCGCGCGTGCGCTCGACGATCTTCTGCGCCGAGGCATGACGCAGGGCGTTCATCTCGCGTTCGTACTCGTTCAGACGACTCGCGAGCACGTCGAAGTTGGTCGCGAGTTCCGTGAGCTCGTTGAGAGACCGGGGCGGCAGGGCATCGTCGGCGTTCGCCGGTCGCTTCGCGCGGGTCGTTTCCGCGAGCTGCGCCAGTGGTTCGACGACCTGCCGCCTCAGGGCGCCGGCGGCCAGCCAGCCGGCCAGGACCCCGAACGCGAGCGCGAAGGGCAGCAGCGCGAGGCGGGTCAAGGCCTGGCGCCAGACCCAGTGTTGATCGACGAGGATACTCACCGTCGCCGAGGCCTGCGGGCCCGATTCCACCCGGCTGTCGACGTAGAGCGGCTCGAGGGCCAGGCGGCTCGCCACCCAGTGCGACACGCCCGTCGGGCGCGTCGTCCAGGCGAACGCCGCCGGGAGCGTGCGCGTGGAGTCCGGGGCGGCATCCGGGCGCACGTACCGCTGCAGCACCCGGCCATCCCCGAGCCGGTAGGTGGCGCCGAGGAACTCAGGATCGGCCTCGAGCACGTCGAGCGCGGCGCCACCGCCGCTCGCGAGCCGGCTGGCCATCGCCGCGGTCGTGCGCTCGGCCCGATGCACGGCGTCGCTGCGCGCGGACCAGACCCTGCCGAACGCGCCCGCCAGGGAGACCGCGAGGAGGGTCACGGTGACGGCGATGATGGTCGTGACGCGGATCTGAGTCGTCAGCGACGCCTTCTCGAAGGCCTCGCGCGGCGACCGTCGCGCCAAGCGTTGCGGCGGCACTTCAGTGCCCGGGCTCGTGGGACCGGTCGGGGGATCCATGGCTACCCATCAATGTCCGAATGCCGCCGAGCGTACGCGGGATGGTTACATAACGAGAAACCGACAGTGCCAAAACTGTGAGGTCCCGCAAGAACTGCGGGCCCGGCCGTGGCCGTGGCCGGCGGTGCGGTGCCAACGGGCGGTGCCGCGCGTGAATCGGTAGAAACCGAGGCCCGCACCACTACCGATGCCGGCCTTCCGGTGCGGGTCGGTAGAATTCCCCGTCTTTTGCAGACGACGAGTCCGCCCATGGCCAGGATCCTGCTGCTGCACCAGAGTGTCTACGGACACACGATCAAGATCAGCGAGTGTCTGAAGAACGAGCTTGCCGCGCTGGGCGACGCGGCGGTCGTGCGTCCGCTCGAGGAGGGCGCCGCGGACGCCGCCGCCTTCGAGGCAATCGTCATCGGCGCGAGCATCCGCCACGGCAAGCACAGCCCGGCGGTAGTGGACTTCGTCCACGCGCAGCGCGCGCTGCTCGGGTCGAAGCCGAGCGCGTTCTTCTCGGTGAGCCTGGTGGCGCGCAAGCCGACCAAGAACACGGCGCAGACCAACCCGTACGTCAAGGCGTTCCTCGCGAGGGCGCCATGGCAGCCGAACCTCGTCGGGGTGTTCGGCGGGGTACTCGACTACCAGCGCTACGGGTTCATCGACCGCCATGCGATCCGGTTCATCATGACCCTGACGGGCGGTCCGACGGACATGCACACCAATACGGAGTTCACCGACTGGGATGAAGTGCGGCGGTTCGCGGGACGCATCTCGGCGCTCGCGGCGCGCCGGCCGGTCTAGGTGTTGCCCGGTGGCTGCGCGGCCCATGCGATGACCACGATGATGGCGAGCCGCTGGGAGACGATCACGAACCGGCTCCATGTCGCCGTGGCCGTCCTGCTCGCCTGGCTGATCCTGACGAGCCCGTGGCTGTCGATGCTGCGACGGGTACCGAGCCGCGCGGGTTTCCTCGATTACGCCCACGTCGTGCTCGGCCTGGCCACGCTGCCGCTCGCCGTCGTCTATGCGCTCGCGTGCATTCGCGGCCAGCGCTGGCGGCTCTACTTCCCGTGGGCGTCGGGCGATCTGGGCGCCGTGGGTCGGGACCTGTTGGGACTGCTGCACGGGAACATTCCGGCTGCCGAGGGCGGCGGGCTGTTCGCGGTGATCGAGGGTCTGGGGCTCCTCTTGCTCGTCGTTACCGCGGCGACCGGTGCGGCGTGGTTCGCATCGCAAGGCTCGGACCTGGCGCTCGCCTGGCGCGGCTATCATCTCCTCGCGGCGCGCGTGCTCATCGGGCTGGTCGTCGTGCACCTGGTCGCCGTGTCGCTGCATCTCCTCGAGTTCGTGCGGGAGGGCTGAGCGCGGGCCGGCGCACTGGCTGGCCGGGGGGTGCGTGCCAGGCGGCCCATCACGACTGGATCCGTCGCATTGAAGGAACCACGGACGGTGACGACCCGGCCGGCTTGAGCAAGGCGGAGACAGTGCTGGGAGGCTCGCGGGCGATGCAGCGCGATGCCGGGGCGCGCGGC
>Ga0209048_10002145_pt1 | contig 19768 bp, 15 predicted proteins | sample FrelakmetCRP12CR_FD_187146 | JGI IMG/M metagenome (GOLD analysis project Ga0209048, IMG submission 187146) | Freshwater lake sediment microbial communities from the University of Notre Dame, USA, for methane emissions studies - CRP12 CR (SPAdes)... | ecosystem: Environmental > Aquatic >... | reverse complement strand
GGTCCCGCTGGGGTCGCCAGTCATTACCCGATTTTGGGAGAGCACCCGGTAAAAGGTGATGCTGTCGTACCAGCCACTGCGCGCCAGAAAAACAAAGTTATTTACCGCCTGCGGGGCTTTCTCCGGGTAGAGCTGGAGCACCACGTCACCTTTGGAAGTTTGCAGGGTGACGATGTACTGTTTTAGCGGGTCAATGTTTTCAGGCGGACAGGCACTGAACTGGCTCGCTGCCAATGCGTCCATGCGCACCACCGAATCCAGACTGGCGAAATCAGCGAGAGCGGTGTAAGGCGAAGCGCTATTAACGAATAAAAGCGGCGGCGCGAACGGCTGGACTCCAGCCGTGAACTGGATGGCTTGCTGGAGACGGTCTGCCACCACCGAGCCTTCGAAATCAGTCCGGAAGCGGGCTGCGTCCACTCCGAGACCAACGGCCTGCGCAGTTGCCCAAGCTTCAAAATCCGCCGGAGCCAATATGGACCATTCAGCCAGTTTCTCGAAGAGCAGGTCGTGCATCTCCCAGAATTTACCCTGCAAGTCTGCCGCCTCCACAGCCTGGATGGCCAGGTCGTCTTTGTCGCGTTCTTTTTGCGGAGAGTGCAGGTAGATCACGCGTACATCCTTCGGGTGGAGCAGCCGGATTTGTCTCAGGCTGGCGGCCAGGAAGGCGCATTGCAAACACTGGTAATCGCTAAAAGCGATGATAGTTACTGGCGCATCCGCTGCTCCGCTGACATGGCTGCGACCTTCGAACCCAGCCCCCAGAGCTGCTTCCGGCGTAACAGGATAGTGGAGCAATGTGCAGGACATGGAAGCAGGCGTGGAAGTCTGCTCCAGGGTGGGAGTTGCCTGGGAGGTAGGATTGGATGTAGCAGGCGCAGGAGTGCAAGAGACAAGGATAAATACAGACGCAAGAAGAAGGATGATAAGTTTACGCATTTGAGTCCAATCTCATGGTGATACAGCGGCCTGAAGTTGTTGGAAGGAATTCATCTGGGCAATGGTTTTCAAAAAATCGGTCAGATTTGCACTCTGCTCCCGCAGAGCGCGCACGGCCGGGCCAACCGGGTCTTCGCCAGCCGCTCCGCCCGGAACATCAGCATAGGCTCCGTAGAAGGCAAAGTATGCCTGGTTGATTTTTCGGATGGCATACCCATTCTGCCAGAAGAACTGGCGGCGCTGTTCCATATATGTCTCGGCCTCGGTGATCTTACCTTGGGCGAGTAACTCGTCTACATGAACGCGGGTGATGTGCATCTCGGAATTGAAATTAAAATCAGCACGGGCAGGGCTAAGTGGCAGGCTGACAGGATGAAGGTAATACTCAGCAGCCAATTCAGGGTAGTAGCGCTGGAGCACCAGCACAGATATCTCGTGCCCGGCGATGGAGGCGGTGGTCTCGTTCATCGTGCGGAGTTCGGGGGAGGAATCGTAATTCAGACCGAGAGGGCGCAGTGAGAGCCAGTTATGGGTCCATTCATGGGAGATGGTGTCAGAGAGCCAGTCGAGGGCGGTGGTGCGCATTACCATCGTAGGATAGGAGCCGATGCCACCCACCGGCACAACCAGCGAGGAAACATCCAGTCCGGAATCCACCCCGTTTTCAAGATTAATTTGCTGGTCAACGCTCAAATCGGGCACGAGGGAAATTGCGGCATCCTGCTGGATTTTGTCGCGCGGGGAGATGACCAGATTGAAGGGCAGAGGAGTGATGTGGAACAGGACTGGGGGCAGCGGCTGGCCACCGGTCGTCAGGTCAAGGTCTGCGAGCGTGGCTGAGATCTGTTCTTGAAGAACTGCTTCAGCCAGAGGCGCGAGTTGGCGCTGGCGGGCGTACAGCCGGTTGAGGTCTGCCTGCAGGGCGATAGAGGCCACCGCGGGGTCGTGAACCTGGGGATCGGTATACAACAAATTAAGCTGGTTCTCGCTTGAGAGGATATTATCCATCAGGTGCAGGTAGTCCACCACGATCTGGTGGCGGGCGGTTTCGGTGAAATAAAAGGGGGTATCCAGGACGGCCTGGTCCAGCTTGACGCTGAGAGCTTCCAGCGTCCAGGATACGTAATCGAACTCAACCGCACGGGTGTATCGGCGGGCGGCTTCGGACGGTTTGGTGGAAACCAGCAGACTGCTGCCCCCCAGGAGGCCGGCAAAGAAGATGGCATAGAAACCAATTTCGATCCCGCGCAGTATCCGGATGTACCAGGGCATGGAGGGGATTATAACATTTGCTCCCCCTCCGTCTCTTTGGGACACATCCCACTCTAATAATCTATTTTATCCAGGCTTTGTCTTAATCGCAGTACGCCTTGTGCCAGTTCGTCCGCTTCGTAAAAGACATAACTTAGCCGGATGTAATCCTGCATGCCGCCCTGACAAGAAAAGAGCGCTCCCGGCCGGAATCCCACCTGGAAAGCCTCTGCCCGGTGTTGAAGTTCAGTGGCGTTCATTTGGTTAGGAAGGCGGATCCAGAAGAAATACCCACCCCGGGGAAGAGTGTACTGAACATCGGGAAGGTGATGGCGTAAAGCGGCATCCATGACGGAGATGCGGGCGCGGTACGTTGCGATCAATTTTGCGATGTTCTGGTCCAACGTGCCATTCTCCAAAAGACGCCCTACAATTGCGGAGGTGAAGGGGTTCATCCCACCTCCGCTATCGAGCAGTCCGCTGTTTATGAACCGGTGAATAATCTCTGCATTGGCCTGTATCCATCCCAATCGCAAGCCGGGAGCCAGTATTTTCGAGAAGGAACCCAACGAAATAATGTTCCCCGCTTCGGAATAGACTGCGAACGGTTCCGGCGGCTGGCTGGCGTAACTCAAGAAATGATAGACCTCATCTACCACCACCAGGAAATCGTGTTGGCGGCTCAGGCTCACCAGCCGTTTGCGCCGCTCCGGGGATAGGGTGTGGCCGGTCGGGTTTTGGAAGGTTGGGATGATATAGAGAAATTTCGGGTCGGACTCGTTCAGTTTTTCTTCCAGGGATTCAATCAACAGCCCGTTTGAATCGGTACGGATGGGAACCAGATGCAAGTCATGGTCGGCAAAGATCCGCAGCGCCAAGAAATAGGTCGGTTCTTCGACAAAAATGGTATCACCCGGGCGGGTAAAAAGGGTGCAGATGAGATGCAGTCCCATCGAAGCACCATTGGTGATGAACAGGCTGTCTGGTTCCACCGGACATCCATAACCGCGGCTCAAGAATTTTGCCAGCGATCGTCGAAAGGTACCATCACCCTGGTTAGCCCCATATTGCAGAAATTCGGGATCGTTTTGGCCGAGACGGTACTGAGCAGCCTGGCGAATCAGGTCCAGCGGCAGGAGCGAAAATTGCGGATCTCCAAGGCCAAGGTCAATAAAGCCCGGCGGGACGTAGAACTGCGCTATCTGCGAAGGCGTTTTCAAATTACCCCCCTCTGACACGCTGTGCTTCCAGAACATTGGGTAGATTTTCGATGCGTGCCAACATGCGGCTCAATTGTGCGATATCCCGGACTTCAATCACAAGACGCAGATCCGCCAGATTTTTACTGATGCCGACCTGCACATCCACGATATTCACACTTTCACCGTTAAGAAGGGTGGTGATGTCACCCATCAACCCCTGCCGATCGAAAGCGCGGATGCGGATGGGCACCGGATAGGTACGTACATTTTCACCCCACGAAACCTTGACCAGCCGCTCGCGATCCTTGATTCGCAATATGTTGGGACAATCCTGGCGGTGGATGGTGGCACCGTGTCCGCGGGTGATATAGCCGATGATCTCATCGCCAGGGGTCGGGTTGCAGCACTTTGCCATGGCGGTCAGCAGACCTTTCAGACCGAGGACAGTGACTGCCTCAGTGGGGACTGCTTCACTGGATGCCGGAACGACGACCAGGATATCATCGCTCTCTTTGGCTTCAAGGAGCTTATTGACCACCCGTCCGAGAGTCAGGTCCCCGCATCCGAGGGCATCGTAGAGTTCTTCTGGAGACCGTCCGTAATTCTGGGCAAGGGCTTTCAGGCCATTCTCATCCAATTCCGCCAGGCCGAGACGTTGGATTTCGTGCTCCAGTATTTCCCTGCCCTGGGTGATGTTTTGCTCGCGATTCTGCTTTTTAAACCAGGCCTTAATCTTTGCCCGGGCGCGTTGGGTACGCACAAGACCCAGGTTTGGGTTGAGCCAGTCGCGGCTGGGACCGCCTTGTTTGGCTGTCAGGATCTCGACCTGCTCGCCGGTCTTAAGCGTGTAGTCCAGCGGGACGAGTTTATTATTAACCTTGGCTCCGCGGCAGCGGTCGCCGACCGTGGTGTGAACATGATAGGCAAAATCTATTGGTGTGGAACCAGCGGGCAGATCAATGATGTCGCCATGGGGGGTGAAGACATAAACCCGGTCTTTGAAGACATCCGTCTTCATGCTGTCCACAAATTCCTGGGCATCGTCCACATCCTGCTTCCATTCCATCACCTGCCGCAGCCAGTTGATGCGTTCGTCGTATTTACCCCTTTCACCACCTTCCTTATATCTCCAGTGAGCAGCGATGCCAATCTCTGCGCTCTCGTCCATCTCGTGAGTGCGGATCTGGACTTCAACCGGTTTACCATCGTCGTAAATAATGACAGTGTGTAGAGATTGATAGAAATTGTCCTTTGGGGCAGCAATGTAATCGTCGAATTCGCCTGGGATGGGCCGCCAGTGGTTGTGGATCAGGCCCAGTACGGCGTAACAGGCTGCCACATCCGGTACGATGAGACGGACGCCGCGTATATCGCGGACCAGATCGAACGATTTACCTTTCTCGATCATCTTATGATAGATGGAATAAATGTGTTTTGATCTGCCTGAAATCTCGACCTTGATCCCCGAAGCGGACAGTAGTTTGGAAATGGCTTTGGAGATCTGTTGGATCTCAGCTTCCCGCGACTCACGGCGTTCCGCCAGTTGCTCGGCAATTTCCTTGTATTTCTCTGGGTTGGTATAACGGAAGCCCAGGTCTTCGAGTTCCCACTTGATCTGCCAGATGCCGAGCCGGTTCGCAAGTGGGGCAAAAATATCGAGCGTTTCCTGGGCTATACGACGGCGCTTGGCTTCGGGGAATGCACCCAGCGTGCGCATGTTGTGCAGACGGTCGGCCAGTTTAATGAGTACTACGCGTACATCACTATCCATGGCCAGGAAGGTTTTCCGCAGGGTCTCGGCGGCAAGGTCGCGCTTGCGGTTGCGCTTGGCCGCTTCATCCTCGACCTTAGAAATGGCATCATCTGATTTCCGCAGGGCCTCCTCCTGGTGTTCGCCGCGCGAGACGCGCGGTAACTGGGTCAGTTTGGTCACGCCCTGGACAAGATTGGCCACCCCTTCACCGAAATCACTGCGCAACACCTCGTATTTAATTGAAGTGTCTTCGACCGTATCATGCAGCAAGCCTGCCGCGATGATATCGGCAGGCATGGAATACTCAGCCAGGATGGCGGCAACTGCCAGACAATGATAAACATAAGGCTCTCCAGAAGCACGTTTCTGCCCAGTGTGGGCTTTTTCCGCCAGGCGGTAGGCGTGCTGGATTAGCTCCCGGTCAGCGAGAGTGTAATTATCAGGAAGTTGGTTTAAAAGTTCTTTCAAGCTTAGTGGCGAGGGTGTTTTCATTTATCTCTATTTTACTTCAACCGACTGGAAGCACGATCCGACTCGACTACGTTTTCTATTAAAGGAGTTTCCTGGCATTTCGATGAACGTGCCGGATCAATCAGTGCTGAACAGGGTCTCGTTTTTCATCTCTCACGTGAAAGAGTAAGACCATCGTCACGATGAGAAAAGTTGAGATCAGGGCGGTTGTGATCAGGTTGTCAGCTTCCCCCCAGAACGTTTCCAGTGATATTGGCAGCAGGCCGCGGACCACACTCCCGGAGGGAATCATAAGTAGGATCAGTGCGATAAAGGTGAAGACTTTTAAGCAGATTTGCACACTGCGGCTCAAATCCCAGGCATCGGGTTGTTTGGCAAGATACAAAATCAGCCCGAAGAAAATAAACGCCACCATTGCATCGTAGGCGCGGTGATAACCGACCAACAAGGCCCACAGAATGAGAATGGCGGTCAGGTGATAACGACTTAGAGGGGAAAGCGATTGATTCAGCAAACGTCCGGCTTTCTTCCAGCGCCAGACTGCCAGAGGAATCCCAACTGCAAGCGTCAGCACCAGGGCGATCCAGAACAAATACTGTTCTGCATGCAGGGCTGCCGCCAGGTGTATCCCTTCCCGCCCCGCGTGCCAGAGTGCCATGCGGATATATTCACTGATGATTACCAGGAATCCAGAGCCGCTCAAAAGCATAAGGCTCGCGATTCCCATTACCTGGACAAGCACTGCAGAAATAACCAGGTGCGGTTTCGGTTCGATGAAAGTGAACAGGATTAAAACTCCCAGTGACAAAGAATATTTGGAGAGAGCCATCCCCAGCAGCAGACCTGCGATCCACGGTTTGCGGTCAGCCAATAGTAAGGTTGCCAACAGCAGGTCCAGGATGAGGAATGTTATCTGTCCGCTTGCTGCGGCGTAACGGGTGGAAGTCAATCCAATCAGGGCAAACATGAACGCCAGAAATTCCCAGCGATTCAACCATTTCTTTTTTGGGAAGAGCCGAACGAGCAGGAAGGGAATGGTACCGAGCAAGGCCAGGTTGAGCAACAGCCAGACGATCTTCGCCACCGGCCAGGAGAGAAATGCCAGTGGTGCTAGCAAAAAAAAGACCGGGGCGGTGCTTGCCGGAGCTGGTACGAGGCCGGAGAAAAGGATTTCGTCGAGTGAATCCACCTCCCGATCCAGGTAATGCACCGGGACGTTGGGTAATTCATTATTGATAAACGATTTGTAAAAATCTTTTCCTTCTCTCAAGAAATGCCCTGCATACCAATAGGTGTATAGGTCATTGCCTCCCGCCGATGAAAAGGTTTGTTGGACGAGGCGCCCCAAACTGACTGCTGCCCAGAGGAACAAGGCGGCCAGCGTGGCGAAGCGCAGAAGTTTCGGAAATGTCAATGAAGTATTCATTTTCGTGTAAAATCTGAGATAAGTATAGCATGTTCGCTAAACACAGGATTACATCCATGCCAATCGTGAACAACATTACCCGTTTGCTGGACTCGAAGAATATTCCATTTAAAGCCTTTGAATTCCCCCCCGAGAAACTCGGCGCGGAGGAGACCGCCCGACTGCTTGACGTGGACCCGGAGCTGGTCTACAAAACAATTGTCGTTACCCGCCTGAAAGGCAAACCCATCCTGGCGGTAATCCCCGGTCCCCACCAAGTGGATCTGAAACTTTTAGCTGCCGCGCTGGGGGAGAAAAAAGTCAGCTTGCCGAGCGAGCGTGAAGCCGAAGAATTGACAAGGTTGCAAGCAGGGGGCATCTCTCCGCTGGCGCTCGTGAACAAAGGCTTCCAGGTGGTGATCGCCATGGAAGCACAGAGTCGGTCTCTCATTCACGTAAGCGGCGGGCAACGCGGATTGAATATCCGTCTTCCCGTTCAGGCTCTGGTGGAATTAACGCATGCCCGGTTTGCCGTCATCAGTATCCCTGACCCCGAGAAATCCTAGGGAATCTCCGTTGCGGTTTGCTGGTTTTGTCCTATAATATACAAAATGTGGTTTTCTGGAGATCAACCTAATAAGTAAGGAAATTGGGAATAGAAAATGAGTGAAGCGATTACCAACGATCCGATCATAATTGCGAGCGATGTACAGAAGTGGTACGGCCATTTCCAGGCTTTAAAGGGCATCAGCATGGAAATAAATAAAGGGGAAGTAATTGTCATTTTCGGCCCGTCAGGGTCAGGAAAGTCTACCTTTATTCGCTGTATCAACCACCTCGAAGATCACCAGAGGGGAAAGATCGTTGTAGATGGGATCGAATTGACCAAGGACATGCACAACATCGAGAAGATTCGCATGGAAACGGGCATGGTCTTTCAACAATTTAACCTGTTCCCGCACTTGAACGTGATGCAGAATATCACGCTGGCGCCCATCCAGGTGCGCAAGTGGACGAAAGAAAAAGCTGAAGAAAAGGCGAAGGAATTGCTCGAGCGAGTTGGCATCCCGGAGCAGGCAGACAAGTATCCCGGGCAACTCTCCGGAGGCCAGCAGCAGCGTGTGGCGATCGCGCGTGCCCTTGCCATGGAGCCGAAGATCATGCTATTCGACGAGCCTACTTCGGCGCTCGACCCGGAAATGATCAAGGAAGTGTTGGACGTGATGATCGGACTTGCAAAATCCGGTATGACCATGCTGGTGGTGACGCACGAAATGGGTTTTGCAAAGGCCGTAGCTGACCGGATGTATTTCTTCGATAACGGTCTGATCGTGGAGACCGGTACGCCGAAAGAGATATTTACCGATCCCAAAGAGGATCGGACGAAGTTGTTCCTGTCTCAGATTTTGGAGAAATGATCAAAACCCCCAGAGTTTGTAACCTGAAACTCCGGGGGTTTTTTCTTTCAAGCATCAAACTCACCCACTTGCACCCCGTTGACCCATATGCTGTAATGTCCGGCTGGGAAACTTCCCAGGCTGATACTCGTCTCCTGCGGCGTGAGTATCGCCATCAGGTTGCAAGGCTTGTCTTTAGGCGCCACCCCGTAGATTTCCAATTGGATGCGGTTCTTGTTATCGGGTTGGCTTATGCTCACCCGCAGGTTGTAGCATGGAGAGGTCAGCTTGTAGGCGAGCGAAACCGAAATCTGGGGAGGAAAAGATTCCGCAATCAAAACTGACGCAGAGACGATTTCTGCGTCGCCGCGTGTCATTGTCCCATCCCCGGACTGGGGGGCATAAGGATTGTTCCCTTGGGAGGTTCCAGGGACCGGTGTGACTGCAGGTTGAGATGCGCAAGCAGCCAGCAGTGCGCCTGCAATGGTTATCAATACGATGGATTTGCAAAGTTTTAACATTTTTATTTCCTTTTTATACCTGAATTGGTTGGTATAAAAAAGAGACGCCAAAAGTCCTGGAATAGTTCCCAGCTATCCCTTCACAACCGCCAGCGGACGCAGGCGTGCTACCTTGTGCGCTATTCCGGCTGCAACAACTGTCTCGACCACCTCGTCCACGTCTTTATATGCGGACGGGGCTTCTTCGGCCAGACCAGACAGGCTCCCGGCGCGTACCTTGATTCCCCGGGCTTCCAACGTGCGGCGTAAATCCTCGCCGCGAATTTCGTGTTTGGCTTTGGTCCGGCTCATCGTCCGTCCGGCACCGTGACAACTGGAACCCCAGGAGCGCAGCATGGATGTTTCCGTCCCGGCCAATACCCACGAGGCGGTACCCATCGAACCAGGGACGAGAACCGGTTGGCCGGTCTGCTGGTATTCGGGAGGCAAGCCGGGTGTGCCCGGTCCGAAAGCCCGCGTTGCGCCTTTACGGTGAACACACACTTTGATTCGGTTTTCTCCCACTTGGTGTGTCTCAACTTTGCCAATATTGTGACAGATGTCGTATACCTGGGTCAAGTGCCAGTTTTTCAACTTGCCTGCGAATGTTTCTTCAAAAGCGCGCCGGGCGGAATATGCCAGCAGTTGACGGTTGACAAATGCAAAGTTGGCGGCCGCGCGCATCGCACCGAGATATGCCTTCCCTTCCGGGCTGTCCATCGGTACACAGACCAGTTCCCGGTCGGGCAGTTCGATGCCGTATCGCAGCACTGTGGATTGGAAATCCTGTACATAATCGGTGCAGACCTGGTGGCCGAGCCCGCGCGAGCCGCAATGAATCTGGACTACCAGACAGCCCTGGCGTAGTCCGAAAGCAGTGGCGGTTTCCAGGTCCAGAACTGCGTCGACCACATCCACTTCGACGAAATGATTACCCGCTCCCACCGAACCAATTTGTGCAAGCCCGCGTGCCTTGGCGCGGTCGCTGACCTTGTCCGGGTTCGCCCCTTCGAGGCAGCCGTTCTCTTCGGTGCGGGAAATGTCATTTTCATTGGCATAACCTTTCTTGAGCGCCCAATTTGAGCCAGCGAGCATCAGATGTTCCAGTTCCGGAACGTTAACATGCACCACACCCTTTACCCCCACCCCGCTTGGACAGTAATGATCCAGCAAGGTGGCGAGACTGTCGAGATGGGGTAAAGCGGCTTCCAATTCAATTGAAGAGGCCAGAAGGCGCACTCCGCAATTGATGTCGTATCCTATCGCACCCGGAGAGACTGCACCCTGGGGAAACAGGGTGGCGGCTACGCCGCCGATTGGGAAGCCGTATCCCTGGTGCATATCAGGCATAACAACCACTGCCCCCACTAGGCCCGGCAAAGTGGAGGCATTGACAGCCTGTTCAAGCGATTTATCGCCGAGGATTTGTTCAAGCAGTTTACGCGTGGAGAAAATACGCACCGGGCCGCGCATGTCGCCGCGGAACGATTGTGGGATTTCCCATTCGTAGTCATTTATTTTGGCTAAATCCTGCAGGTTTATCATAATTATCTCTTATTACCTTTGGTGGACTTCCCCTCCCAGAGGTTTCGCACAGCACCATTTGGGGTTCAAACTACACATCAAACACAACCTCTACTTCAACACCTCGTGTTGTCTGCCTGATTTGCAGATTATGGTAAGTTACAGCCTTGATGGCTTTATCCAATGACAGGATGGGAGCGCCACAAAGTGTGGCAGACAGGCGGTAAGGCTGGTCATCTTCAATTTCGATGCTCAGATCAAAATCGTCGAATGCCAGATGGTCCTGTTCTGTAAAATAGACAAGTTCTGAGAGAAAGGAAACCAGCAGGTTTTCTGCATCCGGGGCGGAGGCAGAAAATGAGCGCCTGACCCGCGGCTTTTTGGCCAACCTGATTCCTGCGAGGGCATTCATCCCTTTGGCGGCCTCCATGAACAGGTGGGGAAGATCTTCGGCCCAGACGCGCAATGACCAATCCGCAGTGTGGGAAAGTTCTTCAAACGGCATGACCGAATTGTAATCGTTTTCAGGGGAGCAGCGAGTCTTTATCGGCGCGCTTGAAATGTGCCCGGTAGGCGGCGGTTTCTCCCAGCAAGGCCTGGACTTCCGTCCTCAGCCGCGCCGCACCGCCCAGGTCGTTGATGGTCTTGCCGGGAGCAACCCAGATCTGATCATTTTCCTGGTGCACCAGGGTTATTTTCCCGCAGGATACAAGCCAATTCAACCCTTGCTCAACCGTAATCTGGCGCTGCGCGGTCGCTGCAGCCAGCTTAGCGTAGGTCAATTTGCCTTTGTGGTGTGAGATGGCATATTTCAGGATGCCGGTCAGGCGCGCCATGAAGGCATCAGTGATTTCAAGAAAAGGATGAGCGCCAACCAGGGTAACGACATGCGGTTTAACGATATCCAGGGCAACTTTCAGTTCCCTGGGCGATGGCGGGATGGTCCAGATGACAAGGTGATCGGCGCGCTCCAATTCGTTCCGATCCTTACCGCCGACCTCTTTTTTCGCCTCGGCCTCCGCCCAGACCAGCGTTGATGGTTGATTTAGGATGTTCGGTAGCAGGCTGAGCGGGTCTTTTATGTTCCGGTAGTCAACGATTTCCTTTATTTGACTTTTTATTTCGACCGGCGGCGTCTCGATAACCCGGAAATGTACGAACTCCATTTGGACCTGGCGGCTGCCGCGCCAATCCGATGCACGGAGGGTGTAGGCCAGATCAAATTTCCCTTCGGGGAGAGTCTCTCCTGCGCCGCTCCACCACAGTACCGTCTGTAAATTTCCGGTCTCGTCAGCCACGGTCAGTTTCAGATGCTCTTTATTCCGTCCGATCGTCGCGACGGTTTGCAGAGTCAGGCCGCGCGTGGCCAGGGTCAGTTTTTCGTTGCCGGGACCGTAGGGTGCCAGACTTTCGAGAGTTGTGGCCAGGTCGAGAGTAATTTCGGGCAGGTCAATCCAGGCGTCAATCCTGAGTTCGGCTTCTTCGTACACAGCCTCGCCGAGCATCTTTCCCACAGTCCTGGACAGCCTTTTGAAGAATTCAGGTAGTTTCTCCTGTTCCAGGGCGAGACCGGCAGCCATCGGGTGCCCACCGAAATTGAGCAGAAGGTCCTTCTGGACGGCGATTGCGGTGGTGATATTGAGTCCTTCCACTGAGCGAGCGGAGCCATGTGCAGGTTCATTGTCAGGGGTGGAGAACAGGACGGCCGGTTTGCCATAGCGTTCGACCAACCGGCTGGCCACTATGCCAACGACCCCGCCGGGCCAGGTTGGATGCCAGAGCACGAGCACTGGATTCGCCAGCAAGGATGGATCAGCGCGCAGTTGAGCTTCAGCGGCCTGTGTCACCTGATTACAAAGGAGTTGGCGCTGGGCATTGTAATTTTCAAGTTGTGTAGCCAGCAGTCGGGCGCGACCATGGTCAGTGGTGGTCAGGAGTTCAACTGCTGGGTTGGCGTCACCGAGGCGTCCCAGGGCATTGAGACGCGGTCCCAGCACGAAGCCTATGTGTTCCTCGGTCAGGTTGGCTGGGACGAGTTCGGCCATTTCCATCATTACTTGCAGACCGAGGCGCTGGGTGCTGCGCAGAACGTCCAATCCAGTCTGTACCAGGTAACGGGCGTCTCTTCTGAGGATGGCAAGATCAGCCACCAAACCCAACGCGACCAAATCGAGCAGGGGGGCAGGGGCACAGGGTATGGAGGGAAAGTGGGTTATAAGTTCTTCCGCCAGTTTATAGGCCACACCCACCCCGGCCAGTGTAGCCAACGGATGTTCCGGTAAAAGCAATTTTGGGTTGACAACTGCGACAGCTTTCGGCAGGGTCTCTGGCAGATCATGGTGGTCGGTAATGACCATGTCCACTTGGCGTGTTCGGGCGTATTCCACCGCCTCGTGGGCGGTGATGCCGGTATCGCAAGTCAGGATGAGCTTGGCACCCTGGTCAATGATTTCTTTCAGGTGTGGGAGGTTGACGCCATGACTCTCGCGTGCGCGCACTGGAATGTGGAAAGTGACGTTCGCACCCAGGGCAACCAGGGTCTGGAAGAGTACGGTCGTGGAGGTTTGCCCATCCACGTCAAAATCTCCCCAAACACAAATGGGCTCATGGGAAAGAATTGCGCGTTCGACTCGCTCAACCGCAGCGACCAATCCCGGCAATTCTGCGGCCGGGGCGGGGGAATACGCTTCCGGGTTTAGAAAGGCGCGGGCTGCCTCGGGTGTGTTACTGCCGCGGTGGACCAGAGTCTGGGCAACGAGCGGGTGCAAGTTGGGCAGCAAGCCGGGTGAGCGGAGGGGAACCGGGTCTATCCAGCGCATTGTCTTCTAAAATTCGATTTCGGCGATTTGCTCGAAGTTAATGTCATTTCCGGTCATTTCGGTTTCAGCCATTTTATCCATGCTCCCCGCCTTCTCCCCGCGGTTGCAGTACGAGCGGAAAGGACAATATACGCATTTCTTTTCATCTTCGGTCAGCGGGAAATGACGATGATTGCCGATTTCGTTGGTGAGATCAATCAGGGCATCCCAGCCGCGTTTGTGTTGAGCGGCGTTGTAAGGGAAGCGCGCCGGTTCGGTCGGGTAGTCTGCATACCAGTAGATCATCTCTATTTGTTCGGGAGGGAAGGGATTCCCACCATTCAAATATGCGCCTGCCTGGACAAGCAGTGCCCGATAGACGCGCGTTTGCAAACGGGCAGCCATCCATTCATCACGCGGGCGCTTGTGATAGGTTTTCCAGTCGTAGATAAAAACCCGCTCTTCCGCCTTGACGGCAATCAGGTCGTATTTTGCCAGCAGCCGGTAGGTCCCGACCGGCGCAGCCAGGGTCAGTTCTGTGTGTTGTGCGTAGCCAGATAGTTCAAAATTGTAACCAAGATAATTTCCCCACCAGCGCGACAAGTCGGTTGTATTTGCCATCCGGGCTAGTTTTTCAGCGGGAAGACCAATCAATTGCTGTTGTACCATGCGGTGAAAAAGCTGGCCTTCAAGCTGGCGGCGTTCGTTTTCCAGGACTGGTTCCGTCTCAATGGCAGGCCACTGCATCTGGTCAATATAGCGCAATTGAAAACGGCGCGGGCAGTCGCTGTAATCTTGCAGCGATGATTGGGAGAAGGCAAAACCGGAAGGCAAGGAAAGGGAGGCCATACCCCTATTTTACATGTTCCTGGGTGGTTTAAGCTGTACAACAATTATCCCAATCCCCACCAACACCAAACCGGCGATATCTCTGGCAGTCAGCCTCTCTCCCAGAAAGATGAGAGCCAGGATGGCAATTTGTGGCAACATTAGACTGTTGAGGATGGAAGACTCGACTGCAGTCAATACCTGCAGGGTTCGGTTCCAGAGTGTAAAAGCCAGGGCAGTGTTAACGACTGCCAGCCAAGCTATGATAAGCCAATCCCGGCCTGTCAGATTGCCGGATCCCTGGACTGCCAACCCGGTGATGAGCATCACCACCGACCCAAAACCCATGCTGACGAAGGTCACGACCAAGGGTGAAAGCATCGCGTCCCGGTTCACTTTCCTGCTGAAGAGGGACGAGGCCACATTCATCAACATACAGAACAGTCCGATCCCCACGCCGACTATCTGTGCCTGCGGCAGGGAGACGGGGAAAAAGTAGACTCCAACGCCAAACGCTGCCAACCCGATCCCGATCCATAGGAGCAGCGATGGGCGTTCCTTGAGAAGGAAAATCCCAGCAATCCCCACGAAGACCGAGGTCAGGTTTAGTAGCAGGCTCACCATATTAGCGGGTAAATATGCCAATGCCAAGTAGATGGCGCCCTGAGTGATGGTGTAATATACAACCCCCAGCAGAGCCAGTTTGCCCAACTCTTTAAGTGTGAGTCGTTTCAGAACACTTCGTTGGAACCGATTGAATACCACGAAAGGAATCAGACAGAGAAATGCCAGCGTATAGCGCAGCCCAGCGAAAGTGATCGGGGGCAAGCTGTTACGCAGACCAATCTTAATCAACACCCAAGAAGTGGACCAGAGCACGGTCACAAAGACAGCAAGCAGGATGGATTTAAGGCGTGCGGAAGCAGTAGGCATGAATAGATTATACAGTCCAACCAGGGGGAATGGATAAAATGACAATTGTCACTAGACTCTATGGCTTTAAAAATGCTAAACTTATACTGGTAAGACCACTTACCAGTAAGGAGAATCCATGGATTGGCAACCTGTGCAAAAACCCGCTGAAATGGCCGAAAGTCGCTTGCTCGAAGCCATCCTTTCCGGGCATTTTCCCATCAATAGCAATCTCCCCGGCGAACGGGAACTTGCCGAACAAATAGGCGTTACCCGCCCAACCCTGCGCGAAGCCTTCCAGCGTCTTGCCCGCGATGGATGGCTGGATATCCAGCATGGCAAACCAACCCGCGTGCGTGACTACTGGCGGGAGGGCGGGCTGGCTGTCCTGGCGGTACTGGCACAAACCCCTGCTGGCATGTCACCGGATTTTGTAACACACTTGCTCGAGTTTCGCATCTTGCTGGCTCCTGCGTATGCTCGGCAGGCGCTCGAGTCCGCGCCGGGCGAGGTGGCAGCCCTTCTCGAGAATTATGTCCAGCTTGAAGATACCCCATCTGCCTTTGCCCGCGCCGATTGGGAGTTGCACATTCGCCTGACTCAACTGTCGCCTAATCCGATTTTCCATTTCCTTTTCAATGGGTTCCAGAAATTATCCATCTCGATTGGTGAGCAATACTTTGCCTACCCTGAATGCCGCCAACATTCACGTCATTTTTATACCGAACTGCTCAACTGTGCCCGTTCGGGTGCAGCTTTCGATGCCGAGACACTCACCCGGCAGATTATGGAAGAGAGTCTGGCGTTGTGGCAGGCAATGCAAAAGGAGAACATATGAAACGCTGGAATGGATGGGGCAATACCAACACAGATTACCCGCTTCCAGCTTCCGCCCAGTCCTATCTCACCAACTTTTTTATCGCCCTTGAGCCGCGACCGGACGCGCCTTACGAAACCGTTCTCAAGGCTGTGCCTGCTTCCCGTCTCCCTGCGCACCCGTTACTGGATAACTCTGCCGGGGCGCGGCTGACCCATGCCCGCGGCCAATCCCTGCCCGATTGGGTGGCGCTGCGCTCCGGGCAGATCGGCGCTTTCCCAGATGGCGTGGCCTATCCGCAGACAGAGGAGGATGTAAGTGCGCTGTTGATCTACGCTCAAAAGGCCGGAGCCAAAGTTATTCCCTACGGCGGCGGGACGAGCGTGGCTGGTCACATTAATCCACCCTCTTCTGACAATCCAGTGCTAACTCTTTCGCTCGAGAAGATGACCCGCCTGCTCAACCTTGACGAGTTTGGCCGCACGGCGACCTTCGAGGCTGGAATAACCGGCCCGGAATTGGAACGGGTCTTGCAGGCACGCGGGTTCACTCTCGGTCATTACCCCCAATCGCACGAATATTCCACCCTGGGCGGGTGGATCGCCACCCGCTCTTCCGGACAGCAATCCTACAAGTATGGGCGCATTGAGCAGTTGTTCGCCGGGGGGCGCATGGAAACCCCGCGCGGGTCGATCGAAATGCCTCATTTCCCAGCTTCGGCTGCCGGGCCGGATATTAAGGAAATGGTCCTCGGGTCAGAAGGACGCATGGGAGTCATTACCCAGGCGAAAGTCAAGGTACGCCGTGCGCCCGAATCAGAGGAATTCTATGGAGTCTTTTTTCCATCCTGGGAACAAGGCACGGAAGCAGTCCGCCAGATTGCGCAGGAGGAAATCCCAGTCTCGATGCTGAGGCTCTCCAACCCACAGGAGACCGAGACCACGTTGATTCTCTCTGGCAAGTCGTGGGTTGGTCCGGCAGAAAAGGGCCTGACGCTGATCGGCTATGGCGGGAGGCGCTGTCTGCTCGTAATGGGCGTGACTGGCTCCAACTTGCGCACCTGGCAGGTACGCGCGCAGGCCTCGTCCATCTGCCGCAAACACGGTGGTCTATTTGTTGGGACGGTCGTAGGTCATACCTGGGAAAAAGCTCGTTTCTATTCTCCTTACCTGCGGAACACACTTTGGGAACTGGGAGTGGCGATTGATACGCTTGAGACTGCCATCCCCTGGCTGAATGTAATGACGGCTTCGACCGCCATCCCGGCCTCGATTGTAAAGGCGGCTCTCAAATTCGGCCAGGCAGTCCTGGCGTTTGCACACTTGTCGCATGTTTACCGCGACGGAGCCAGTATCTACACCACCTTTATGTTCCGCCGCCCGGCTGACCCGGATGAACTGCTGACCTGCTGGCAAGCGATGAAACAGGCCGCCAGCCTGACCATCCAGCAGCAAGGTGGGACGATCACTCATCAGCACGGCATCGGCACCGATCATGCTTCCTATCTTCCAGCTGAAAAGGGCGAATTGGGCATGGATGCACTCCGCGCAGTTTGCAAGTCATTCGACCCGGATGGGATGATGAATCCGGGGAAATTGTTTTAGACGAAGGATCGTGCTCTTTGGTAAATCGTTCGCGGTTTTGTTTCTTGGAGAGCGATAATGGAATGGATAAAAGGCTGGCGTGACCGGGCCTGGTCGGAACTCAATCAGGATTGGGATGTAGTCATTATCGGCGGCGGCATCACCGGCGCGGGGATTCTTCGCCAATGTGTACACGCTGGATTGAAGGTGGTGCTGGTTGAAGCAGATGACTTCGCCTCGGGCACATCCTCGCGTTCTTCGAAACTTGTGCATGGCGGGATGCGCTATCTGAAAAATGCCCAGATCCGGGTCACGCTTGAATCCGTTACCGAGCGTGAGTACCTGTTGAAACAGGGCCGCGGACTGGTCAACCGGCTTGGTTTCCTCTACACCTGCTTGCCAGGTGACCGCATGCCAGGCTGGGTTTTCGGTGCCGGGTTGGTCGTCTATGACCTGATGGCGCACCAATGGAGTCACCGTTCCTATGATGCTGAAGATTTGCGCGAACTCTGCCCATCCTTAACCGTCCCTCATCTGCGCGGCGGCTTTCGCTACTTCGACGCCCAGACGGACGACGCCCGGCTCGTCCTGCGTCTGCTGCGCGAATCGGTATCGGGTGGGGCGTTGGCACTCAATTATGCACGCGTCGAGTCTCTGCTTACAACCAATACCGGACGGGTATGCGGCGTTGTCCTGAGGGATACTTCGGGCGAGTCGGATCGGCAGGTCGAGGTCAAAGGGCGGGTGGTGATCAACGCCACCGGTGCCTGGGCGGACAAGTTGCGCGGGGATGTGGGAAAGACGCCGCGCCTTCGCCCGTTGCGCGGCAGCCATCTGGTATTCCAACTCAGCCGCCTGCCGTTGACGCGCGCCATCAGTTTCTTGCACCCGCAAGATGGGCGTCCGGTCTTCGCCCTGCCTTGGGAAGGGGCAGTTGTATTTGGTACTACCGACGTGGATCAGGGGCCAAATCTTATGACCGACCCGGCTATTAGTACCGCTGAGGCCGAATACCTGCTGAATGGCCTTAAGTTCGTCTTCCCGCAACTGGAACTTACCTTCGCCGACGTAACCGCCACTTATTCCGGTATCCGCCCGGTAGTGGACACCGGAAAATCCAACCCTTCAAAGGAATCGCGTGAGCACGTGCTATGGGATGAGAACGGCCTGTTAACCGTCAGTGGTGGCAAACTAACCACCTTCCGGATCATGGCTCGCGATGCATTAAAAGCCGTCCGCAAGCACCTGGGGCATATCTCCTTTGATCCAGATATCCCCGTATTGGATGCTATACCACCCGAAGCTGAGGCAGCCTGTGCGGTCTCGAAATTCTCCCCCACGCAATGCCTGCGCCTGCTGGCGCGCTACGGACCAGGATCCGCGGCATTGTTTACCTCCCCCGGTGTAGACCTCCAGCCCGTTGATGGAACTATCTATCTATGGGCCGAACTCCGTCAGGCAGCGCGCACTGAGGGTGTTGTTCACCTCGATGATTTGCTCCTGCGCCGCGTTCGGCTTGGGCTGCTGGTTCCAAACGGCGGCCTGGACCAGATGGTGCGCATCCGCTCCATTGTTCAGCAGGAACTAGGCTGGGATGATTCCCGCTGGCAGGAGGAAGAAAAAATGTATGTGGAGTTGTGGAACCGCGCCTATCGGCTATAATTCTTAAGACACCAGGGAAACCCCGTTCATAATTGTTTTACTTGGGACCCTTCGTGCAAAGGAGTCTTTCATGCCCGAAAACTTGCTCGCGATTGACAACGGCACACAGTCTGTACGCGCCCTCGTTTTTGACCCGCGTGGAAATATATTGTTTAAGTCCCGGGTTCCGCTTGATCCTTATTACTCCACCGCCCCCGGCCTGGCTGAGCAGGATCCCAACGTCTTCTGGAAGGCGGTTTGCGAAGCCTGTCAAAATTTGTGGTTGCAGGGTGTGGATAAGTCCAGTCTCGCCGCCGTCAGCCTGACGACTCAACGCAGTACCCTCATCAACGTGGATAAAAATGGCAAACCGCTGCGCCCAGCCATACACTGGCTGGACCAGCGTCGTACCGACGGCCTCAAACCGCTTGGCGGGTTTTGGGGGGCAGCCTTTAAGGTCGCAGGCGCCTCCGAGACGGTGGCCTACCTCCAGGCGGAAGCTGAGGCCAACTGGCTTCAGAAACACCAGCCTGAAATATGGAAAGCCACCCACAAGTATCTATTTCTCTCCGGTTATCTCACTTACCAGCTAATCGGCAAGTTCGTGGATTCGGTCGGCTGCCAGGTTGGGTACATCCCGTTCGATTACAAGAAGCAGGATTGGGAAGCTGCCTGGGGTTGGAAGTGGCTGGCAGTACCTGTGGATAAAGCACTCCTGCCGGACCTCTTGCCGGTCGCGTCCAAAAT
>Ga0209048_10002144_pt1 | contig 19772 bp, 22 predicted proteins | sample FrelakmetCRP12CR_FD_187146 | JGI IMG/M metagenome (GOLD analysis project Ga0209048, IMG submission 187146) | Freshwater lake sediment microbial communities from the University of Notre Dame, USA, for methane emissions studies - CRP12 CR (SPAdes)... | ecosystem: Environmental > Aquatic >... | reverse complement strand
GTGAGGTGGTGACCTTCACCGCCGATCTCGGCCAGGGCGAGGAGCTCGGGCCGGCGCGCGAGAAGGCGCAGCGCGCCGGTATCAAGCCGGAAAACATTTTCATCGAGGATCTGCGCGAGGAATTCGTCCGCGATTTCGTCTTTCCGATGTTCCGCGCTAACACCGTCTACGAGGGGCAATATCTGCTCGGCACCTCGATCGCACGTCCGCTGATCGCTAAGAGGCAGATCGAAATCGCCCGTAAGGTCGGAGCCGACGCGGTCTGTCACGGCGCCACCGGCAAGGGCAACGATCAGGTGCGTTTCGAGCTCGGCTATTACGCGCTCGAGCCATCGATCAAGATCATCGCGCCGTGGCGTGAATGGAGCTTCAAGGGCCGCGAGGAGCTGCTCGAATTCGCGCGCCAGCACCAGATCACCATCGCCAAGGACAAGGAGGGCGAGGCGCCGTTCTCGGTCGACGCCAACCTGTTGCACTCGTCCTCGGAGGGCAAGGTGCTGGAGGATCCTGCTAAGGAGGCGCCTGCAATCGTCTATCAGCGCACCATCTCGCCGATGGAGGCACCCGATAAGCCGACCGAAATCCGCATCGGCTTCGCCAAGGGCGATGCGGTCAGCATCGACGGCCAGAAACTGTCGCCAGCGACACTGCTTGCCAAGCTCAACAAGCTCGGCCACGACAACGGCATCGGCCGCATCGATCTGGTCGAGAATCGCTTCGTCGGCATGAAATCGCGCGGTGTCTACGAGACCCCCGGTGGAACCATTCTGCTCGCCGCCCATCGCGCTATCGAATCAATCACGCTCGACCGCGGTGCCGGGCATCTCAAGGACGAGCTGATGCCGCGCTATGCCGAGTTGATCTATAATGGCTTTTGGTTTTCGCCCGAGCGTGAGATGCTGCAGGCGCTGATCAACAAGTCGCAGGAGATGGTCGAGGGTGAGGTGCGGCTCAAGCTCTACAAAGGCAATGTCATCGTCACCGGGCGCGAGAGCTCGGCTTCGCTCTATTCCTCGACGCTAGTGACCTTCGAAGACGACAAGGGCGCCTACGATCAGAAGGATGCCGAGGGCTTCATCAAGCTCAATGCACTGCGGCTCCGCACGCTCGGGCATCGGCGGCGTAAGCGCAAGCTCGACTGACCGCAATCGCGATGGGTGGAGACATCCGATGGGCAGAAGCGCGGCAAGCATATCTTTGCTTTTGGCCATTGCCATTGCGCTCGCAGCCTGCACGTCGAGTAGCAAAGAGCCAGAGCCGGCTCCAAATATTTTTCCTAACAATTACAAACAGGAAATCATTGAGACGCTGACGCGTTTGTTCGATGATCCGACCAATGTACGCGACGCCTATATCACCGAACCAGTCCTGCGTCCGGCCGGCAAGGAGGAACGCTATACGGTATGCATTCGCTCCAATTCGCGCAACGTGATGCGCGAATACGGCGGAGCCAAGGATCGTATCGCCTATTTCCTTAGCGGCCACCTCAACCAGCTAATCGATGCGACCAAGGAGCAATGTGGCAACGCTCCTTACAGCCCGTTCCCCGAACTGGAAAAGATTTGCCTCGGCAAAAAATGCGAATAGTGTTGTGCTGCTCGCCAGGGTCCGTCCGCGACTAAAAGTTGCCGTTACGTGTGGCCGTGTGCGCAGCGCCGGCCTGGATTACCTTGAACATCGGCACCAGCTGCGGGTTGCCATGCTTCTTGTCGGCGATCAGCTCGGTGACTTTTCGCAAGAAAAGAAAACGCTCGGGCGTGGTTGGATGCGTCGTGGCTGTACGAATGCTTGCCGTGTGTTCCATGGCTATGTAGCCATGGCATCGGCGGTTCCGGAAATGTCGTAGCCGGCGCGCGTCGTATAATAGGCGCCGACATAATCAGCTTCGCGTTCGAAGACGACGCTGAGAGCTCTGGCGCCGATCCGCCCCAAATAATTTGAAATCGCGCGGCGGGCCGATTTTGAGGGGGATCAATGTTCTGCGGGTATTTACAAGTAAGGGGTATATTGCTTCTCCTCAACTATTTCGGACTTCAGGAGTGCATTTATTTCGCGTTTGATCCGCGCTCGCGTGTCATTATTGAAATAAACCGACCTGGCCAGCTCGATGAATTTCTGATCGAATGACCTCGCCGCTTCTTTCGCGCGGATCTGATCCTCAACTTCCCAAAGAACTTCATTGGTTGATTTCAGCCTCCTCTTCAATTCGTCGAACTCCATAGGTCGCGGTTGTAAATTGCGAACGACCTGGGTCAATGCCGCGAGCTCTCTGCGGACATTAGAAACCGCCACCGGTGAGGTGAGCCGTTGGTTCTTGATTTCCAGGATAGTGATCTTGTCGATCAGTTCTCCCCACGAGACCTCGACGGTCGGCCTGCTGCGGGAAGAAGGCGAGGCGGGTGAGTTCAAATCGTGCTCCTCTGGTCTGTCATCGGCCGCGATGCATTTACCATTTTGCGAACATGGATTTCTGATCATCTCAGCCGGCTTCGATCTGTATATAGCTCTTTCATCAATTGAACTTGCATCGGCACCGATCTTATCAAACTAGGCCGACTGCGGTATATCGATCGAATTGAAGGCAATGGAGAAATCTGTTAGCTTGATTAGTTAGTAATGTCATTGTCATATTTGGTAACGGTCGTTGTGTTGGGGATGAGATGAGTGCGCCGCGGGGCGTCGTCAGGGCGCGCCATCGTACCCATATTGGTGCCGGTTCTGCCGGCGAGCGCAGTGGTGCCCCTTGTCCGGTGCCGCCGATCTCGCTTCCCGACCGACCCCGCATCCTGGTCGTCACATTGCGCCGCGTCGGCGATGTTCTGCTGACGACGCCCCTCATCCGCAGCCTGCGACGCGCCTGGCCTGATGCGACGATCGATGTTCTTTTGTTCGCCGGCACGGTCGGCATCGTCGGCGGCAATCCGGATATCGATCACGCCATCGCCATGCCGGCACGGCCGACAATAACCGAGACTCTCACGCTTATTGTACGGCTGTGGAAGCAATATGACCTCGCGGTATCGACCCAGAGCGGCGACCGGCCCACCATCTTCGCTCTCGCGGCCGGGCGAACCCACGTCGGCTTGATCGCACCGGACGGACTCAAGGTGGGCGGCGCTCTCAAGCGCCGTGCGCTTCATCGCTGCGTGCCTACCATCGAAAATATTCATCGCGTTGAGCAGATGCTACGGCTCGCAGACGCTCTCGGCATCGAGCGGGTCGCGGAACTGGTTTGCCCAGCGGGCGCCGCGCTCGCACAGATTGCTCCCGGTGAGAACTACGCGGTGATCCATGCCGCGCCAATGTTCCGCTACAAGCAGTGGACGCGCGAAGGCTGGCGCGCGCTCGCGGCTGGTCTCGAACGGCGCGGGCTGTCCGTCGTTGCGATTAGCGGACCCGATGAGGCGGAGTGCAAATATCTGGACGACGTGTGGCAAGGCGTCGCCACGGTCCATCAGGTGGGGTGGCCGGGGACTGTCTCGCTACTCTCGCAGGCGCGTATCTACATCGGGCCGGACACGTCGGTCAGCCATCTGGCGGCTGCGACCGGATGCCCGACCGTGGCTCTTTTCGGACCGATGGATCCGAGAGTCTGGGGACCCTGGCCTATTGGCGGCTTGGAGACGCCATGGGCCGCGCGTGGCACCATTCAACGACGTGGGAATGTTTGGCTGGTACAAAACCCACTGCCGTGTCTTCCATGCACCTTCGAAGGTTGCGAGCGTTACATCGAAAGCCGCAGCCGCTGTCTCGACGAACTGACGCCGCAGCAAGTACTCACTGCAGTCGACCAGGCACTGGCGGCTGCTCCACTTGTCGTGCGTCGATACGATGGCAAAGGTCGTGCTCGTGTAAAACAGCACCCAGCTAGCGCGAAATAGCCACCTCTGAACTTCATGCAGAAATTGATCGGATAGCCGCTGTTGGAGCAAAAGCCTTTTCGGCGTGGCTCGGCAAGCCAGACCATGTGAGGAGCCGAGTCAGATCATGGATAGTGGGCGTTGGCGGTATTATAGAAGAAGAGCGCCACCGCATGCTGGGCCACAGCTGCAGCGCCGATCACCTTAGCGATGGGCCGAACCGGCGGCCGCGCACCACGACATAGACCAGGATGGCGACGCCGGCGGCATTCAACGGGATGGTGCGTAGGATTCCGCGGGCCCGCTCAGCCAATTCGCGACCTGCGCGAGCGTACGCGTCATGTGACTGCCGCAATTCACGCGCGACTGCCACGCATACTTACGCGTCGTCCTAGACGGTCAGCGCTGCAGATATCATTCGAAACGAATTTTCTTCTAATAGTGACTTTATTGTCTAGGTAACGACTTTATTGGTTTGGGACACCAGATTGTGATTTTGGCTGAGTAGCTTCAGAGCTGCCGGTCGACCATCGCCTTCTTCAACACGGCGATCTCTTTCGCCGGATTGAGGCCCTTCGGGCAGGCTTTCGAGCAGTTCAGGATCGTGTGGCAGCGGAAGAGCCGGAACGGATCCTCGAGATTATCGAGCCGCGCGCCGGTCGTTTCGTCGCGGCTGTCCTGGACCCAGCGGTTGGCTTGTAGCAGCGCTGCTGGGCCGAGGTAGCGATCCGAATTCCACCAGTAGCTCGGGCATGAGGTCGAGCAGCATGCGCACAGAATGCATTCGTACATGCCGTCGAGCTTGGCGCGGTCCTCGTGGCTCTGCTTCCATTCCTTCTCGGGCGTCGGTGACACCGTCTTTAGCCATGGCTCGATCGAGGCGTATTGCGCATAGAAATTCTTCAGATCCGGTACCAAGTCCTTCACCACCGGCTGGTGCGGAAGCGGATAGATTCGCAGCGGCGCCTTGGCGTCGTCGATCGCCTTGGTGCAGGCGAGAGTGTTGGTGCCGTCGATATTCATGGCGCAGGAGCCGCAGACGCCCTCGCGGCAGGAGCGGCGGAAGGTAAGCGTCGGATCGATGTTGTTCTTGATCCAGATCAGCGCGTCGAGGACCATCGGTCCGCAATCGTCGCGATTGACATAGTAGGTGTCGATCCTCGGATTGGCGCCGTCGTCCGGATTCCAGCGATAGATGCGGAATTCAGTCTCGTCCGTGGTCTTGGACGCGTGCGGCCAGGTCTTGCCTTGGGTGATTTTGGAGTTTTTCGGGAGCGTGAATTCGACCATGTAAGCGATCCGCGTTTTGAGTAAGTGGAGCCGTTGCGTCAATAGACGCGAGCTTTTGGCTCGATATAGGCGATGTCGTTGGTAAGCGTGAAGGTATGCACTGGGCGATAATCGATCTTCACTTTGCCCTTCTCGTCCATCCACGCCAGCGTGTGCTTCATCCAGTCTTTGTCGTCGCGCTTGGGGAAGTCCTCGCGCGCATGGGCACCGCGGCTTTCGGTGCGGTTCCGCGCCGAGTCCATGGTGACGACCGCTTGCGCCATGAGGTTGTCGAGTTCGAGCGTCTCGATCAGGTCGGAATTCCAGATCAGCGAGCGGTCGGTGACTTGGATATCCGCCATGCTGCCATGGACGTCGTGAATGAGCTTATGACCTTCATCAAGCACGTCGCCGGTGCGGAATACCGCGCAGTTGGTCTGCATGACCTTTTGCATATTCAGCCGCAGCTTGGCCGTCCGAGTATTGCCAGCGGCCTGACGGAACTTGTCGAGCCGCGCGAGCGCCATCTCGGCGGAGTTCTTCGGCAGATTGGGCTGCTTGTCGCCAGGCGTGAGCAGTTCGGCGCAGCGCAGAGCGGCGGCACGGCCGAATACCACGAGATCGATCAGCGAATTCGAGCCAAGCCGGTTGGCGCCGTGCACCGACACGCAGGCCGCTTCGCCTAGCGCCATCAGGCCAGGCACCACGGTATCGGCATTGCCATTCTTCTTGGTCAACGCCTCGCCGTGGAAGTTGGTGGGAATGCCGCCCATGTTGTAGTGCACTGTCGGCAGCACCGGGATCGGCTCCCTGGAAATATCTACGCCGGCAAAGATACGCGCCAACTCCGCGATCCCCGGCAGCCGTTCGTGCAGCACCTTGGGATCGAGATGATCGAGGTGCAGGGACATGTGATCCTTGTTCTTGCCTACCCCACGGCCTTCGCGGATCTCGATGGTCATGGCGCGCGAGACCACGTCGCGCGAGGCCAGATCCTTGGCCGACGGCGCATAGCGCTCCATGAAGCGCTCGCCCTCGGAATTGACCAGATAACCGCCTTCGCCGCGCGAGCCTTCGGTGATCAGGCAGCCGGCGCCGTAGATGCCGGTCGGATGGAACTGCACGAATTCCATGTCCTGCAGCGGCAAGCCGGCGCGCAGCACCATGGCATTGCCGTCGCCGGTGCAGATATGCGCCGAGGTGCAGGAGAAATAAGCGCGCCCATAGCCGCCAGTGGCGATAATGACCATATTGGCGCTGAAGCGGTGGATGGTGCCGTCGTCGAGATTGAGCGCGACCACCCCGCGGCAGCGGCCTTCGTCATCCATGACCAGGTCGATGGCGAAATATTCGATGTAGAATTCGGCCGAATGCCGCAGCGCCTGACCGTACATCGTATGAAGCATAGCGTGGCCGGTACGGTCGGCGGCGGCGCAGGTGCGTTGCGCGGTGCCCTTGCCGAAGTGCGTGGTCATGCCGCCGAACGGGCGCTGATAGATCTTGCCATCATCACGACGCGAGAACGGCAGGCCCCAGTGCTCCAACTCGTAGACCGCGTCCGGCGCGTTGCGGCAGAGATATTCGATGGCGTCCTGGTCGCCGAGCCAGTCGGCGCCCTTAACGGTGTCGTACATGTGCCAGCGCCAGTCGTCCTCACCCATATTGCCGAGTGCGGCAGCGATGCCGCCCTGGGCTGACACGGTGTGCGAGCGGGTCGGGAACACCTTGCTGATGCAGGCGGTGCGTAAGCCCGCTTCGCTGCAGCCGACCACGGCGCGCAAGCCGGAGCCGCCGGCACCGATCACCACCACATCGTAGCTGTGATCCTCGATCGGATAGGCGTGGCCGTTGATCGCGGGCGCGCCGTTCGATTTTCCATTCTTCGCCATGGCTCAGATCCCGAACGAGAGCTTGAGGATGGCGAAGGCGCAGGCAAACCCGATGGCGAAGACGAAGAACGTATTCGCCATCAGACTCGCGAGCTTGCGCTTATCGTCGTGCACATAGTCGAGGATGATCTCCTGCATGCCGATCCACATGTGATAGGCCGTGTTGATGATGAACAGCAGCATTATGATCGCAACGATCGGCGACCCGAGAACTTGCACGACCGCCGCGTGGCTGCGTCCCAACAGCGCCATGACGATAACCACCAGCGCGATGGTTAGCGGGATGCCGGCCACCGAGGTCACACGCTGATGCCAGAAATGTCCGGTGCCGGAATGGGCTGCGCCGAGCCCACGAACGCGGCGTGCCGGCGTGCGCATCTGAGGTTCCTTCATCGCGGGCCTCCCATGGCGAGATAGCCAACCACCCAGACGATGAGCGTGAGTGATATCGAGCCGACCAGCGTCGCGAGTGCCAGCAACTCGCGCTCGGCCGGTTCAAATCCATGAATGGTGTCCCAGATCAGATGGCGGATGCCGCCGAGCATGTGATGAAGCAGCGCCCAGGTGTAACCGAACAGCACCAGCCGCCCGATCAGACTGCCCATGAACCATTCGACATTGGCGTAGGCGTTGGGACCTGCAGCCGCCGCGATCAGCCACCAGGCGAGCAGCAGAATGCCAAAATATAATACGGCGCCGGAGATGCGATGAAAGCCTGACATCACCATCGTCAGCATCATCTTATAGACTTGCAGGTGCGGAGAGAGTGGACGCGACCGTCGCGGCCCAGTTGTCGTTCCCGCCTCAAGCTCGGTCATCGCCATTCTCCAGAATGCCCAAAACCCGCTGCTTGATCGTATCGACGATCATGGCCGGTTCCTACCAATGTCCGCCACAGCCGCAACGCACCAATCGGCGAAATCCAAGCGTCCGCTGCCGAAATGTCAACCGTAGGACGGCCAAACAATATCGCACGCCGTTCCTGAGTAAGGGCCGGCGCCGATCGCACATTTCAAGCTTGACCGACCGCCAAACCCGCTACTTCATCAATTACGAAGCTTGAACCTGCAAACTACCCGACGCAATATGTGTTTTACGTAGTTTGCCTTCGTGATACAAGAAGGTAACCAAGCCGATGCGCTTCGATTTCACCGATCTCAACCTATTCCGCCATATCGTTGAGGCGGGCAGCATTACCCATGGCGCGGCGCGTTTGAATCTGGCGCTCGCCGCCGCCAGCATGCGCATCCGCAAAATGGAGCTGGCGTTCGGCACGGAACTGCTGGTGCGCGGGCGTCAGGGCGTCGCCCCGACGCAGGCCGGCCGCACGCTGCTGCAACATGCGCGCTCGATCCTGGCGCAGACCGAACGCTTGCAGGAGGATCTCAGCCCTTATGCGCGCGGGCTCGCCGGCCAGGTGCGGGTACTCTCCAACACCAATGCGCTCACCGAATTCCTGCCGGAGTCGTTGAGCTCATTCCTCACGGCCTATCCCGACATCAGCGTGGACCTGGAAGAGCGCCTGAGCGACGAGATCGTCGGCCTGATGGCGGAAGGCAGCGCCGATATCGGCATCGTTGCCGGCACTGTCGATCATGCCGGCCTGCAAACCTTTCCGTTCCGCAGCGACCGCTTCGTCCTCGTCGTCGCGCGCAATCATCCGCTCGCCAGCCGCTCGCGCATCGGATTTGCCGAGGTGCTCGACTACGATCTGGTAGGGCTGGATCGCGCCAGCGCGATCCAGCGCTTCCTCGCCGACAAGGCCAACCGCATCGGCCGTCCGTTGCGGCTGCGCGTGCAGCTGCGCAGCTTCGACGCAATCTGCCGGCTGGTCGAATGCAATGTCGGCGTCGGCATCGTGCCAGAGACTACCGTGCAGCGGGCGGCGCGCAATATGGCGATCACCGCAGTTCATCTCACCGATTCCTGGGCGCCACGTGAATTGACCATCTGCGTGCGCGACGTCGACGCGCTTCCGCCGTATGCGCGGCAGCTGGTCGATCATTTAAGGGCGAGCGCGTAGAATCACGCGTGAGAGGCCGAAGCGCGGAGCGCGTCGGGTGAGGGGCTTTTCTGTAAGTCTGAGCGCGCTGATACAGCCTCTCACTTCATCCGCTCCCCGCAAGCGGGGATAGGGTGGACGCGGTCAGCGCGGCAACAGCACCCAGTAGTCGAGATCGAGGATCACGGCCGGATCGTATTCGTCGCCGGTCTTGAACGGGAAATCCGTGCACGGCCGATCTTTTGTCGCGACGGTGCGCAGGCGCAGCGCGCCAACATCGTTGCGGCCGGGCAATTCGGCACTGGCCAATACCTCGGACCAGGCGAACACCGTGCAGCCGGCAAACAGCGGCGCCACGTGCCGGCCGCCATTGATCGCCGCCACATGGAACGCGTTGCCGAGCCCGTTGAAGGTGAGCGCGCGCGCCAGCGAAATGGCATGCCCGCCATAGATCAGGCGGCGGCCGAAGCGGCCCTTGCTCTCGGCGAACTGGTTGAAATGGATGCGTGCCGTGTTCTGGTAAAGCCGGGTGGCGATCTGGTGCTCGGCTTCTTCCACAGTGATGCCGTCGACGTGGTCGATCCTTTTGCCGGGCTTATATTCGCCGAAGCGGTGCGGGCTGCCGGACAGCACCGTATCGTAGGCCGCCGAAAGAATCGGCGGGCAGGCAGCGCCGAGCTTTGCAATCGCCACGCTGTTGGGCAACTCCGGTACTTTTTCATCCGGCGGCGGCGACGCCTCGTCGCGCTTGCGCACCATCACCCAGCGCACATAGTCGAGCACCGCGGCGCTGTCCTGGTCGAAGCCGCGCGAGCGCACATAGACGATGCCGGTCGTGCGGTTGGAGTTTTCCTTCAGCCCTATCACTTCCGACACCGAATGAAGCGTGTCGCCCGGATAGACCGGCTTCAGGACACGGCAATCGGCATAGCCGAGATTGGCAACCGCGTTGAGCGAGATATCCGGCACCGTTTTGCCGAACACCATGTGAAACACCAGCAGATCGTCGAGCGGCGAGCGTGGATAGCCGATGCTGCGCGCGAAGGTGTCGGACGATTGGACAGCAAAGCGCGCCCCGAACAGCCCGTTGTAAAGCGCCACGTCGCCGGTGGTGATCGTGCGCGGCGTGGCATGGCGGATCTCAAGCCCGAGGCGGAAATCCTCGAAGAAATTTCCCGGACTGGTTTTGGGCGCGGACGGCTCGCTCACTTAACTGGCTCCTTCATCCAAATCTGCCCGACCTTGCCATTGTCACAAAACCGTGAGCCAAACGCTAGGTTTGGACAACGGGAAACTGATGAGGACGTGTTTGGCCCCTGTGTTAGCGGATAAAGCGCAAATCCAATTGAGAGGGAGCATACGTCATGGAAAAGAGCATTCTGCTTTCCGCCATTCTGTCGACCGCGATCGTGGCCGGTCTCACGCTGGCGCCGGCGGTTTACGCCGACGACATGAAGAAGGACCCCATGGCCAAGGGGAGCATGGCGAAGGATTCGACGAACAAGGACGCGATGGCGAAGGACACCATGGCCAAGGACTCGATGAAAAAGGATGACGGCATGGCCAAGGACACTATGCCCAAGGACAACATGAAGAAGTGATCTAGGACACGGTCGGGCGCGCGCATTCGCGGGCCCGACCGCGCCGTATAACTTATTCGGGCATAGGCCGGTTACGATGACGAAAGATGGTCGCCATGACTGCTGAAACTATGACCACGCCGTTCGCCGTTGCAGCCATTCACCCGGTTTGGGTGAGGATCATCCATTGGGTCAATGCGATCGCGGTCCTGGTGATGATCGGTTCGGGCTGGCAGATTTACGACGCCTCGCCGTTGTTTGGTTTCACCTTCCCGAAGACGATCGCGCTCGGCAACTGGCTGGGCGGTGCGCTGCTCTGGCATTTCGCTGCCATGTGGGTGCTGGTGATAAACGGCATCGTCTATGTGACGCTCGGGCTCGTCACCGGCCGTTTCCGCCGCAAGCTGCTGCCGATCTATCCCTCCCAGGTGTTCGCCGACGCCAAGGCGGCACTTACTTTCAAGCTCTCGCACGAGGATATTTTGCACTACAACGCGGTACAGAAAGTGCTTTATGTCGGCGTGATCCTGTGCGGCATTTTCATTGTGCTGTCGGGGCTTTCGATCTGGAAGCCGGTGCAGTTCCAGGAATTGACCGCGCTGTTCGGCGGCTATGACTTTGCCCGCTACGTGCATTTCTTTGCTATGGCCGCGATCGTCGGCTTCCTGGTCGTGCATGTGGCGCTGGCGCTGGTCGTGCCAAAAAATCTGCGCGCCATGGTCACCGGAAAATAGGGAACCTCATCATGCGCCAACGCAAAATCATTCCCGGCGTCGATCCCAACTTGTTGATCAAGGACGCTGGCTCGCTGATGCCCGATTCAATGCGGCGCAATTTTCTGCGCGGTGCGGCAAGCTTAGGCGCGCTGACCTTGCTCACCGGCTGCAACATAATCGACGGCGACACCGCGGAAGGATTGCTGCGCAAGATTTCCGCCTTCAATGATCGTGCACAGGCGGCGCTGTTCAGCCGCACGAAACTTGCGCCGACTTATCCCGAAAGCGCTATCACCCGGCCGTTCCCGTTCAACGCCTATTACGACGAGGACCAGGCGCCGGAAGTGGACGGCAGGTCCTATAAGCTCGAAGTCGCCGGCCTGGTCGAAAACATGAAGCCGTGGACGCTCGATGAGCTGCACGCGCTTCCGCAAGTCTCGCAGATCACGCGGCATGTCTGCGTGGAAGGCTGGAGCGCTATCGGTTCCTGGCAGGGCACGCCGCTGTCGGAATTCCTCACGCGCATCGGCGCCGACACCCGCGCCAAGTACGTCTGGTTCAAATGCGCCGAGGGCTACACCAATACCATCGACATGCCGACCGCGCTGCATCCGCAGACCCAGATGACGTTCAAATACGACAACAAGATTCTGCCGCGCGCTTACGGCTTCCCGATGAAGATCCGCATTGCTACCAAGCTCGGCTTCAAGCAGCCAAAATACGTGGTGGCGATGGAAGTCACTAACACCGACAAGGGCGGCTATTGGGAAAACCAGGGCTATAACTGGTTTAGCGGGTTGTAGTGCCTACTCGCCTTGCCAATTGCGACGTGGACCTTTAGCACTCCGCGCAGTTCCGCAATGGCGAGGCGTAAAAATATGGCGATCCATAATCTTCTCCTTCTCCCCGGCGACGGCATCGGCCCCGAAGTGATGGCCGAGGTGAAGCGCGTCATCGACTTTTTCAACAAGAAGGGCCCCGACAAGTTCACCACCGAGGAAGCCCTGGTCGGCGGCTGCTGCTACGACGCCCACGGCGTTGCCGTCACCGAAGCCACCATGACGAAGGCGAAGGCCGCCGATGCGGTGATCTTCGGCGCGGTGGGCGGGCCGAAATGGGACAAGGTGCCCTATGACGTGCGCCCGGAGGCCGGCCTGCTGCGGCTGCGAAAGGATCTCGCGCTCTACGCCAACTTGCGTCCCGCGGTAACCTATCCTGCACTCGCCGATGCGTCCTCGCTAAAGCGCGAACTGGTCGAGGGTCTCGATATTATGATCCTGCGCGAGTTGACCGGCGGCGTGTATTTCGGCGAGCCGAAGACTATCACCGATCTCGGCAACGGCCAGAAGCGCGCGATCGACACCCAGGTCTACGACACCTACGAGATCGAGCGCATTGGGCGCGTGGCTTTCGAGCTCGCCCGCAAGCGGCGCAACAAGGTCACCTCGATGGACAAGCGCAACGTCATGAAGTCGGGCGTGCTCTGGAACGAGGTGATGACGGCGCTGCACGCGCGCGAGTTCCAGGATGTGCAGCTCGAGCATATGCTGGCAGACGCCGGCGGCATGCAACTCGTACGCAATCCGAAGCAGTTCGACGTCATCGTCACCGACAATTTGTTCGGCGACATGCTGTCCGACGTCGCTTCGATGCTTACCGGTTCGCTCGGTATGCTGGCGTCGGCCTCGCTCGGTGAGGTCGATCCAAAGACCAAGAAACGCAAGGCGCTCTATGAGCCGGTGCATGGCTCGGCGCCCGATATCGCCGGCAAGGGCATCGCCAACCCGATCGCCATGATCGCTTCGTTCGGAATGGCGCTGCGCTATTCGTTCAATCTCGGCAAGCAGGCCGACATGATCGACCAGGCGATCGCCGCCACGCTCGCCAAGGACCTACGCACCGCCGACATCAAGTCGGAGGGCTCGAGGGTGGTCACTACGTCGGAAATGGGTTCGGCGATTCTGGCCGAACTGGAACAGCTTGCGGCGTAAGCGGGCCTTGCTCATAACATTACGGCGTTTGGCAACACTCAAAATAAAAACGCGGCCAATCGGTCGCGTTTTTCGTATTCAGGTCGTGCGTTTGCAGGGCGAGCTAGAATTTCAGAAACGGATTGTTCTTGCTCAGTAGCTTGAACGCGCCCGATAGCGCCGATTGGTTGCCGCCGGATCGTGCATGCGCCCGCAACAGGACCCACGCGTAATGCATTTATCCGTGCTGCCTTTAGTACTTCAGCCAGGGGTTATTCTTGCTCGGCAAAGTGAACGGGCCCGGCAGCGCCGATTGCGTATTGCTTAGGCCGAAGGCGGTATTGTCGAGCACGCCCGATGCCCGCTGATTCGGCAGTTGCGCATAATCGTGGTCCCCCCGCTCGCCGGGGAAAGTTTCCGTGCCTGGATCGAGATAGGACCGCTTCTGAATGATGATGCGGGTGCGAGTTCGCCCGTTCTCGTCGCGGCTCGTGAACACCATGTGCCCGCGGCCGTCGACCATCACCACGCGCTTCTTCTTCGGCGCGGCGTCGGCCGGCAGGGCCAACAGGCCGATGGCGGCGGTAACGGCAACCACGGTGGCAACGACTTTAAAATACATGAATTCCTCGCCGGTAGCTCTATGTTGCAACGCAGTCTAGCGGGCTTCGGTTCGCGGTAATAGGCCCTAATTACAGGCAATTGTTGATCAAAATCATTAAAAAAAGGCCCCGCCGGTGTGGCGGGGCCGATTTTTAACGGTATGGCGCATGCGGTGGCCGCTCAGCTTCCGTAGTTTTTCTTGAGGTATTCGGCGATCGTCTTAGCGTCGGCCTCGTCGATCGGCGCCCCGAAAGCCTTGATCATCTTGCCGACCTCAGCGTCCCAGCCCGCCGCATTGAGGAAAACCGAGTTCATCGGGATGTAGGAAAGGCTGTGGCAGGCTTGGCAATTGGCCTCCACCTTGTCGACGCCGTCTGCTTTCTTCAGTTGCACCGGCTTCTCGTCGGCCGCCGCCGGGATGGCGATCAGTGCCGCGGCGACAGCGATAGCGAATGTCCGCATGGTCCTCTCCCTTAAGCGCTAACCAGCGAGATGTTTTGCATGACGTTGTTATGGTAGCCGGCCGGATTGAAGATCAACTCGGAGGTCTGGCCTTGTCCGATCTTGTTGGTAGCGTTGACCATCACGGTATTCTTGCCGCGCTTGGCCGACAGATCGAAGCTCCACGGCCGGAAAGCGAAGCGGCCGAGATCCTGACCCAGTTTTGCGGCTGACCAGGAATTGCCGCTGTCGGTCGAAACTTGCACCGAACTGATGCCGTAGCCGCCGTCCCAGGCGATGCCGCTGACCGTGACCTTGCCCGGTTTAACCATGGTGCCGTCGCGATGGCTGGTGATCAGCGAATTGGTCAAGATCTCCGTGATCGGCGTATTCGCCGGCGTCTCCTGCGACACGAAGCGCGCTACCAACGGGAATTTTCCGAGCGGAACGCGGTAGGCCGAGTTCATCCAGAACCCGCCGAGCGGCTTGGTCAGCGCGTTGATCGAGATAACATGTTTCATCCAGTAGGTGCCGGTCCAGCCGGGCACGATGAGGCGGGCCGGGAAGCCGTGGAGGTGCGGCAGCGGCTGCCCGTTCATCTCGTAAGCGATGATCGTCGACTCCTCGACCGCTTTCCATGCCGGAATGCTTTTGATGAAGTCCGGCGTCTTGTCGACCGCCGGGCCGTCGGCGCCATCGAAGGAAACTTCAATCGCCTCTTTCTTTAGGCCGGCTTTCTCGAGCACGTCCTTGAGCCGGGCGCCTTTCCAGCGCGCGCAGCCCATGGCGCCGTAGCCCCACTCGACGCCGGCGACATGCGGGTTCGAAAGGCCGCGCCGGTTGCCGGAGCATTGATTGACCGCGACAACCTCGAATGCTGGCATTTTTTTCAGGTCGTCGAGCGTGAGCTCAATCTGGCCGTTGGCTCCGTCACCACCGACTGCGATCTTGTAGGTTTTGGCATCTACTTCCGGAATGTCTGAGAGGTGATAGCGGACAAAGAATTCGTCGTTCGGGGTGATCGGCGTACGAAAATATTCAAGTGGGGACTCATAATTTGGCGGCCGGTCGGCAAGCCTGATCAGCGGCTTCTTGCCGGGTAACGTCTCCATGGTCGCGTAGCTGGCAACGCCATCGGGCACGCCCGGCGAGAGGCCGATTGCGGCGGCTTCGGCAGCAGAGAATTTCGGCAGACCCAGTCCGGACACAGCCAGTGCTGCGCTCGCGCCCGCCGTCCCAAGCAAGCGACGTCGTGTGATCATCGTTTCCTCTCCTCAGAGGTTATCGCTTTAGCCGACCCGGCCATCGCCGCGGTTTTAGATATCTATATTTGAATATGATTCGATGTTTTCCGGTGCAGGTCAATTGGAATGGCAACTGGGCACGGAAAATAGTCGCCGGACTGCGGCTTAATCAATCTCACCGTACACGATTTCAATATGATGCACACGCCCGGCGCCGTATTTATCCGCGCGGCGTGTTCTTGCCCCAGAGCGCGCGATGCTTTGGCGTCGGCGCCAGCAGCGGGCTGCGCTGGCCGCAGAAACTGCGATTGAGCTCGGCTTGCGCGAACAGCGCACCGACCTTCGGCTCGCTGCCGGCAGCGAGCAGCGTCAGCCGGTCGAGCGCGCAAGCGAGCGTGCTGCGTTCAACGAAATCGGCGCCGCCCTGGCAGAACCAGCCGGACAGTTGCAGCAGTGGTTCGTCATAGGCGCGCACGAAGCCGAGGCAATGCCGCGGCGCGCCCTTGGAGGTGTCGAAGGCGACGATCGCCAGCGAGCCGAATTTGCTCGCCAGCGGTTCGTTCGCTTGCCCCACCTCGACTGGTCCGAGCGCGGCCGCGCTTTCGACAATTACAGCGCGAGGATCGGCGAAGCGGCGCGTCTCGTCACCTGGCCGGTAGATTTCAACCTGGAGATGGGGCGCCAGGCCGTCCGACTCGCCCAGGCTGAGAATGTCCTTGCGGCCGCCACCAAGCGCCTGGCGGCGGATGGCGTAGCGGAACGGCACATCGGCGGCCTCAGGGATCGAGAGCGCGAAAGCCGGGAATGGCCGCTCGACCTCTATCCATTCCGAATGATGGATCGGCGGGATGGCATTCATCACTGGCGCCGATTGAAAGACTTGCGCGGCAGCTATGGAAAGCACCGCAATTCCACCCAGATATGCGAGAGCCCGCACAAGGATGGAAGGCAGTTCCTCACGCCAGGAATGCAGGGCCGGGTGCATGGCCTCGTCTCCGGCAGGCCGCCGTTGTCTTGGCGTTAGTTCTCGCTTACAAGCGCTGCCATCCGGTTGTGCCGTGTTAAGATGCACCGGATAAATTTTTTCGGAGAGTTAACAATGGGTTATAAGGTCGCCGTGGTGGGCGCCACCGGCAATGTCGGGCGCGAAATGCTCACCATTCTCGCCGAACGGAATTTCCCTGCCGACGAGGTGGTCGCACTCGCCTCGCGCAAGAGCATCGGCCGGGAGTGCTCGTTCGGCGACAAGACGCTGAAGGTGAAAGCGCTCGACCATTACGACTTCTCCGACGTCGATATCTGCCTGATGTCGGCGGGCGGCGCGGTATCGAAGGAATGGTCGCCGAAGATCGGTGCGCAAGGCGCGGTGGTGATCGACAATTCGTCAGCCTGGCGCATGGACGCGGACGTCCCGCTGATCGTGCCGGAGGTGAATGCCGACGCGGTCGCCGGCTTCCGCAAGAAGAACATCATCGCCAATCCGAACTGCTCGACCGCCCAGCTGGTGGTCGCGCTCAAGCCGCTGCATGATAAGGCCACGATCAAGCGCGTGGTGGTGGCGACCTACCAGTCGGTTTCGGGCGCCGGCAAGGACGCGATGGACGAGCTGTTCTCGCAGACCAAGGCGGTGTTTACGCTGGGCGAAGTCGAATCAAAGACGTTTCCTAAGCGCATCGCGTTTAATCTGATTCCGCAGATCGATGTGTTCATGGAGGACGGCTACACCAAGGAAGAATGGAAGATGATGATGGAGACCAAGAAAATTCTTGATCCCAAAATCAAGCTCACCGCCACCTGCGTGCGCGTGCCGGTGTTCGTTGGCCATTCGGAAGCGGTGAACGTCGAGTTTGAAAACCCGATTAGCGTCGATGAAGCGCGCGCCATCCTGCGCAACGCGCCCGGTTGCCTGGTGATCGACAAGCATGAGCCCGGCGGCTATGTGACGCCCTACGAATGCGTCGGCGAGGACGCGACTTATATCAGCCGCATTCGCACTGACCCGACCGTCGACAATGGCCTGGTGCTGTGGGTGGTGTCCGACAATCTGCGTAAAGGAGCGGCGCTAAATGCAATCCAGATCGCCGAATGCCTTATCAACCGCAAGCTGATCGAGGCCAAGCGTAAGGCGGCGTGACTGCCTTTTTCACGATCCAATGCCAATAGCGGTCGCGGTGAGTAGGCCCCCCTCAGGTTGTCATCAGCAGCCCTTCATAATTGCCGGGCGGCGGTATGCGGGACGGCCCTGGGACCGATGGAACCGCGCGTGTTCATCAGTCGTTCAGGCGGAATCGATGACTGATAGAGGAGAATCAGGCCGCCCATGCTCTCGCCGAACAAGCCAATGATCTCCGATCCGGCAGTACCGCGATTTCGCGCGCCCGGAATCTCGGCGCCGCAAATCGGCGTGCTGTTCGCTGCGCTCACTTTGCTTATATCTATACCGATCTGGACGCATCCGCTGCCGCCGCTGTCGGACTACGTCAATCACCTTGCCCGCATGCATGTGATCGCGACGCTGGCGAAGAACCCGCAGCTTGCCAGCTTCTACGCGCTCGATTGGCAGGTGATTCCCAACCTGACCATGGATCTCATCGTGCCGCTGTTGGCGCGTGTCATGAATATCTATTTGGCCGGTCAGCTGTACGTCGTCTTGATGTTCGCGCTTATCATTTCGGGAACGCTGGCGTTGAATCGGGCATTGATCGGGCGTTGGTCGGCGGTACCGCTGTTCGCCTTTCCGCTGCTGTACAATTACGTCTTCCTGGTCGGATTGATGAACTACATTTTCGGGATCGGCGTCGCGCTGTGGGCGCTGGCCGGCTGGATAGCCGTTCGCGAACGCGTATGGCCGATACGATTCACACTATCGACGGCTTGCGTCGTCGTACTGTTTTTCTGCCACCTCTCGTCGCTCGGTATTTACGGCATCGGGGTGCTCTCATTCGAGATTTTGCGGCTGTGGGAGCGGCGACTCCAGCCCTGGCCGGCCCGGATCGTCGATTTCGTTGCCAGCGGCCTGCCGTTCCTCGCCGCCGCTCCGCTGCTCTATGCCAGCCCAACAATGGAACTCGTATCCGGCGTTTACTGGGACCAGCGCGGCAAGATCGATGGGCTGATGTTTGTCATCGCCGATTATTCCGACATCGTCGCCTTTGCGCTCGTCACGGTGACGGTCGCCAGCATCATCTGGGCGGTCCGCCGCCGTATCCTGCGCTTTCATCCACTGGGCTTGGTGCTGGTTGTTGTCGGATGCATCGTGTATCTCGCTTTGCCGCGGGTGATGTTTGACACCTACATGACCGATCAGCGTGTGCCGATCGGCGTCGTCTTTATGCTGTTCGCATGCGGCAACCTGGAATTGCGGCGCCGCATGGTGCGGCGGGGCTTCCTGGTCATTCTCCTCATCTTGATCGCTGCGCGGCTGATTGAAATTGATCTCAACTGGTCGCAATTGTCGGAGTCGGCTAGCCAGTTCCGCTCCTCCGTGCGTCGCATCGCGCCGGGCTCGAAGGTTTTCGTCGCCTATGCCGACCGCTCGCAAGGCGAGGACGTGCGCGACCTCGGTCTCGTTCACGCCGCCTGCATCGCGACGATCGAGCGGTCGGCGCTGGTCACGACGCTTTTTACGGTGGCCGGCAAGCAGGTGCTGCATGCCCGCCCTGAATATAGCGACTATGTCGACGCCCAGGACGGTACGCCGCCGTCGGTTGCGCAGCTCATCGTCGCTGCCGATCACCCGCAGCCCAACACGCCCACCTTCTGGTTGAATTGGACGAAGTTCGATTATCTTGTTCTTCTTTTCACCGAAGACGAGGCGCCCAACCCCGACCCCTCACGCATGAAACTCGTCGCCGATGGCGACCGCTTCCAGCTTTATCGCATCCTCAAGCCGCGCTAGCACATAACTGCTTAGGCTCCGCGCCACCACACGACTTGATACTTTCCGGACGGCCGATAGAGTTGGCGACATGACCATCCGCCCGCGCCGCAGCGTGCTCTACATGCCGGGCTCCAATGCCCGCGCGCTGGAGAAGGCCAAGGCGCTCCCCGCCGACGGCATCATCCTCGACCTTGAAGATTCCGTGGCGCCCGAGGCCAAGGAGGCCGCGCGTAGTCAAGTCGTGGACGTCGTGAAGGCCGGCGGCTTCGGCGCGCGCGAGGTTTACGAGCGTGTCTACGGGACACGCCGGTAGCGCGC
>Ga0209048_10002143_pt1 | contig 19783 bp, 23 predicted proteins | sample FrelakmetCRP12CR_FD_187146 | JGI IMG/M metagenome (GOLD analysis project Ga0209048, IMG submission 187146) | Freshwater lake sediment microbial communities from the University of Notre Dame, USA, for methane emissions studies - CRP12 CR (SPAdes)... | ecosystem: Environmental > Aquatic >... | reverse complement strand
CACGATACCGGTCAATGCGATGACCATTCCTAATAATAGGAGTGTAATAACCCCCAAAGATTTGACCTTCATTTTAAACCTCCCATAAAGAGAAGGATTATCAAGACCCCCCCTATAAGAGTGTATTCCGGTAAAAGACCTTATTATACTTTCTCCGTATTCTGGTCACTGCATTGCAACAATACCGGACATTATGAGATGGCAACGTATATTCTCCCCATACTTGGGTAAAAATGGGAGTGATAAAGTGATAATAACTAGGTACTTATTGTCTCTCTAATTTGCCGCGTGAATTAGAATAAAAACTTCTTTTTTTAACCAAGGGAAAACTTTGTATACAATACCAAGAGAATATCTGTAATATTAGGCTCTTTTCGGTTGATCTCAACAAAAATGATAATTCATCTATCAGCAGGCAGTCGCATAACAATCTTTATCTGCTTTTTCCTGCAACAACTGAGGAAGGTAATTGTAATATGACGAAACCAGTTTTGATGGACTTTCATGCAGAATGGTGCGGACCATGCAAACGACAGGGACCAATCCTCGATGACCTCAAAAAGAAAATGGGCGACTCGTTCGAACTAAAAAAGATTGATGTCGACCAGAATATGGACCTCGCCCAGAAATACGGCATCCAGGTCGTGCCAACACTGATCATCGAAAAGGACGGAAAGGTCATCCATCAACTTGAGGGCGTGACCGGTGCAGAGACGCTTGAGGGTTACTTAAAACCTCTTCTCTGATGGATCGGGACAGGTGGGTTTTGTGAAGATTGGAATTGTTGGCGGTACCGGGGATATCGGGGAGGGTATGGCCAGGCGGCTCTCTTCACGCTATGATGTGGTCCTCGGGTCTCGCGAGGCAGAAAAGGCCCATACTACGAGTGAATGTACAATCGACCTCCTGAAACAACGCGGGCTCAAAAGCAGCTGTACAGGGGTCTCAAACCAGGAAGCAGTCAATGCCGCAGGCGTGATTATCCTCGCAGTGCCATTTCTGCACCTCGAAAGTACCCTCTCGGGGCTTTCAGGGTTCGTAGGGAAAATTGTGGTCTCACCGGTAAACCCGATGGAAAAGAAGGATTTTTTTATCCCCGTTCCACCTCCTGAAGGCTCGGCAGCCCTCCTTGTGAAAAAGCTCCTCCCGGGTGCACGGGTCGTGACCGCATTCAACACTATTGCAGCAAACCGCTGGAAAGACCTCGATGCTGAAATAGATGTTGCGGTTCCGGTATGCAGCGATGATCCGGACGCAAAATCCGTTGTCATGGGTATCGTGAACGGGACCTCGATGCTGAAGGCCTATGATGCGGGGCCGCTAGCCGTCTCGGAAATGATCGAAAGCCTTACCCCGCTCCTCCTCAACATCGCCCGGTACAACAAGATGCGTGATGTCGGGATCAAGTTCGTCTGAATGTGCCCGTATCGTGCGTGTCCTGAACGGTCATTATGGGCACATCCCATGGTGGCCGGGTGACACGGACGAAGTGTTGATCGGGGCCGTCCTCACCCAGCAGACCCGCTGGGAAAATGTCGTCCGTGCATTGGCCCTGCTGAAAGAGGGGTCACTCTGCTCTGTCGCCGCCCTGTATGAAGCGGACCCTGCTGAGATCGAACGAGCAATACGCTGTACCGGGTTTTACAGGGTCAAGACGAGACGCCTTAAAGCCCTCGCGACATTCGTCATGAGAGAGTACGGCAGTCCCGGGTTGATGGCAGAGTACCCGACAGCATCGCTCAAGGAGGGACTCCTCCGGGTACCGGGGATCGGTGAAGAGACGGCAGACAGTATCTTATGCTTCGGTTTTCACCGGGCGAGTTTTGTCATTGATGCCTATACCCACCATATTTGCCGGTGTGCCGGTATACCGGAACAGAAGTCCCGCCTCAAGGCTCTCTTTGAAGATGTTCTGCCTGCAGACCCGGAGGCTTACCGGCAGACCCATGCACATATCGTTGAATACGCAAAGGAATATTGTGGGAAAAAGAGGTGTGAGACATGTATACTGATGAATTCAAACGAATAGGCACGAGATTATTTTCAGAGGGGCTCGTTGGCGGGAATTTTGGCAACATGAGTGCCCGTTCCGGTGACGGGTTTTTTATCACCCGAACCGGTTCCTACCTGGACGACCCGGGGGAGCCCGTATTTGTTCCCCTTGACGGTCCGGTCCCGAAGGAGGCATCAAGCGAGTACCGGGTCCACCGTGACGTATACCAGAAAACACCCCATAACGCAATTGTCCATGCACATCCGGCCCATGCTGTGGCTCTTTCAATTATTACCGGGGAAATAATCCCAAGGGACAGTGAAGGAGAGATGCTCTGCCCGGTCATCCCCGTGGTGCATGGCACTCCGGGGTCTGAAGAACTTGCAATGAATGTTTCAGACTCACTCTGCCTTTCTAAACTTACTATCGCTTCTGGTCACGGGACATTTGCGGCCGGGAAATCCCTCGACGAGGCGTACCTGTTTACCTCGCTCGGGGAGCACGCATGCCGGGTGCTCATGCTGATACAACAACAATAATCCGGCACTGGTGATGTGGAGAAATTTGGATTTGTTGAACCCCTGCATATTTCTTTAAAAAAAGAGGAAATACGCAGATAGGAGGGGGTTTCACCCCCTCCCCGACCAACCCCCAGTAAGATATCCTTTGGCAGGGTTCAATTGGGGCATCGGAAGAAAATTTAGAGAGATTTGGAGATCATACGCTAACCCAACCGGGGGCCGCCAAAGCGGCGGGGCGGAGCCCAGGGGAATGACGAAATTTTAGAATAACCTAAGTCCACGAGATAGATTGGAAGGGTTTCCCATGAAAACAGACATGATGCCAAAAGGCCACACGCATATAAAATGAAAATGTATGAGGGGGAATTTCATATTAAAAGCCTGAACTTACCCCAATATAAGGAGATTTTGAACGGGCCATTTTCATCGTCAGGGTGTGAACTTCCAGTTCATGTATGTTTCAACAAGGCGGAAAATTTAGTTTTTTCAAGGGTATAATTGTCAGGATCACCGTTGCATGGCGTGTAAAAGGTTGATGTCTTTATACAATACCAATGAACTATCTAGGAACAATGATCCCCTTTGTCGATCTCGTCCTGAACTTTGACCAATATCTTCCGCAAATTATTCAGGCGTACGGGCTCCTCACCTATATTCTCCTTGTGGGGATCATCTTTCTCGAGTCAGCACTGGTGGTTTTCCCTTTCCTGCCAGGAGATTCGCTTCTTTTTATCTCAGGCGCCCTTGCGGCAACCGGGTTGCTGAGCATTGAATTACTTATTGTCATACTGATTATTGCAGCGATAATCGGTGGGGTGGTGAATTTTCTGATTGGCCGGTATCTGGGCCAAAAAATACTGGATAAAAAAATCGGTTTCTTCAGGCAGGAATATATTGACAAGACCCATATGTTCTTTGAAAAATATGGGGGATTTACCATTGTTATTGCACGATTCGTCCCATTTGTCCGGAGCTTTGCACCGTTTTTTGCAGGGCTCGGGCAGATGAATTTTTCCCATTTCTTTTTGTATAACGTAATCGGCGCAGTGTTATGGATCGTGTCATTTACCCTGGCAGGTTATTTCTTCGGGAACCTCCCGGTCGTGCAGGACAATTTCAGCCTTGTAATAATCCTCATAATCGGGATCTCGCTAATCGGTGTCCTTTCCATACTCCTCAATATGTTCCGGTCGCTCAAAATAACGGAGCTATTCGGACTGGGAAAAAAGGACTGAACCTTTTTTTGGTTTTCCACACGATCTACAGCATCCCGGGATAATTCACACTTCAAATTACACACGTAACCGGAAAGTGCACCCGGACCAGGTGGAACCATGCAGGTTAATATGCAAAAATGTGAAGATATTGTAGTGAGTAATTGAGAAAGGAGCCAGAAGGAAATGATTGTGGATAAGATATCACGCCTGACCCCCGAACAGCAACGTGAGGTCGAAGATTTTATTGACTTTCTCATTACCAGGGATTCCAATATCCCCCATAGTACCGGTAATCACGAGAGCAGTGACAATTTTTCAGGGATCCGGGAAAATATGAGACAGCCCACACCCATGATCTTTGCAGATGAGCGCCCTGTGGCAGGCCGCATCGACCAGGATATCCTTCCGGACTATCCTGAATACGGGGGCACCGGAACTATTGGGAAAATACAGGAGACCGAAAAGCGGATTGTCATCCCCCGCAGGGTTGAAAAAGAACCGGGCAAGTTGCTGGACTGGATTGATTAATCCCTGGATTTCAGTTATTCTTTTTTTATTGGTAGTTGTGAATCACATGGCCGCCCTGTGGAATCCTATGACGATTGTATGACATCATATTGATTGGGGTTGATTAGAGGGCCGGGTTTTTTTAATTGTAACCCCGGATATATTATAGCAACTATTTTATATAATCGCCATTTCATGCTGGTATATGGCTGGGTTGAGTTACATCTGGGTAGCTACACTGTATGCGGTGATTACTGTCTGCGTGATCAGTTTTGTTGTGCGGACCCTCCTCCACAGGAACGATAAGAAGTTCAGGACTATCATATTAAACGAGGCCGGTTACCCGAGCCTTGCAATATTCCAGTTCCTGCTATGGACGGTGGTGGTCGCATTTTCGTACCTGATGATATATTATCTCAGGATCTATTCGGGGCTCTTTGATCCCCCGTCCGCGATCAGCACTAATATCCTGATTTTACTGGGTATCAGCACCGCGGTCCCGATTGTAAGCGCCGGAGTCAACAGTGTAGTCTACCATGGAGATCAGTCAACACCTGAAATCCCAACAGAATATAAGTGGTCTACGATGTTACTTGAAAATGGGAAGGCATCCCTGGCACGGTACCAGATGTTTCTCTGGACATGGATTGGGATAGGCCTCTATATCGTGATCCTGTTTTCCACGGTCTTTAGCCCGGCAACGATTGCTAATCCACAGCTTCTTGACCTTCCCGATATCGATCCTACACTGGTAGTCCTTATGGGATTGAGCCAGGGGGCCTTTATTGGCGCAAAACTGTTCCCGAAAGGGGCACTTCCAGGCCAGCAGGAGGGTGGAGATGCTACCGTGGCAACCTATAGTTCCAGAGATTCCCCCCCCCTGGAAAAAAAATAGTTTGATCAATTACGGGAGCGGATCCCCATCCCATGATGTAGGTTCAAAAAAAATTGGTTGGCATGGGTGCGGGATTTAAACCCGTACCAACGCGAGGGCTCCGCCCTTCGATCCCGGCAAGACCCGACGGTCCCGAAAAAAAGCCTGAAAAATGGCTTTGTTGAAACCCTTTCAATCTATCTTGTGGACTTAGGTTATTCGGCTCTGTAGAAATGCTCTGATAACTTCTAACGATTTTGGGTGGTTCTGAAATTAACCCACGCTCCCGGGGCTCCGCCCCGCCGCTGTGGCGACCCCGGTTGGGATAGAGACTATCCCCAATACACTGAATTTAATGAGCCTTTGGGAAACCCTGCCCGAAGAATATCTTAATGGGGGTGGGGCAGGGAGGGGGTGAAACCCCCTCCTGTCTTCGTATTTCCCTCTTCTTTTTTATGACCCCGAAGGGTTTCAAAAAAGCCTGATAAATGAAAAATGAAAATGAAAAATGGACTCGACGGGATTTGAACCCGTGGCCTTCACGTTGCAAACGTGACGATCTACCCCTGATCTACGAGCCCGCACAGATTGCGCTATATTAGTTCCATGTGTTCGCATATATCTCTTGCTGAATGTCGTTTCAGATCAATGTCCGGCGTGGTATGAGGATACACCCGGTCGAAAAACCGGGAATTTGGGGTTTCTCACAAACCAGCAATGACAAAATCCGTAACGATTAGGTTACGGGTTACTAAAAGAAAAGATAACTTGGCTCTGTAGAAATGCTCTGATAATTTCTAGCGATTTCGGGTTGTTCCGAAATTAACCCACGCTCCCGGGGCTCCGCGCTGCAGCTTTGGCGACCCCGGTTGGGATAGAGCCTATCCAAAAATACTCTGGATTTAATGTGCCTTCGGGAAACCCTGCCCGAAGAATATTTTAATGGGGGTGCGGCAGGGAGGGGGGTGAAACTCCCTCCCGTATTCGTATTTCCCTCTTTTTTTAATGACCCCGCAGGGTTTCAACAAAACCGATAAATTTCCACCTTTTATTGAAAATATCCATTATATCGGCGCTGAACCACATCAGGGATATTCCGGTAGACAATATCTTCCGGCATTTCACCGAGTCCAATATCAATGGCATGCCGGATATACGGGTGGTCCCGAACCCGTATGCCGGGAAGATCTCTCACATAGCTGTTCAGGTACAGGAAGAGTTTCTCGGTCATTCGTGGTACCAGGGGCACCGATTTTTTGAGGTCTTTCAAAAGCGCAAGAGCAAAAACTTCTGCGGCTACCTGGTCTTCACTCCCAAATACGAGGGCTGGTTCAGGGCGGGTGATGTATGCCTTCCCGATCCCGTTGTTACCGGAACCAATGCTATTGCGATCAGGCCCAAAGGTTACCTGCGCCTCGGTAACGAGAAACAGGGTAAACCTGAGCTTTTCCCTGACGGCGTCGGAAATTTCTACAATCTTTTCAAAAAATTTTCCCGTACCATCATCTGCAACCGACAGGGTGCTACCCTGGGAAGCCCTCTGGATAAAACCATTATAGGGCCCGTTTGCGTGGAACGCCATGCGGCTGTCTTCCCTGAGGAGCCCGACCATGATCTTGAGTCCCAGTGTTGCACCCGCCTGGCTGTGTGTCGACATCCTGGGAAGGCTTATGATATGGTCTGCTTCCCTTACCCAGTTCGTGATGAAAAAAACCATCCTTCCATGAACCGGTCTTAGGGGAAGAATAATGGAAGAACCCTTCATCCCAGCCCTCTTCTTCAAAGCTTACAAACCGGCTGGAATTATTTCGTGCCATACCTGACAAAATATAGTTATCATGGGTTTTCCCCCTGATGACACCCCCGGGATGGTGAAGCTCATGTCCTATACCGGACTGGTCACCTATCACAACGGTTGCGCCGCGATCCGCAAGAAGGCGCGACGTCACCTCAAGTGCAAGGGGGTGTGTCGTGGCCGGGTACGGGTCTCCTGAATTGAGTGCTGGTTTCAGGAGAACGATATCCCCGGGGGAGAGCCATCGGAAGTTATCGGTCAATGTAAGAATGAAATTATGAAGAGTATCGCGGACAACCTGGTTTGAAGAGCCGGGAATACCGGTAACATAGACAGGTTTCATACGAAACGTTCAGGATATGACCTGATAATGGTATCAATCCGTACGCGGGGAGCAGTGCTATGTTGCCAGCAGCTAAAACTTAATGAATAACTGCCTGAATATATTTCTAAAAGGAAGTGACTGACAATGGCAAAAATTATTATTGAGCCAAAACGCGGACAGGACGGGCAGATTGATTATGTAGTGACCTACCAGGACATCAAAACTGACAACCAGTTCATGGTCACGACGACCAGTGATGCGGGTGAGGCCCTTTCACGGCTCAAAGAAACGCTCGAAAATGAAGTCAGCGAGATGTCAAAGAAAAAATAATATCGGCTGGTATGAAAAACTCCAGGCGACCTCCAGAAAGGCCACCATTTTCATGGTCATCTATGAGCCAAAGGGCTCATAGCACGCTCTGTAGAAATCCTCTAACCGAATTTTACTAAAATCAGGGCTTTGTTGAAATGCCCTCAAATCTATCTTTTAGCGTAGTTACTCCAAAATTTAGTTACGCTCCTGGGGCTCATGGCCCGCCGCTTTGGCAACCCCGGTTGGGATAGGGAATGATCTCTGAATCACTGAAATTTTTGGGAATTCGTCAGTTGAACCCTGCCCGGAAGTCTATCTTATTAGGGGAGGAGCAGAGAGGGGGATACCCCCTCCCGTCCACGTATTCCCTGTTCTTTTTTAAGCTCTTAGGGTTTCCCATGAAAACAGACATGATGCCAAACGGCCACAAGCATACAAAATGAAAATGCCGGGGGGGAATTTTCATATTAAATGCCTGAACGGACCCCAATATAAGGAGATTTTTAACGAAGTATTTTCAATCGTTCGTGTGTGAACTTCCCGTTCATGGGTGTTTCAACAAAGCCATAATATCATTTGTATCCGGACCGGTTACCACCCAATTCCGAAAATACATGTATCCTTTACTGGGAAAAACGGACCATGGACTTGGCGGGATTTGAACCCGCGGCCTTTACGTTGCGAACGTAACGATCTACCCCTGATCTACAAGCCCACCCTTTAAAAAAAATGGTTATTAAAGAATAATTTCGATATCTAATTTTTCTGCCAGTTCCTTATATCTGTTCCTGATTGTAACCTCGGTCACGCCTGCGACCTCCGCGACTTCCCGCTGGGTCCGCCGCTCTCCACCGAGAATTGATGAAATGTAGATTGCAGCTGCCGCAACCCCGGTCGGGCCGCGCCCGCTTGTAAGTTCGCGTTCGCCTGCCTGCCTCAGGATCTCGACCGCACGGCTCTGCACTTCCCCTTTGAGGGAGAGACCTGAGCAGAACCTGGGAACGTAATCAATCGGTGAGGTGGGGAGAAGTTTTAACCCGAGTTCGCGGGAGATGAACCGGTAGGTACGCCCGATCTCTTTCCTTGACACACGGGACACTTCAGCAATCTCATCCAGTGTCCTTGGGACATTGCACTGCCTGCATGCCGCGTAGAGGGCTGCTGCTGCCACACCTTCGATACTTCTTCCACGGATGAGGTTCTTGTCTACCGCGTCACGGTATACGACTGCTGCGGTCTCCCGTACATTTCTCGGGAGACCGAGTGCCGATGCCATCCGGTCAAGTTCTGATAGTGCGAAGGCAAGGTTTCGTTCGGTTGCATTTGATACGCGTATCCGGCGCTGCCACTTCCGGAGGCGGTACAGCTGGGCACGGTTCTTGGATGAGATCGCACGCCCGTAACTGTCACGGTTCCTCCAGTCGATCATCGTTGAGAGGCCCTTGTCGTGGATTGTAAAGGTCATCGGTGCACCTACCCTTGACCTCTTCATCCGCTGGTCGTGGTCGAATGCACGCCATTCAGGTCCACGGTCGATGAAATCATCATCGATTACAAGACCACAGTTCTGGCATACCAGTTCGGCACGTTCATAGTCGTGTACGAGCTGCCGGCTGCCACATTCGGGACATACCGTCTCGGTATGGTCCTCAGCCTTCTTTTCGTGCTCTTTCACACGTTCCTTGACGCGATTTTTGAGGGCTTCCCTCTCGTTCTGGAGAATTTTTAATTTTTCTACTTCCTGCATACTGCCTCACCTGCTCTACTTCGAATATAACTTCTCACCAGCCACCGTCTCACACGGGTTACGACAGAGGACAACGGCGTAAGGGGACGAGACCTTTCCAAAGACGTCCATAATCTTCCCTACGGGCTTCATCCGCCTGTCAATAACCTCGCTGTATAAACGGGGGAGTTGTGCAGCATCACATTGCACGATCAGCATACGCCTGCCATATCTATTCAGAGCGCGACCAATTGCTCTCACAGAAGTTACCTCGATAGAATGCCGGGCAGCTGACTTGTACAGCTGAATGATTTAGCAATCTATATATATTGATAGTCGTAGTATAAAAGGCTGTTGTGAAATTTTAAATATTGATATTGGGAAATTCACCGGGACAACCATTGTTTGATATTTAAAGACATTACCTGCCTGCATTCCTGCTCATCGAGTCCTGCTCCCCTTGCAATCGAAATCCGTGCGCGCTCGTCAAGGAGATCGTGGGGGGCATGGGCATCCGAGTCCACAACAAGCATGCACCCGTGTTCCCTGGCCAGTTTTGCCACATGACCGTTCGCACGGTTGTGGCCGCCCCGGGAAGTCAGCTCCAGGGCAAGCCCGTTTTCAGCTGCCAGTTTCACATCGGACGCGCTGATCAGCCCGGGATGGGCAAGCACATCAACCAGGGGGCAGGCACAGGCAGCATGGTTGGTGCCGGGTGCAACAGGTTCAACAAGGGTCTCCCCATGAACCAGCACGATATCTGCACCGGAATTTTTGGCGAGTTCTGCGAGTGACGGGATTTCAACAGGCGGTACATGGGTGATCTCCACCCCGCACAGGAGGTGGACTCCGAAATGCCCGGCAGAGGTACGTAATACCTGCAGGTTTTCAACGACTGACCTGGTATTGGTAGCATCGACATGATCAGTAATTGCAACCGTCGTATACCCGATGACTGACATCCGGCGTATCAGTTCAACCGGCAGCATCTCTCCGTCGCTCACAAGCGTGTGCGTGTGGAGGTCGTAGAGACCGGTCATTTTCTGGCCTCAAGTTTTGCACATACACGCTTCAACAGTTCTGGTTTTGATTTATCCCAGGTGACCACAATACGCCCTTCCCGCTTGGCCCAGTGACAGGGGTGATGCTTCTGTTCGGCAAGATATTTCACACCGCTTTTTTTCAGTGAGTTCTCAATGTCAGCGAGTGTGGGGTTTTTTACAGCCTTCGACAGAGGCACTTTCCTCCCCTGTTCGCGCTTCAGGCTCGCGTTGAAATAGCAGGGATAGAGAATGCACGCTCCTTTCATGATTTCATATGTTTGGGAGTGAACCTATAAACAATGTCGGGGGAAACATACTACTCATGCACCATATCGACGTCAGAATTGAAAAAGATGTATACGACGTCAATAATAGTATTGCCGACGCTAACTCATCCCATCTCAGGGAGCACGGGGTCCGGGCCTTTGACCTGCTCGGGGCGATCGGGTCCGGCAAGACGGCCCTGATCGAACGGATGGCCCCCCTCCTGTCGGAAAAGGGGTTACAAGCCGGCGCTATTGCGGGCGATGTCTACGGTGACGATGATTTCAAGAGGATCGTGGCCCTGGGGATCCCGGCGGTGAACGCGAACACCGGCAAGGAATGCCACCTGGATGCCCACATTGTGGAGCACGCCATTGACCACCTGCCCCTCGGGCAGATCGATGTGCTCTTTATCGAAAACGTGGGAAACATGGTCTGCCCCACGGATTTCCGGCTCGGCGCCGAGAAACGCATCGTGGTCGTGAGTTCAACGGAAGGTGACGACGTGGTCAACAAGCACCCGATGATGTTCCGCGGCTGCCAGATAGGTGTGATCAACAAGGTAGACCTTGCACCGCTGGTAGGGGCTGATCTCGACCGGATGGAACGGGACATGCACCGGTATAACCCAGGGATGCAGGTGTTCCGTACTAATTTAAAGACCGGGGACGGTGTCGCACCCCTCCTCGATGCCATACTCCGGTGATCAGTTCAACATATATAGAACAGGAGGCAATATTTAGAGCACTATCGCAGGGAAGGATTCCGGCGATGATATCATCAAAGGGGCAATTACAATGCTTTGGCAAGGTAGATCAGTCAGGCAGGCAACCGGTGGAAGATACCGGCCTGCACAGGGTAAACGAAGAGCAGAGATCGGTTCAGGACCCGCAGATACCCATATTGGCATAGACAGGATCCGGCTTGTCCGCACATTTGGCGGGAACCAGAAGATTCGTGCATTAAAGGCAACCTATGTAACCGTATCCACTCGTTCAACGGGAAAGGCACAGAAAGTCAAGATCGAGAAGGTAGAGCAGAACGGGGCAAACCCCAACTATGTACGGCGAAATCTCCTTACCAAGGGCGCAATTATTCACACCGAACTCGGTAGCGCACGGATTATAAGCCGCCCCGGCCAGAATGGTGTAATAAACGCCATTCTGATCGAATAATCCTTTTTTTCCGGTTTTTGCGGCATGCCGGGTGGGTGTCAGGATTCTTACTGCATATCCGGCCCTTACAATTTCTCTGGTACCATGTACGCATATCAGGGATAGTGAAAACGCCAATTGTCTGGTAACGGCAGGTACTCCGAAAGGCACACAGGCACCAATGAATTGATAGCAGCCCTGGCAGAATAGTACATGGAACAAAATGGCAATCTGGCACGTGTTGATACGAAGGGATAAAATCCTGACAGGGGGGACCGGGTATTGAGCCTGATCACAACGATAGCTGCGCCATTCCGGCATACGAGGAAAGACCGGCTCAAGAAAAATGAGATCGTATACTACCTCGCATTTGACAGGAAATGGATGAGTATCGAGCAGGCCAATGTCATCCTGAAACGTGCGCTGGACGAGGGGCTTGTTGGATATGACGGGGAGATGCTCGCACCTAAATTTGATATCCAGTCTGTGGAAGTCCCCATCGGCTTCAAGCCGTCCCAGTCGGTTTTTGAATTAAATGACCCCGTACAGTCGCTGATCGACATAGTGGTAAAATCAAGTGGCAGGCAGGAGACCGAGATCGTTGCAGGGATGAACCGCATGAAATCGAAGGATTTTGACGACCTTCTCAGGGCTGAAGCTGCCGTAATCATTCTTGCAAAGCGCTACGGTGTCCCTGTAGAGGAACACATTGTTGCCCTGAAAGAAAACCTGTTAAAAAAGTATTGATTTATGCTGCCTTTTCGGCGGGCGCTGCCTTCGGGAAGAGCTCCTCGAGGGCTTTTTCACCGTATGTCGTGACCTTGGCATTTATCTGGACAAAATCTGCCATAATTTCGTTCCCGCGGACTGGTTTCCGGCGGCGTTCGCCATCCATGACCGGGTGGAAACCTACACCGCCTGAAAGCAGCAGTTTTCTGCGTCCCGCAAACGGGAGGTTCTGCTTTGCAGGAGTACCGTTCCTGTCGGATGCGCCGGTGATCTTGATCCTGTACCCGGCAATGCCGAGGGATGTGGCATCTACTTCGTCACCGACATGTTTGCCCATTAGAAATGCTGCCGCGCCGCCGCTTACATCGACTTTGTGGGACTGTCCGTTTTTAGGGTCTGATAAGACTATTTTAAATTCAACCATTATCTCATTCTCCGGTTATTTTTATCCTGATCCGGGGGATACCGCAATCCCGTTTGCTGCCCTGTAGATGGATACAGGACCACACCAGGGGTGAAAATCCTGAATTCTGTGACGGCCCGCCCGTGCGGAACCATCCGGGAAGTACCAATTACATTGGGTGAATGTGCTATTAAATACTACTTTCCCCAGAAGGGTTCTGCACGCCGTTTCATCGAAGTGAACTCCCCGAGTACTTCCTGCGTCGGGATCGGGAGGTGGGATAGCATTTCGCGCTCCAGGACTTTTACATGGCGTTCCGGGATATCGACGTACAGGTCGTCGTCCACATCCAACTGCCGCCCTACTGTTGCCCCTTCAATCGAGATCGCGACTTCCTTTCCTGCTTCGGCTTCCCTGATCGCCTCCTGGTTATACTGGATGGACTTGAGATGACCGACCTTCCTGCCGTCCCGCTGGACAAGGTTCACATCTGTCCGGAGTGCGCCGCCAAGGACCCGGACACCCACCACAGCCGGGTTGCTCTGGCGGAAGATACAATTAGGGAGTACCCGGATCTTTGCCGGCATCACGATCTGTTCGAACCGCTGTTTTTCCATTTTCCGTTTTACATCATCACGCCATGCAACATAATCATCCACGAGCTGGTAAATTACACGCCCGGAAAAAACCCGGATATGGGCATAGAGGGGTTCCTTAATCATCTCTCCTGCATCGGGGAGGATCGAGGTATTGAAACTTAATAAAACACGATAATAGGGGTTTTTAATTGTACCGGTCTCGATGATGTCATGACGGCTGACCGGGCCGACGCTGGCCTTCATTACCTCGATATTCTTCTCGGTCAGTTCCTTGCAAATCGCCTCGAGGGCCCCTATAGTATCTGCCTTGATTACAAGCCCCTCGGGGCTGAGCTGGACGTGGATATCCTCCATCTCGCGCCGGATCTCTTCCATCGCCTCTGCCGGATCACCCCGGATGACACGGATTGGTGAGCCGGCTATAACTTCCTCGAGGTCAGGCGCCGTCAGCTTGATCCCGACCGCGGCGGTAACTGACTTGACACGTTCAAAGCGGTCTTCTACAAGGATCTCCTTCATCGGCCGCGGCTTAAGGAGCGAACGTACTTTTGTAATGATCGGGCCGTCCTGCGTGGCAGCGGCAATCTCGTCACCAACTGATAACGTGCCGTCATACAGGATTACATCAAGAGTCGTCCCAAGACCGCGCTCTTCCTTGACTTCAAGCACGGTGCCCTTTCCAGGCCCTTCTACAAGCAGCGTGAGGGAGTCTTCCATGTACCGCTGGGCAAGCCCGATCATCACCATCAGCAGCTCGGCGATCCCCTCACCGGTATGTGCACTGACAGGGACAATTGCCAGGTTCCTCTGGAAATCATTCACCCGATCAAACCGCTCTGCTGAGAAATCGAGATCAGATAACTCACCGACAATTTCGTAGATCTTTTTCTCGAGGAACTCCTTCACACGGTCATTCTGTTTTGAGAAGGTAGTGGAAAATGCGTCATCCGGGTTTGGTCTCCAGCCATGCAGTTTGTCCATCTTGGTAGCCGCAAGGACAAACGGGGTCTTGCAGGCACGGAGGATCTGCAACGCCTCGATTGTCTGTGGCTGGAACCCCTGGTTGATGTCGACGACAACGATTGCCATATCAGCCAGTGCCCCGCCCCTGGCGCGCAGGGTGGTAAATGCCTGGTGACCCGGGGTATCGATAAAGAGGAGGCCCGGGACATTGGTTGAGAGTTTCCCCATTGCTCCGCTCATCAGCCTGATGGCATCTATCGGGACCATCGTTGCGCCAATATGCTGGGTAATCGCACCCACTTCTGATTTCACTACTGATGAGCCCCGTATCCTGTCGAGCAGGGACGTTTTCCCGTGATCGACATGCCCGAGTACGCATACAATAGGCGTCCGGATCTTCTGATGTGTTGCCGTATTCACCACCCCTGAATTGATTGCCAGGATGATATGGAAGTGTTGAGAGCAGGGCCCTGATATCTATCCGGAAAAAATCCACGGATTTCCGCGATCTCCCGGCCTATTCATCAGGTAGACAACAATTCATCACTCACTGCTATGTAATAGCGCATAGTGATTATTAAATAGTCTCTTTTATCGCATCCGGGCGGTTGTTGCGTTTATTGCCAAAAGGGAACTATTGAATGAACGCTTGATCAAAAAATCATCAGGTACAGCCACACCTGACAGATGCCGTAGTAATTGCTGAAAATTCACCTTCTTCTTATTCAGGTACCATGAGTCTCATGCAGTTAGCTTAAGTATTTTCAATCACAAAAGTTAGTGGAATATTTTGCCAGGGTGGGGTAGTTGGTTATCCTAGGGGACTGTGGATCCCCCGACCCGGGTTCGAGTCTCGGCCCTGGCCTTTATTAACGAAATTTAAAGCCTGTTTCCGATTTTTTTTCAGGTTTCCTTGTATTTTAAAGATTCTCGCATTTGTAAATTCTGATATCGGGGCTATCTCATTCCCGGTTTGGTGCAGCCAATTACGATTTTGGCTTATTTTACGGGGAAAACAGGGATAGTATCAGTTATGATCGGATTATCCGAAATCGGATTCAAATAAATAATATCTGTGCACCAAACTAAATGTTTGAATATGCCCCTGACTTCGAGACCCGATAAACAAACAGATAAGCAATATTATATTCTCATCGTTGAGGATACCCGCCTGCAGGCAGAGATCCTCAAGGACATTCTGCAGAAGAGGAACTATACAATTGCAGTTGCGGATAACGGCAAAAAAGCACTGGAACTCGTTATCCAGAAAAAGCCGGATCTCATCATCAGTGATGTCATCATGCCGGTGATGAACGGGTATGACCTCTGTAAAGAGATCAAAAAGAACGAACATACCCGGGATATCCCCCTGATCCTCCTTACCGCACTCTCGGATCCGAAGGACGTTGCACTCGCTCTGCAGTCAGGTGCTGACAATTTTATTACAAAACCATACCAGGCAGACTATATCCTCAGGCAGGTCAAGACGATCCTTGAAACTCCCAGAGATCAACCAAATACTTCCCTTGAAATAAAACCAGTGAAATTCTCTCATGGTGGCCAGACCTACCTGATAAGCATGGACCGGCCGAAGATCCTGGATTTCCTGCTCTCCGCATATGAGGCTGCGGTGATGCAGCATCTTGAATTCCAGCGGTCCCAGAGTGATCTTCGCTCAATGAATGAGAAGATCAACCATCTTAACCAGATTATCAGCCTCAGCAATTCTTCGCTCAAACCGGATGCCCTTCTGGAGGGCATTCTCCATAAAACCTTGTCCCTGGAAGGTTTTGAGATGGGTGGACTCTACCTCCTGAATGCAGAAAAGAGTGAAGCCACGTTGGAGTGCTACCAGGAAACCACGCCCTTATATTCAGATTTACAGGTTTTTATCGGGGCATTGAACCTCAATGATTCATCTCACCAGGAACTGTTTATCCAGGGGATCCCACAGTTCGTCATCCTGGATGATAATGTTCACATGGACCGGAACAGCATTATTCTCAAAGAGCTCGGCGCAAAATGTTATGTTATGTTACCGCTCATGTCCGCATCAGAGGTGATTGGTGCAATTTCGCTTATCAGTACCAGAAAACACGATTTTTCAAACCAGGAGAAGTCACTCCTCTTATCCATCAGTACGGAAATCGGCAATGCGGTGCAGAAGACCCTGCTGCTGAAGCGCCTTGAGGACGCCAATGATGAGACAAATCTCTATCTTGACATCATGACCCATGACATCAATAATGCCAACACCGGCGCACTCGGCTTCCTTGAAATGCTGGCTGAAAAACTTGAAGGTGATAATATAAAATTTGCGGATATTGTCCTTAACAGTATCAACCAGTCCATCGAGATCATCAGGAATGTCTCAACCATCCGAAAGATGCATGAGCAGAAAGCTGCCCTGAGACCGGTGAACCTCGATGATGTCATCCGTAATGAGATCCTGCATTTCTCCAATACTAAGATCCATTATTCAGGAACGGAAGTTGTAGTGCTTGCAGATGATCTCCTCGGACAGGTCTTCACTAACCTGATCGGGAACAGTTCAAAATTCTGTGGTGAGAACGGGGAAATAACTATTTCGGTTGGGGAAAAGGACAATAATATCCTTGTGACAGTCTCTGATAACGGCCCGGGTATTTCCAATGAGATGAAACCACAGATATTCGACCGATTCAGAAAGGGAAAGGGAAAGAAGAGTGGAAAAGGCCTCGGACTCTTTATAACCCGTCACCTGGTAGAGGGGTATGGAGGCCGCATCTGGGCAGAGGACCGTGTACCAGGCCACCAGGACCAGGGTGCGGCGATTCATTTCACGATGAAATTGGCTGACTAAAACCGAAAGGTTACGGTCGTACACCGTTTTTTTTAAAACGGTGCTGAATGACTCCCGGCGAGAGCGAGAAGTCCGAAGATATAGAGCGCTGCTACAAAGAATGCAGTGTTAATAACACTCTTTGTCGCACGTGCCCTGATCTCCACGACGTACATTGCTTCGTACGCATGGAGGAGCAGGGCACAGAGCAGGTAGGTACCATAGGTAAGAAGACTAAGCCCACACGCGAGAGGCCCCCAGTTCAACCCCGCAGCCATTAAGGCGATCAGCCCAATCGCAAGGTTCGCATACCCGACCTCGAGCTGGAACTCCGGGCGGTCCTGGGCCCACCCCATCCTTGCCTGGTCTGACCGGTAGAATGCCGAGTGTCGGAGGAAACTCAGTAGCCCTACTATCCCAACAAGGGTTGCTGCTGCAACCCTGTACGCCAAATCAGGGTTAATGAACAGGAAATAGATTGTGACAAAAATACCAATAATTGTTGCAACGATTGTTGCGTCAAACAGTACCGATGCAATTGCCGGACCCGCAGTAGTTCTGGCCATAGTAGGTATTGGAGGCTGGATTGGTCAAATAACTGATCTTATACACCGGAGGTCCGAACTCAATTTTTTATCCCTGGCCATACTTGTTACACTTCAGTAATTCAATATTCCCTCAATCAACGGGTTCATTCTTTGCCTTGCACTACTGCCACGCAGTAATTTCTGGCAAATAAAGATAATACACCCAGATGGATTACTCATCTGCCCCAATGGGGGGACGGTGTTATTCATGTCTTCACCGTCATTTTTCGGGATACCCTGCAGGAGCAGGTCATGCCTCTTTTTTTACAATTCCAGCCCGGAGCAATGAGACTCCTGCGGCAAGCAGGGTAAGCACCGCAGAAACTACCATGATCAGGGAAAATGCAGACGAGAGGATTACCGGCCCTGCCAGGAGTACAGGCCCGGAATATCCCGCATTGCTGGTACTGATCGATAACAGGATACTTGCCAGCGAGACACCAAGTGCCATCCCGAGATTCCTTACCGTTGCACTGACACTTGATGCAATACCGATTTTTTCAGCTGGCAGGGAACCCATGATCTCGGTATTATTGGGGCTCTGGAACAGGACCATCCCAATTGTCATGGGGATGAATGCAAGCACGATCAGGAGCAGTTCCATCCTCGTAGAAAGGACTGCCAGCAGGAGCAGGGAGCCCGTTGTAACGGCCATACCCAGTGCCGCATAATACGGGGAATAATGGTTGTCATAGAGCCATCCCGCCACGGGGGAGCCCACTACCATGATCACGGGGATTATCAGGAATACCAGGCCGACCTGCGAGGGAAGGAGATTGAGGACACCCTCAAAATAGAACGGGCCGAGGATATTCACCATGAAGAGAGCGATGAAATATAACGCGGTGGCGAGGACTGGCAGGCAGAATGCAGGTACGCGGAAAATTGAGAGGTCCAGCAGGGGATTTGACACCCTCCGCTCAGTAAAAAGGAAGAGTGCAAACGAGGCCAGGAAAATTGCGGTATAGACCGCTACAGGCGGGGTGACCGCGAGGTCCGCTGCAAGGGATGACAGGGCGAGCATTAAGGATACCATGGAGATGATCATCGTAACGGCTCCGGTCCAGTCCATCCGGATATCTTTTTTGACAGGGCCACCCGAACCGAAATATTTCATTGCAACCGGTATGAGCACCGCACCGATTGGGACATTGATCAGGAAAATATACTGCCATCCAAGCGTATCAACAAGTAAACCCCCAAGTACCGGTCCCGCAATGCTGCCAATTGCGACGGTGGCGCCGACATACCCCATCGATTTTCCCTGCTCTCCCTGGGGATACAACTGGTAAATGATCGCACTCGAGATGGAGAACAGCATCGCAGCACCCGTTGCCTGGACAACCCGGAACAAAATCAGGATCGGGAGGTCAGGCGCAAGGCCGCAGGCAAGCGATCCAAGGGTAAAAACTACAAACCCGAGAATAAACATCCGCCCCCTCCCGACATACTCCGACACCCTCCCGAATATGAGGAGAAGACTTGTCAGTGTCACGAGGTATGCGGTGACGACCCACTGGGAGTAGGTCACATCCACCCCGAAATAGGAGGTAATAGTGGGTAGTGCGATATTCACCACATTGCCGTCGAGGACTGCCATAAAAATTGCGGCAAAAACGATAAATGCCATGAACCGGGGATTTTTTGTATCCGCCGGAGTATGACTGGCAGGGAGGGACATTTGACGGTATACTATCTCCTCCGTACGGGTTTATAGTTTCAGGATTACCGGGTTACCGAAACGCCGGCTTTTCTGCCAACAACCCGTCCCGCTGTAACACGACAGATAAACTACCGGAAACCCGAGTATACAAGCCCCGGATACGAAGGAGAAAATCCCGGGGTTTAGTTGATTTTCCCGGTTTCTTTCCAGCTTGTGTCATCCCAACTGAATCCATTGACTGTATACTCGTACAGGGGGGCAAGGTATTCGACATTCTCCTGCGGGCC
>Ga0209048_10002142_pt1 | contig 19788 bp, 17 predicted proteins | sample FrelakmetCRP12CR_FD_187146 | JGI IMG/M metagenome (GOLD analysis project Ga0209048, IMG submission 187146) | Freshwater lake sediment microbial communities from the University of Notre Dame, USA, for methane emissions studies - CRP12 CR (SPAdes)... | ecosystem: Environmental > Aquatic >... | reverse complement strand
GGCGCCGCTCCGGGTTGCACGCGAATCAGTTTTGGTCCCGGGCCTTCGATCTGCCAGGTTGGGAAATTCGAGTTCGAAGTCCATACCCCGCCGTGGCCGTCGAAGTCGATCTCGCGCGTGTACGTCACGCGCGTGGGTAGCGGATAGACGGTGAAGCGCTCGGTCGTGGGTTCGAAGCTCATGAGGCTGTCCGAATTGGTGCCGCAGATCCACACGGTGTCGGTACGCCGATCGACGTTGAGCGCGTAGGGCGTTTCGACGCCGTCGGTCGGCAGCTTCCACGTCTTGAACTCGCCGGTGCTCGGCGTGTAGCGGGCGATGAGGTCGGCGCTGAAGCCGGGGATCCACAGGTTGCCCTGCGAGTCGAAACGCAGGCGGCGCGGTCCGGCGAAGGGGGTGTCGATAAGCTTGATCGCGCCGGTGTCGGGATCGATGCGGCCGATGCGCCGGATGTTCAGCTGGCTGAACCACACGCCGCCGTCGGGCCCGATGTCGATGCCGTACGGGACGGGGAGGCTGACGCCTTCGCTGCCGGCGTTGTCGGTGAGGTTGACGAACTTGCCGGCCCACAAGGCAATGGGTACCAAGCGAACAGCAATCTCTTGTCCCCACGTGCGGCCAGGCAAGCGGATCGTGCGCTGCTCGCCCGTCTTGGGATCGATCATGCCGACGTGATTGCTGACCGCGAGCGTGTACCAGACGCGCCCCTTCTGGTCGAAGCGCAGCGTGTGCGGGTAGAGCCCTTCTTTCTGGTCGAAGATCGTCCACTGCTCGGTCTGCGGATCGAAGCGGCCCACCTTGTTGCCCAGGCACAGTGTGATCCACACCGCGCCGTCGGGCGCGATTTGCAGACTATGCGGCGCGACGTGTGAGTTGCTGTTCGGTGCCAGCAATGCGCCCGTGATGTTGAAGACGCCGCCAAGCGGCGAGTCGCCGCGCGGGATCGCCCACGCCTTGCGTTCGTTGGTGCGCGGATCGAGACGATAGAGCTGGTCCTGATTGGTGTCGACCGAGTAGATCGTGCCGTCGGGGTGCACGGTGAGGTCGTGCTGCATCGATGCCGGATGTCCGATGTCCCACTCGGTAATGACCGCGGTCGCCGCCGCACCCTGCGGGCTGGGCGGTGGGACGAACTGTGGCCGCGTCAGCTTCGCCAGGTACGCCTGCTCCTCGTACGCTGAGTTGAAGGCGTCGGGCAGCTCGGCGCGCAGATCGGCGGAGATGATCCCGCCCATACGGCCCATCAGCTTGAAGACTTTTTCCCAGTCCTCGCGGCTGCGCTGCACGCGCGTCGCCCAGCTGCCTTGCTGGTGGCAGAAGGTGCACTGCCGCGTGAACTCTTCGCGCTTTTCGTCACTCGACAGCTTTGCCAGCAGCAACGGCAGCCATCGACTCGAAGGCAGCTGCCACGCTAGCTCGTTGGGGTCGGTCTCGACGTCGACGTGCAGATCGAGGCGCGTCGTCCCGTCCTGCAATGCGAGCCCGTTTTGCTGCCAATCCTTGTAACCGATGCGCCGGACGCGCAGGTCGTAGATGCCGGCCTCGATCGCCGGGAGCCGAAACCGGCCCTCAGTGTCGGTGAATACGGTGGTGCCGCGTTGCAGTGTCCTGTGCGTTGCCGTGACGAACGCGCCCGCAACCGGCGCGCCGCTCCGATCATGCACTGCGCCCGTGAAGACACCGGTTTCCACCGCCGGTGCGGTGGCGGCGCTGGTGCACACGAGCGCCACGACACTCAGGAGTCGTATCGCCCACGCCGTAGGTGGCATTTGGTTCATCTGCTATTGTCCCTCCCGCACCAAGGTCAGGGCCCCGTCAGGACCCGTTCGGCGCAGCTCGAACTCTACGACAATTGGCTCAAACTCTTCCAGTCGAATGATTCCAGTCGTTTCGCGGCGCACATCACCGTATGTGGCTATGACGCGAAAGCTCACCGGATCGTGTGGTGCCTTGCATGCGTCGATGAAGTCTACACCGACGCGATAGTGGCCCGGTAGAGGGTCCGTCATGCCGGCGAGTTCGACGAGCTCGCTTTCGCCTCCGAGGACATCACGACAGCGCACGTCGCGTAGAAGCCGTGCACCGGTGCGGCTGGGGGTGTTGGCGAAGTACACCGTCTCCCACGTCGGGTCCGTGAGGTACAGGTCGAGGTCGACCGATGCACTCCACACCAGCGCCACCTGGAGCCCCTGGGCGGACGGCAATGAGGGTGATGGCGGCGCTGCGGACGGAGTGGCGGGCGGGCGTGCGGCGCAGCCGGCCAGGAGGATGCTGAGCAATAGAGGCGTCAGACGGTGCGCGCGCATACCCCGGTTCATCGCATCGTGGTGATAGTGCATTGATCGATTGCGTACCAGCGCTGCCGGCCGTCGGGATACCCATACACATGTGCGGCGATCCTGGTATGGTGGGGCGCAGCCGAGGAGGTCCGCGATGGCCAAGGAGTTCTTCAACAATGATATGCAGCTGTTCCTTGATCACCGTGTCGATTGGGAACGCTACTTGCGTCTCCGCCGCACCGACCCGGTCAACGTCGCCGAGGAGATCGATACGTACAAGACGATCCTGCGGACAATTGGCGAGGTCTGCAAGGACATCGAAACGGGTGCACGCGATCACTGGCATGAGGAGGTCAAACTCGTCGATGGTCATGTCACCGTGCCGCCGCATATTGCTGCCGGCTATGAAAAGCTGCGCGCGGCGGGTCTCGTCTGCCTGGCCTTGAGCCCGGCGGTCGGCGGCTATGGCCTGCCCATGCTGCTCAACACCTTCTACCTGGAAATGGTTGCGCGTGCCGACTCCAGTCTGATGACCATCGTCGGCCTGCAGACGGGCGTTGCGAATGACATCGAGAAATATGGCAGCGAGGAACTGAAGCAACAGTACTTGCCGCGCTTCGCTAGCGGCGAGCTGCAAGGTTCCATGGATCTGACCGAACCGCAGGCGGGCTCCGACCTGGGCGGCATTGTCACACGAGCTACCGAGGAAAACGGCCGCTACTTCCTCGACGGCGAGAAGATTTACATCACGAACGGTGGCGCACCCATTCATCTCGTGCTGGCGCGCGATGCCAAGACGTATGACCGGACCAAGGGAACCACTGGCGGCTTGAGTCTGCTGTTGTGTCCCACGACATTACCGGACGGTACCCCGAATAGGATGCGTGTGTCCCGTGTCGAAGCCAAGATGGGTATTCACGGCTCGCCCACGTGCGTGATCGAGTTCGACCATGCCGAGGCGTTTCTGCTCGGCCGGGCAGGCGGCGGATTTCGCGCCATGCTCGATCTCATGAACAACGCTCGGCTTGGTGTCGCGGCCCAGGCGATCGGTGTGGCCGAGGCGGCGTATCGCGAGGCGCGGGAGTACGCGGCGCAACGCGTGCAGTTCGGCAAGCCGATCATCGAGCAGCCGCTGCTGAAGTCGATGTTTACGCACATGGCGATCAACCTCCACGCGGCGCGCGCCCTGCTGTACCGTACTTGTGCGCTCATCGATCTGACCGAGGCGTTGCGGGTCTACCTCGAATCGGACCGTGGCAAGGCTGATCCGAATCGCAGCACGCTCGAAGACGAGATGAAGCACCACGCGCAGCTCATCCGCTTCTTCACGCCGTTGTGTAAGTTTTATGCGACCGAGATCAGCAACGACGTCACGCGCAAGGGCATCCAGGCGCACGGTGGCATCGGCTACATGGCCGAGTCGCTGGCAGGGCACTACCACTCCGATTCGATCATCACGACGATCTACGAGGGAACGTCCGAGATCCAGGCGAGCTTTGCGCTCAGCGAGATGAGCCGCGGCGCGCTGTTCACGACCCTGGAGAAGCTGCGCGATGAGCTGGCGCCGCTGCGCGCGCAATATCCCGACCTCGTCGATCTCGTCTGCGAAGCGATCAACAAGTGGATCACCGAGTCGATTCCCGCGCTCATGGGCGACCCGCAATATGCGTTGCTCAATGCGAAACGCGTCTGCGAGATGGTGATCGATGTCGTGGTGGCGGCGGAGCTGCTCATGCAATCGCGCCTGTCGGAAGCGAAGCGCGAGCTGGCCGCATCGTTCGTGCACCGTCGCATGCTGGCGGTGGAGATGAACGCCCGCCGCATCGGCAGCGGCGACGCCTCGCGCATCAAACGATACGACCGCATCCTGGGGCTGGTCACTGATCACTGATCACTGATCACTGCTCACTGATACGCGGCACATCGCCGTCCGTCTCGCCGCGTGATACGAGCACGTCATGGTGTCCGCCGCCGAGACCAGACCGCGCGCGTCCGCATGGCTGGCGAACGCACCGATCGACCTGGCGATGGCCTTCGGCTGGCTGCCATTCTACGCGTGGCTCCTCACCACGCCCGTCGCCGGTGACGTCGCCGACGCGGCGTTCCTGCCGGCGTTGAAGCTGGCGGCGGTCGTCGCGCTCAGCGTGAACTTCGTGCATCGGCACTTTGTGTATTTCCTGTTCTTCGGCGATGAGCAGCAGCGCGCCATGCACCCGCGCGCGCTGTGGCTGGCGCCGCTCATCGTCACCGCGCTGGTGTTGCCGACGCGGCTGTGGTGGTCGCCCGGCTTCGACGTTGTGGCGGGCGCGCTCATCGCGTGGAATATCTGGCACACGCTGATGCAGCGCTACGGCATTGCGCGCGCCTATGCGGTCAAGGGCGGCGGTGGCCTCGACCAGCGCGCACACGGCCGCCGCGATTTGCACATGCTGTTGGCGCTCGCTGTGTGCACCGCAGCGTGTGTGATCATGTTTCGGCAGGATACGTTCTACGGGCGGGCACAGCGGGCGCTCGCGGGGATCCACGCGGTGGTTGCGCAGGAGCATCCGGGGATTGGCTGGGCGCTGCTCGTCGTTGCGGGTGCGGTCGCCGCCGCCATGGTGATCGCGTGGGTGCGCGGCGAGGCCCAGGCGCGCCCGCGTGTCGGGCGCGCCCCGCGGCTGGTGTTTTGGGCGTCGAGTGTGTGTCTGCTCGGCGTGTGCGTGGCGCACGGCCCGGTGGTTGGGTTTCTGGTGTTCGGCTTTGCGCACTCGATCGAGTACATCCTGTTCGTGTACCTGTTCTCGCACCGCAGGCTGGTGCGCGGCGAGACGGCGCCGAGCGCGCGGACGTTCGGGAGAGCGGTGCCGCTCGCGATGGTGTCGGTGATCCTGCTGGCGCTCTTCGTGGCGGCGCGCCAGGTGTGGACGGTGCCGCTCTTCGTCGTCTATTACACGGCGACGTCGGCGCTGCACTATTTCTATGATGGCTTGATCTGGAAGATGCGCCGCCCCGAAGTGCGCGCGCCAATCGTCGCATGGGCTCGCACTCGTCCGACGGTAACAGGCTAACAGCTCATACGGTCACAACTGTCTGGTTCAACGGCATGGCCGACCAGGACTGCGATCCTGGTCGGCCGGCACGATCTTCAGCCGCCGGCGACCGCGCACGATTTCAACCGGCATTCCCGTTTCGGCGACCTGATCGAGGATGCGGTAAATGTTCTCGCGGAATTTTGATGGCGTAAGAGCCCTGCTGCGTTTGGGAGCAGAGAGTCGTACGATGAGCAATCTAAAGAACGGACGAGTCGCAGATGCTACGACCGACCGCCTTCGGACCCGTAACGAGCACTGGTGCAATCGATCCAGTCGCGCTATTCCTGCGTGCGTACGATTCACCAGGGCGACCGGAAAGAGAGGCACAGGATGGGTAAAGTCTCAGGAGACAAGGCACGGTACAACCGCAATCGGCGCAAGAAGATCGCGCGACGTGTGGAGATGCGCGCGCTGCGGGCGACGCTGACCGCCACAGGGGCAACGAAGCCGGCGCCCAAAGCCGGCGCTGCCACCAAAAGCTAGCGAGGCCGCGCCTCAGAACCGACGATGCGCCCCTGGCGCGTGCCACTTCCAGCATGGCAGAGGGTTAGGGTGAGGGCCGCGATGGAGCGCCGCCGCGAATTGCCAAAAGAGACTCAACACGTGTGGCCCACTTTTCGATGCCCTATCCCCGTCCGATTGCTGGCGCTTGCAATGCGCATGGGCTTGGCCTTGCTTGCGGCCGGCTGTGCGCCGCCGATCGGGGTGAAGCGGATCAGCCCGCAAGCCGCCAACCGCGCGCTCACCGCGAATGTCTTGATCACCGGAGAACCGGGCGCGCCGGCACTCGTGCTGGTGTCCTCACAATGAAGACTACGATGAAAGTTGGTGCCCGCGTGCTGCTCGTGTTGGCGATTCTCGGCCTCGCCGCCTGGGCGGCGCTGGCCCTGTATCTCGGGCCGCTGCAGGCGACTGCCTGGGCGGTTGTGGCGGCGGCTGTGGGTCTGGTCGCCGCCGTCGCCGCGGTGCTGCCACGCCTGAGATGGTGGCCGCTGGGGCTGTTTGCCGTCGTGTTCATTGCCTTCCTGATCCGCTGGCACGGCGTTCGGCCATCGAATGATCGCGACTGGCAACCTGATGTGGCGCTGCTGCCTTTTGCCACTTTCGACGGCGAGATGGTGACGATCCACAATATCCGCAACTTCGACTATCGCAGCGAGACGGATTTCACGCCGCACTACTACGATAAGACGTTCGACATGCGGCAGCTCGACTCTGCCGACTTGATCGCCGTGTACTGGATGGGCGATGCCATCGCCCACATCATGGTGAGTTTTGGCTTCGCCGAGCACGACTTCGTCACCGTCTCGATCGAGACGCGCAAGGAACGCGGCGAGACCTACGACACAGTGAAGGGCTTTTTCCGGCAATACGAACTAATCTACATCGTCGGCGACGAACGCGACCTGATTCGGCTGCGTACCAACTACCGTAAAGACCCCCCCGAGGACGCCTACCTCTTCCGCACCAATGCCCCGCCCGAGAACGTACGCCGCTTATTCCTGAGCTACTTTCAGAAGATCAACGAGCTCAAGGAGCAGCCGAGCTTCTACAACACGTTGACCACCAACTGCACGACCAACGTGCTCATGCACACCAGGGTGAATCCGGGCAAGCACGCCTACTCCTGGAAGATCCTGCTGAGTGGCTATGCGCCGCTGTACACGTACGAGCTCGGCCGGTTGGATACGAGCCTGCCGTTCGAGGAGCTGAGGCGGCGCTCGCACATCAACGCCGCCGCTCATGCCGCGGACCAGGCCGCTGACTTTTCGCAGCAGATTCGCGCCGGTCTGCCGAAGCCTTCGGCCAGCGATTTTCACGAGTGAGGGCGCGCCTGACAAGGGCAAGAGGAATTGCCAGATTTTCCTGGCTGTCGCTGGTGGCCGAGGCCATCTGGTGTCTGGCGATTGCGGTCCTCGGTGCGGCGGCGGGTGGTAGCTCCGGCGCTCATCACACCGCGCGACTTTGATCTCTCACCATACTTTGAGATCGTGAAGTTCAACCACCTCGCCCTCGGCAAGTTCGACTATCGCCGCATCGAGTGGGCCAGCGACGGCGAGCCTTCAGCGGCAGTCGCGTCATCGACCCCGACAGGGTTGTCTTGACACCAGCAACGGCGCTCTGTTACGGTCGCGCCACCGTGGTCAACAAGGTCATCATCGTCGGCAATCTGGGGAAAGATCCGGAGGTGCGCTTCACGCCCAATGGAAAGGCGCTCGCGAAGTTTCCCGTCGCGACGTCGGAGAAATGGACGGACCAAGACGGCAATCGCCAGGAGCGCACCGAGTGGCACAACGTCGTCGTCTGGGGCAAGCAGGCAGAAACCTGTGGCCAGTACCTGTCGAAGGGCCGGCAGGTATACATCGAGGGTTCGATCCGCTCGCGTCAGTACGACGATAAGGACGGCAACAAGCGCTACATCACCGAGATCGTCGCGCGCGATGTGCGCTTCCTCGGCGGCGGGGGGGGTGGCGGCAGCCGTGCGCCGCAGGAAGCGGTCAGCGTGCCGGCGGGTGAAGACGCTGGTCCGCCGCGTGAAGACGACGACATTCCGTTCTGATCAGGTGCCATCCGCACGCGGTTGTTTCATTGGAAAAGTCTTGCGTGACCTGCACGCGCGGGATACGCTCCGGTTGCATGTTCTCCTTGCGACGCCTTCCCGGCGTCCTTGCTTTCGTCGTCTGGTGGGTTCTTTTCTGGAATCCGACGGCGTCAGCCCGAACCCAACATTACGTTCTCAACCCCGGCAGCTCCATCACCTCGATGTGTAACACCTGCGGAGAGGCTCCCGCCGCCGCGGAACCATTGACGGGCAGCTTCGACGTTACCGTCCTGCCCGTGGCTGCCGCATCCGACGTGGCCGCGGTGACCGCGATCAATTTATCCAGCGCGCGGCACACCCTGGGCGGCCACGGTTTTGTGCAACGGATCGGACCGGACCGGCAGGCGATGGTGCTCGAAGCGGAGATCAACGGCGCGAAGGTATTGTTCACCAGCGGGCGACGGCAACACGCCGTGGGGGGCGACATCACGATCATCTTGTCGTCGCCGCGGACCGGTGAACACACCTATGTTCTCGTCCTCTCGGCGTCGCCGTTGAATGACCAACCCGCCGATGCGGACGGTGATGGGATCCCAGATGCCCAGGACAACTGTCCAACCGTGGCCAACAGTGACCAGAAAGATAGTGACGGCGACGGCGTGGGGGACGCCTGTGATCAATGCCCCGGCACAACCGATGGGTTGGTGACGCAGCAAGGATGCAGCGTCACACAACTGTGTCCGTGTGACGGGCCCGCCGTGGACCAGCAGTGGGGGAGTCAGACCGACTATCTACATTGCGTGTTGCGCGCCACACGGGCGTTCCGGCGCAACGGCCAGATGTCCCGCGCCGAGAGCTTGCAGATTTTGCACCGCGCCGGTCGTGCCGGCTGCGGGCGAACCATCGTCGCAATGCGCTAGGGCCTGCCGCCGGCGTCGTTTCGATGGCCCGCCCCCCTGGGGTCGCTCTGGGCTACCCAGTCCGACAGTTACCATGTGCTGGGTGATCGCATGGTTGCGTTCGGGAACGAAGCCAACGCCGCCACGTCGAGTGTGGCGCGTGGTCCAGGCGTTGCGCGCACAATCGGGGGTCGGAACGATGGCAGTGGCTGCGGAAACCGCCCTTCTGAGTTCGCCAATGAGGCTTGAGATGGTGTTGCCACCCGGCGGACACACTGCGGCGAACTTTGGCCATGGCGGCTTGGTTGGTGACGCACGGAGCCATCGCGGGAGAAAGCGCCCACAGCGACATGTTCCTTGAGGCGGCGAAACAGAGCATCGAGAGCATTACCCCAACTCGTTACGCTTGGTGACTCTCCCCTTCCGCACGCGGTCGTCGGCACGCAGCCAACCGACCAATACGGCCGCTCCGACCGATTGCTCAGTTCAACGCCAGGAACGACTGGCGCGCCACTTCGGCCAGTGACGACGGAAAGAGGCCGAGGAGGATGGTGGCGCTGATGGTGAGGAGGAGCGTCGCGAACAGGTAGGGGCGGCTGCTCGGGGCCGTCACCTCGGTGGTGCCCTCGGTCATGTACATGCGCACCAGCACGCCGACGTAGTAGTAGACGGACACGACGCTGTTGAGCACGCCGATGATCGCCAGGCCGACGTAGCCCGACTTCACGGCAGCGCTGAAGATGTAGAACTTGCCGACGAAACCCGCCAATGGCGGGATGCCGGACAACGACAGCATGAAGACGGCCATCGCCGCGCCGAGGAAGGGGCTGCGGAAGCCCACGCCCGCGTAGTCGTCGAGGTTCTCATGCGGCTGGCCGCGGCGACCGAGCGCGATCACCACGGCAAACGCTCCGAGCGTCATGAACGCGTAGGCGATGAGGTAGAACAGCACGGCGCTGCCGCCCGCCTCACCGCCGGCGACCATCCCGACGAGTAGATAGCCGGCGTGCGCGATGCTGGAGTAGGCCAGCATGCGTTTGATGTTGCGCTGCACGAGCGCGGTGACGTTGCCGACGGTCATGGTGAGCACCGCCAACACCCAGAGCACACCGGTCCAATCGGCGCTGAAGATGATCAGCGTGTGCATGAAGACGCGGGCAAACGCCGCGAACGCAGCCGCCTTGATGCCGACCGCCATCAAGGCGGTCACGGATGTCGGCGAGCCTTCGTAGACGTCGGGCGCCCACACATGGAAGGGCACCGCCGCCACCTTGAACCCGAAGCCGACGAGGAGCAGCGCCATCCCCGCCGTCACCAAGAGCCGTTGCTCGCCACCGACCGTGGTCAGCCGCTGCGCGATCTGCGGCAGCGAGGTGTTGCCGGTCGCTCCGTACAGCAACGCGATGCCGAACAGCAGGAAGCCGCTCGCAAACGCACCGAGCAGGAAGTACTTCAATGCCGCTTCATTCGACCGCAGCTCGCTGCGCGCGATCCCGGCCAGTGCGTACGCCGCGATCGACATGACCTCGAGGCCGAGGAAGATGACGATGAGGTCCGTCGCCGTCGCCATCAACACCATGCCCAGCGTCGAGAACAAGACCAAGGAGTAGTAGTCACCCGTCTGGATCTCCGTCGTCTCCAGGTAGTTCATGGACATCAACAGCGTCAGGCCCGACACCACGCAGAACAGCAGCGTGAAGAACAAGCCGTAGCGGTCGACGACGAGGGTGTCGGACAGCGTGCTGATGTGCGTGTTCCACAACGTCATCGCCGTGATCGCGGTCGCGACCAACCCCGCCAAGCCAATCCACCCCAGCCCTTCGCGGTCCGGCCCCTCCATCCACAGGTCCGCCACCAGCGCCAGTAGGGCCGTGCTGGTAAGGATCAGCATTGGCAACAACGCCACGAAGGAAATGCTCGGTGCGGCAATCATGGGAGAAGCAGTCGAGAGTCGAGAGTTGAGAGTCGGGAGTCTCGGCTTGTCGTCACTGCCCGCCTCCTGCAATTTCCGGCTGGGTGCTGACGGCTGATAGCTGAACGCTGCTGTCTGCCACCGCCATCTTTTGCTGCAGCCGGCCGAGATAGGCGTTGACCGTCGGCTCCATGCGGCTGAGGAAGGGCCGCGGATACATCCCCATCACGAACAGCATCACCAGAATCGGCACGAACACCAGAATTTCACGCGTCGACAGATCCCGCAGCTCACGGTTCTTTGGATTGTCCAGCGGACCGAACATGACGCGCTGGTACATCCACATCAGATAGACGGCGCCGAAGATGACCCCGGTGACGCCGACGACGGTCGCGGCGCGGTGCACGCCGAACGACCCGAGCAGGATGAGGAACTCGCCCACGAAGCCGTTGAGCCCCGGCAGGCCGACCGACGACAGCATCACCACCATGAAGATGGCGGCGTACACCGGCAGCGGCGCCCACAGGCCACCGAACTCCTTGATCAGCCGCGTGTGACGCCGCTCGTAGATGACGCCGACGCAGAGGAACAGCGCGCCCGTCGACAGCCCGTGGTTGAGCATCTGGTAGATGCTCCCCTGCACGCCTTCGCTGTTGAGCGCCGCCATGCCCAGCATGACGAATCCCAGATGGCTCACCGAGGAGTACGCCACCAGTCGCTTGAGATCCGGCTGCACCATGGAGACCAGCGCGCCGTACACGATACCGACCGCGGCGAACGCCGCGATGATCGGCAGCGCCTCGTGCGCCGCCAGCGGGAACAGCGGGATCGCGAAACGCAGGAACCCGTACGTCCCCATCTTCAGCAACACACCGGCGAGGATGACCGAGCCACCGGTCGGCGCCTCGGTGTGCGCGTCGGGCAACCAGGTGTGCAACGGAAACATCGGCACCTTGATCGCAAAGGCGAGAGCGAACGCCGCGAACAGCCAGCGCTGCGTCGCGAGTGGCACGGAGAAATCGTAGAGTTGTTGCAAGTCGAAGGTGAGCGCGCCCTTCTGTGCCTGATGCATCCACACGAGCGTCAGAATGGCAACGAGCATCAGCAGGCTGCCCACCATCGTGTAGAGGAACATCTTGATGGCCGCGTAGATGCGCCGCTCGCCGCCCCAGACACCGATGAGGAAATACATCGGCACCAGCATCGCTTCCCAGAACACGTAGAACAGGAAAAGATCGAGCGCGACGAACGCGCCGAGCATCGCGGTCTCGAGGAGCAGCATGAGAATCATGTATTCCTTGATGCGCTTGTGGACGTCGCCCCAGCCGGCGAGGATAACCAGCGGCATCAAGAAGGTCGTCAGCAGCACGAGGAACAGACTGATGCCGTCGATGCCGACGCTGTAGCTGATGCCGAACGCTGGAATCCACGCCGCCTTCGCGGTCATTTGATAGCCGGGATCCGCCGCGTCGAACGCCAGCAGCATGAGCAGTGAGAGCACAAATGACGGCAACGAGAACACAAACGCCGCGCGCCGCAGCGGCGCCGCCTGGTCAGCCGGCATCATCATCAGGAAGATGACACCGAGGAGCGGCGCGAAGACGATGAAGGTGAGAATGGGCATGGCTCTTATCGCTTATCGCTCGTCTCTGGTCCCTGGTCACTGATTACTGGTCACTAATCCCTGTCTCATCGCAGCGCGTAGTAGCCCAGGATCATCATGGCACCGAGCAGCATGGAGATCGCGTAGTGCTGCACGTTGCCCGTTTGCAGGCGGCGCCACAGACTGCCGTTGGCGTTCACGACACTGGCCGTGCCGTTGACCACGCCTTCGATCACCTCGGCGTCGACGGCGCGCCACAGGAAGTTGGACAACGCCACCGCCGGCCGGACGAAGAGCAGCTCGTAAAGCTCGTCGACGTAGTACTTGTTGAAGATCAGGTTGTAAGCGGCCTTCGCCTTCCATGCCAGCAGGGCCGGCAGGCCGGGCTGTACGAGATAGAAGAGATACGCGACACCAAGGCCGACCGCCGCCACCAGCACCGACGCCCCCATGAGGAGGTATTCGGTACCGGCGGTCATATGTTCGGAGACGGGCGCGCCGCCAACTGTCGGCGCGAGGAATTCGCCGAAGCGGTCGCCCCACAACCAGTGCTCGGGCAAGCCGATCCACCCACCCGTCAGCGAAAGGATCGCCAACACGATCAAAGGCATCGTCATCGACGCCGGCGACTCGTGGAGGTGATGCTTGGCGTGCTCGTCGACGCGGCACTCGCCGAAGAACGTCAGGAAGAGCAGACGGAACATGTAGAACGACGTGAGCCCGGCGGCGATGAGCCCCAGCGTCCACAGCCACCAGCTGCCGTACGGGCTCCCAAAGGCGGCGCCGAGAATTGCATCTTTACTGAAAAAAGCGGCGAACGGCGGGAAACCGGCGATCGCTATGGTGCCGGCGAAGAAGGTCCAGAATGTGATCGGCATGTACGAGCGCAAGCCACCCATCTTCTGCATGTCCTGCTCACCGCTCATGCCGTGGATCACGCTGCCCGAACCGAGAAACAGCAGGCCTTTGAAGAAGGCATGCGTCATCAGATGGAAAATGCCGCTGCCGAAGGCGCCGACACCAACGCCGAGGAACATGTAGCCGAGCTGGCTGATGGTCGAGTACGCCAGCACTTTCTTGATGTCGTTCTGCATGAGGCCGATGGTCGCGGCAAACAACGCCGTCACCGCCCCGATCGTCGCCACCACCGCCATCGTCGTCGGCGACAGGATGTAGAGGAAGTTCAGCCGCGCAATCATGTAGACGCCGGCGGTCACCATCGTCGCGGCGTGGATGAGCGCGCTGACGGGAGTCGGACCGGCCATGGCATCGGGCAACCACACGTACAGCGGCAGCTGCGCCGACTTGCCCGTCGCGCCGACGAACAGCAGCAGCGTGATGACCGTCACCGTCCCCAACGGGATGTCCTTGGCGTGCGCCGCGATCTCGGTGAAGCTCAACGAGTGCGGGCCGGGCCCGAGATTCCAGAAGATCAGGAACAAGCCGAGCACAAACCCGGCATCACCGATGCGGTTGACGACGAACGCCTTCTTGCCGGCAATGGCATTGGCTTCCTTGTCGTACCAGAAGCCGATCAACAGATACGAGCAGACGCCGACGCCTTCCCAACCGACGAACATGAGCGGCAAGCTGTCGGCCATCACCAGGATCAGCATGGCGAAGGTGAACAGGTTGAGATACGCGAAGAAGCGCGCGTAGTCGGTGTCGCCGTGCATGTAGCCGGTGGAGTAGACGTGGATGAGGAAACCGACGCCGGTGACGATGAGGATCATCACGCCCGAGAGCGCGTCGATGCGGAACGCAACGTGAACCTGCACCGTGCCCGCAGTGATCCATGGATAGATGTCTTGCAGGAGCGCGCCGCCATGCGGCAGCCCGAGCACACGCGAGAAGGCGTAACACGCCACCGTGAACGCCACCCCGACAACCGCCGGCGATACGAAGTTCACCGCCGCGCGGCCGGTGCGGGGCCCGATGAAGACATTGAACAGCACACCCAGCGCCGGCAACAGCGGGATGAGCCACAAGAACTGAACGGGGGTTGCCGCCGCGTGCATGCTGCTACCAGCGCAGGAAGTTCAACTCGTCGGCGTTGACGGTTTCGCGGTTGCGGAACGCCGCAATGATGATTGCCAAGCCGACGGCAGCCTCCGCCGCCGCAACGGTCATGACGAAGAACACGGTCACCTGGCCTTCCGTTGACTGCAAGTGACGCGAGAAGGCGACGAACACCAAATTGACGGCGTTGAGCATCAACTCGATCGACATGAAGATCACGATCACGTTGCGGCGCACGAGCACACCGATACAGCCGATCGTAAACAGGATCGCGCCGAGGATCAGGTAGAGATGGATCGGCACCAGCGTCATTCGAGCTTCCGCTTCGCGAGCACGACCGCACCGACGATGGCTACCAGCAGAAGGATCGAGGTGACCTCGAACGCCAGCAACGAACGCGTGAACAAGTTCTCGGCCAACTGCTCGATGCTCCCGAAGCCCGCAGGCAGCGCCGCAGCCGCCTGCGTCCCACCGAGCGGGTGCGCCACGAAGTGCGCGGCCGCGAGCAAGAAGAGTGACCCGACAACCGCCGCGGCGCCGCGCACGCCCGCCCGCGCCATCGCCGGCCGATCCTCCTGCAGGTTGAGCAGCATGATGACGAACAGGAACAGCACCATGATGGCACCGGCGTAGACAATCACCTGGAGCATCGCCACCACATACGCGTTGAGCGACACGAACGTCACCGCCAACAGGAACAACGTGACGACGAGTGACAGCGCGCTGCGGATAGGGCTGCGGTTGAGGATGACGCCGAGTGCCGAGAGAATCATCAGGCTCGCCAGCAACGCGAACACCACGTGCCCCGCATTCAAGCTGGCAACATCGATCCCGCCGACGACCACCACGCCGGCGAGCGACAGGATCATCAGCAGCGCCAGGACGCCGAGACCGACCAGCATCATACCGGCGCCCCGATGGCTAAGACGATGGTCGCCGTCGCCAGCACGTTCGCCAGCGACAGCGGCAGCAGGCCCTTCCACCCAAACCACATCAGCTGATCATACCGCAGGCGCGGCAGCGTCCAGCGCACGAGTACCTGCAGCCAGCAGAAGAACAGTACCTTGACCATGAACGCAGCAACCTGCAGCAGCACGACGAGCAACTGCGGCAGCAGCAGCGTCGCGCCACCCGGGAAGTGGAAACCGCCGCTCATCAGAAACGGCACCTGCCACCCGCCGAAGAACAGCGTGGTCACCAACCCGGCAATCACCGCGACCTCGGCGAAGTCAGTCATGAAGAACATCAAATACTTCATCCCGGAGTACTCGGTGAAATACCCGGCGATCAGCTCCGACTCACCTTCCGGCATATCGAAGGGGACGCGTTTGCTCTCGGCGATGCCGCAGCACAGAAAGATCAGGAATCCCAGCGGCTGATAGAGGATGCCCCACGCCGGTAGCCAGCCACCGATCAAATGCCCTTGGGCGCGCACCATCGCCTGCAGATCCAACGTACCGAAGGTCATCACCATGGCAACGACCGACAGGCCCATCCCGATCTCATACGAGATCATCTGCGCCGAACCGCGGATGCCGCCCAGCAACGAAAAGCGATCGTTTGATGCCCAGCCGCCGAGCACCACTCCGTAGACGCCCAACGACAACATGGCCAGCACGTACAATATGCCGACGTTGAGCGGGATGGCCTGCAGCGTGATGACGCGCCCACCGATAGTGAGCACGTCGCCGATCGGCAGCGCCGCAAACGCCACGATCACCGGGAACAAATTCACGCAAGGCGCGAGCGTGTGCAGCAAGCGGTCGGCGCGGGCGGGGATGATGTCTTCCTTGGTGAGGAACTTCAGCGGGTCGGCCATCAACGTGTTCACCAACCCGGCGGCGGCAACACCGAAGATGGAGGCGCGGTTGGCACCGACGCGATCTTGAATGAGCGCACTACCCTTGCGCTCGACCCAGCCGAGCACACCGGCGAGGCTGAGCACCATCAGGATAACGACGAGGGCCTTGATCGCCGCGATGCCTACTTCAATCCACATGTGCGCAACCGCTGCACCTTTCGCAGTCGACTGACGGACGGTCTGGCGCGCGGCTACCGGCGAGCCGCCCGGCCCAGCACCGTGTTCGAACACGGCGCGTGGATCAATCCCATTCCAGTGCCCCCTTGCGCCACACGTACAGCAGGGCGACACCCAACACCGCCACGAACACTATCACTTCCGCGAACCCGAACCAGCCGAGCCGGCGGAACACCACCGCCCACGGGTACAGAAACACCACCTCGACGTCGAACACGATGAAGAGAATCGCGGTCATATAGAACTTCACCGCAAAGCGCCCCCAGGCGCTGCCGCTCGGCGGGTTGCCGCACTCGAAGGGCTCACCCTTGGTCACACTCGGCCGGCTCGGTCCGAGCAACCTACCCGCCGACACCATGATCCCCACGAGGGCACCCGCGAGGCAAAAGGTCACGACGACAGGTAGATACTGCTCAATCATGAATGGTGATCCACTCGGTCCGCGCGCTGCCGGATCGTGGCCTCCAGGACCCGCGGTGCGGCGCGTGCATCGTCCCGAGCCACTTATGTGAAGCAGGCATTCAAGTCAAGGTAACAGCGCCGCGTAACCCGCCTCAGCACTCGATAATTTCTTACGCGTCGCGCAGCGATTTCTTATGGACTCTTGAATACCACCACCGCCAGCGGCGGCAGTGTCAGCACGAGACGGCACGGGCGCGCATGCGAGGGCACCGCCTCCGCCTGCACGCCACCGGCGTTGCCGATGTCGCTGCCGCCGTAGAGCGCCGCGTCGCTGTTGAGCACCTCCCGCCAGTAGCCGCCGTACGGCACGCCGGCGACGAACTGCTCCCGTGGCACCGGCGTGAAGTTGCAGGCAATCACCATGGCGCTCCCGTCGCGGCTGCGGCGCAGGTAGGTCAGCGTGCTGTCGTCGCTGTCGTGGCAGTCGATCCACTCGAAGCCTGCCGGATCACAATCGAGCTGATGTAGCGCTGGCTCGGCGCGGTAGAGCGTGTTGAGATCCCGCACCCAGCGCTGCAAACCACGATGCGGCGCGTACTGCAGGAGGTGCCAATCGAGGCTCTCGTCGTGGCGCCACTCCCGCCATTGCCCGATGTCGCCACCCATGAACAGCAGCTTCTTGCCTGGCTGCGTATACATGTAGCCGAGCAGCACGCGCAGGTTCGCAAACTTCTGCCAGTCGTCGCCTGGCATCTTACTGAGGAGCGCGCCCTTCCCGTACACGACCTCGTCGTGCGACAGCGGCAGCACGAAGTTCTCGGTGAAGGCGTACAGCATGCGGAAGGTGAGGTCGTTGTGATGAAACTTGCGGTGCACGGGATCATGCTCGATGTACGACAGGGTGTCATTCATCCAGCCCATGTCCCACTTGAAGCCGAAGCCCAGGCCACCAACGTACGTCGGCCGCGACACCATCCCCCACGAGGTGGATTCCTCGGCCATCGTGATGACGCCGTCATTCTGGCCGTACACCAGCTCGTTGAAGCGGCGCAGGAAGGCGACCGCCTCGAGGTTTTCGCGCCCGCCGTACTGGTTGGGAAGCCACTCGCCTTCTTTGCGCGAGTAGTCGAGGTAGAGCATCGAGGCGACGGCGTCGACGCGCAGGCCGTCGATGTGATACTTGTCGAGCCAGAAGAGCGCGTTGCTCAGCAGGAAGTTCACCACCTCCCAGCGCCCGTAGTTGAAGATCAACGTCCCCCACTCCTGGTGCGCGCCTTTGCGCGGATCGGCATGCTCGTAGAGATGCGTGCCATCGAAGTAGGCGAGCCCGTGCTCGTCGCGCGGGAAATGCGCCGGCACCCAATCCATGAGCACGCCGATGCCGCTTTGATGCAGCGTGTCGATCAGGAACATCAGATCCTGCGGGTCGCCGAAGCGGCTAGTGGGCGCGTAGTAACCGATGGGCTGGTAGCCCCACGAGCCGTCGAACGGGTGCTCGGTCAGCGGCAGGAACTCGACGTGCGTGTAGCCCATCTCGCGCACGTACTCGGCGAGCTTCGGCGCCACTTCCCGATACGTCAGCCAGCGGCCACCCTCTTCCGGCGCGCGCATCCACGACCCGAGGTGCACCTCGTAGATCGCCATCGGTGCTTCCGGGAAATTGGTCTGCCGCCGCGCCGCGATCCAGTCCGCATCGCCCCACGCGTAGCCCGCGAGGTCCCACACCTTCGAGGCAGTGCGCGGCCGCACTTCGCCGGCGAACGCATAGGGGTCCGCCTTCTCGACCGCGTAGCCGTTGAACTTCGAGGCGACGAAGTACTTGTAGAGCGTACCGGCGCCGATCCCCGGGATGAAGCACTCCCAGATACCCGCATCGTGGTGGCGCAGGGTCATCGGATGTCGCTGCCGGTCCCAGCCGTTGAAGTCACCGACCACGGACACCGCTTCGGCATTGGGCGCCCACAGTGCGAAGCGTGCGCCGCGTTGGCCATCGACGTCGACGAGGTGCGCGCCGAGCTTCTCGTAGCTGCGATAGTGCGTCCCCTGCGCCAGCAGATAGAGATCGTAATCGGTAAGTAGTGGCGTGTTCACTCCTGCGTCCCTTCCCTCGCGGGTATTGCGGCATTCACGACGACTCGCCTTTCGCAGTCTTCTCCACCTGCCGCCGCAGCCGTTCGGCGCTGTTGTGATTGAGCCGCGCGACCAGACCCGGCGCCCAGCGCTTGAGGTAGTACATCGCCCAGGCCTCCGGCGAGATCGGCGCGACGGCGCGGTTGCGCTGCACGGCCTTCAAGATGTTGCGCGCGACGCGCTCCGGACCGTAGTTGCGGCGTTGGTAGATGGCAATCATGCGCTGGCGCATCTCCGGCGTGTCGTTCGCGCCACGCAGGGGCGACGAGGCGGTGATCGCCGTGTTGATGATGCCAGGGCAGACGGCGGTCACACCAATGCGGTGCCGCTGCAGCTCGTCGCGCAACGCTTCCGACAGTCCGAACACGCCGTACTTGGTTGTACTGTACGCTGCCAGCGCCTCAGTGGCAATGAACGCTGCCGCCGACGCAACGTTGATGACGTGCCCGCCGTGGCCGCGCGCCACCATCGGCGGGAGGAAGAAGTGGCATCCATGGATCACGCCCTTCAGATTGATGCCGACGATCCATTCCCAGTCCTCGAGGCTGGTATCGAGGAAGCCGGCGCCCAACCCGACGCCGGCGTTGTTCATCAAGATGTCGACGGCGTCGACCTGGGCATGCACGGCGGCCGCGAACTCGCGCACGTCGTCACGGTTCGCAACGTCGACGCGGCGCGTGATGACGTCGCGTCCCATGCTGCGGACTAGCGCCGCGGTCTCACCCAGGCCCGCCTCGTTCAGATCGCAGATCACCAGCGCCGCGCCGCGGTGTGCAAACGCCAGCGCCGTCTCCTTGCCGATGCCACTCGCGGCGCCGGTGACCAGAACCGTCTTGCCGCTGAGGTTCGTCACGTCCATACACGATCTTTCGCAGGGGCGGCGCTACGGG
>Ga0209048_10002141_pt1 | contig 19793 bp, 15 predicted proteins | sample FrelakmetCRP12CR_FD_187146 | JGI IMG/M metagenome (GOLD analysis project Ga0209048, IMG submission 187146) | Freshwater lake sediment microbial communities from the University of Notre Dame, USA, for methane emissions studies - CRP12 CR (SPAdes)... | ecosystem: Environmental > Aquatic >... | reverse complement strand
AGCGGGGCCCGAGACCTCACGGCTTAGCTATTGACTAAACGGCGAGGGCGTACTCGTGAGAGTCCGCACTTATGGTTTTCCCGGGTGTTTAACGAGGCCGCCCGGGACCTCGACTCGCCACCACCACCACGAGCCGACCACGTCGAAGCCTGTCGTCCCCTGGGGTGCTTACCCGATCGATTGTAGCGTCGGGCACGACCGCCGCCTCCAAGTGACGCGCGGCACCCGCGCGTCGCGGCTGCGCGAAGGCACAGGCCCAGCGCACAAAAAACGACGCGGTTCCAAGCCGCTTGAGGAACCCACTCGGTCCGGCCCGGAAGCCCTTCCTTCGTGGGTGGCGCGGCCTCACACCTCGGTGGCCTCGCTCTTTGCGGCTCGGTTCCGCGTCTGTGATGAACCTAGCTGGCGGCGTGGCACGGTGCAAGCCACCCGCGATGCGCACGCCGCACGTTCCGAGAAAAAACACGGGGCGAGCCCCCCGCCGTCTCGGCTGCCGCCCAAGCGCACCCCCCCGGAGTGGCCGCTGACCGACCGGCGAATCGCCTTAGGCGACGCTTATCGGTGCTGCCACAATAGGAGCTATGGACAGCGGCGATTTCAGCATCCCACCGCCCGCGCCGACGATCACCGGTCCGAGATCCCCCGCCGCGCCCGCGCCGCCGCCGAGCGAGAACGTGTTCGGGCCGCCGCCCGAGAACGCGTTCGGGGAGCCGCCTCGCTTGGCCGGACAGGCAAGCAATCTGCGCAAGCGGATAGGAAGCGCGTTAGCGGCCCTGGTAGCCGTGATCGCCAAGTTCTTCACCGCGATCAAGGGCGGCCTGCTGCTGCTGCCCAAGCTCAAGCTCCTCACCACCTCTGGCACCGCGCTGGTATCGGTTGCGGCATACAGCCTCTTCTGGGGCTGGCCGTTCGCCGCCGGGTTCGTCGTGCTGCTGTTCGTGCACGAGATGGGTCATGTGCTCCAGCTGCGACGCGAGGGGATCAAGGCGAGCGCGCCCATGTTCATCCCATTCCTCGGCGCGGTGATCACCGCGAAGTCGCTCGGCGAGAACGCGCTGGCCGAGGCACGTGTCGGGCTCGCCGGCCCGATCCTCGGCAGCCTCGGGGCGGCGGTCGTCGGCGTGGCGGGCGCGTTGACCGGCAGCACGATCCTGCTGGCGCTGGCCTATGTCGGGTTCCTGCTGAACCTCTTCAACCTGCTCCCCGTCGTCCCGCTCGACGGCGGCCGGGCGATGGCGGCCATGGCGCCGTGGATGTGGTTCCTGGGCTTCGGCGCCCTGGTGGCGATGGTCTTCATCTTCCCGAACCCCATCCTCTTGATCATCGTGCTGTTCGGCGGCATGGAGACCTGGCGTCGCTGGCAGCAGCGCAAGACGCGCTCGCTCGAGCAGGCCGCCTACTACCGCGTCTCTCCGCGCAACCGGCTGCTCGTGGCGGCCGTCTACATAGGGCTGATCGCCGCGCTCGCGTTCGGGATGCACGAGACCCACGTCCTCACCTCCGCCGGTCACAGCTTCCGCACGGTCTAGCCACGGCATCGCCTGCGCGGGCGCTCCGCCTACCGCCTGGCCTCGCGCACGGCCCTTTCCATGTCCCTCTTCGTCTCCCGCTCGCGCAGCGACTGGCGCTTGTCGTAGAGGTCCTTGCCGCGCGCCAGCGCGATCTCGACCTTGGCGTTGGGGCCGGAGAAGTAGACGCGGGTCGGCACGAGCGTCAGCCCTCGCTCCTTCGCCCGCCCGGCGATGCGATCGAGCTCGCGCCGGTGAAGGAGCAGCTTGCGCACCCGCTCGGGGTCGTGGTTCTCCCGCGAAGCCGGCGCGTAGGGAGGGATGTGTATGGAGTGAAGCCACAGCTCGCCGTCGCGGATCGCAGCGTAGCCGTCCTTCAGCTGCGCTCCGGAGTCCCGTAGCGCCTTCACCTCGGTGCCCTCGAGCACGATCCCGCACTCCAACCGCTCGATCAGCTCGTAGCGATGGGAGGCGTAGCGGTTGGACGCCACATCCCCCGCTCCGATCTTGCGCTTGCCCTTGCCCTTGGCCATCGTCCCCCGAGCCTAGTCGCCCCGCGCCTCCTGCTCGCCCGGGAGCAGATCGACCCGGCCGCGGGGCGCGTCCACACGCGCCACCCGCACCTCGATCTCCTCACCGAGGCGCAGCGTAGCCCCGGTCCGCTCGCCGCGAAGGATCGTGCCGAGCCCGTTCAGCTCCCACCACTCGCGCGCCGATCCCCGCTCGGCGCCCGCAGACCCCCGCTTCGCGCCCGCAGATCTCCCGTCGCCGCCCGCAAGCCCCCGCATTGCGCCCGCAGGCCCCCGCTTGGCGCCCGCCGTTCTCCGATCGCTGCCCGCCGATCGTGGGTCGGTGGACGGAGCGCGCATCAGCCGCACCGGCAGCATCCCCTCGTAGAGGGCATCGCCGAACGCAACGAAGGCCCCGGCCGAGATCAGCCCCACCACTTCTCCGGCGAACGTCTGCTCCCAACCCCCGTCGAGGAGTGCCCGTTCCAGGGCAAAGCAGCGCGCCACGTCGTCGGCGTCCCGCTCGATCGTCATCGCATCGCGCTCGCGTTCGGAGCTCCATGCGCCCAGCTCGGTGAGCTCGCCGGCGCGGGGAGCGCGCTCGCCGCCCCCGATGACCGACAGCAGGGCGCGGTGGCAGACGATGTCCGGATAGCGGCGAATCGGCGAGGTGAAATGGCAGTAGGCGGCGGAGTGCAGCCCGGCGTGGCCGAGGTTCTTGGGCGTGTAGTAGGCCTGCTTGAGCGAGCGCAGAAGCAGCGAGCTCAGCGCCATCCGGCCGCGACCGGCGCGCCGCACATGGGCGTCCACCCGCCTTGACATGTCCCCGACGAGGGCGGCCGCCTGCGACGGGGACATATGCTCGGGCAGGGCCGGGGTGGGCACGCCGAGTGACGCCAGCTGCGCGACGAGCCGCTCGATGCTCGCCGGCTCCGGGCGCTCGTGCACCCGATACAGGCACGGCACCGAGTGCTGTTCGAGAGCACGCGCGACAGCCTCGTTGGCGGCGATCATCAGGTGCTCGATCAGCCGATGGGACTCGGTCTGCGTCTGCGCGCGTATCTCACTGATGTTGCCCTGCTCGTCGAACACGAACTCCGGCTCCTCGGAGTCCACCAGCAGCGCCCCGCTGCGCTCGCGCTCGCGCTGCAGCGCAGCGGCGGCCTTGCGTGCGGCGCGCAGCGAGGGCCCCCATTGCTCCCCTGCCGGCTCCTCACCGGCGAAGATGCGGTCCACCCGCTCGTAGTCGAGGCGCTCGTCGGAGCGGATCAGCGAGCGATAGAACGCGGCACGCTCGACGTGGGCGCCCTGCAGCTCGATCTCCACGGTGACCGCCGCGCGCTCGGCTCCCGCGACGAGCGAGCAGACGTCGTTGGACAGGGCCTCGGGCAGCATCGGCTCGACCGCGCCCGGCGCGTACACGCTCGTGGCGCGCCTGCGCGCCTCGAGGTCGAGCGGCGAGCCCTCCCTGACGTAGGCGCTCACATCGGCGATGTGCACCCACACGCGCACCGCACCGCCGGGCAGGGCCTCCGCCGAGATCGCATCGTCGAAGTCCTTGGCGCTCGCCGGGTCGATGGTGAACGTCGGCAGGTGCGTCAGGTCGCGGCGGACCGGCGCGCCGTCGTGCGCGTCGGGGCCCCGTTCGCGCGCCTGGCCGGCCGCCCGCTCGAGGAGCCGGTCAAACCCGCGCGCGAGCCCGCGTTCGCGCATGAGGGCCTCGATCGCCGCGCGCGCGGACTGGCGCTGCTCGGGCGGCCAGATGACGCGTGCCTCCGGTCTTCCGGCCCGTTGCCCTGCCTTGTGTGGCCGCGATCGCAGATCGGTCACTTGACCTTGGCGGCGAGCGTGCTCAGCGCCACGGCGAGCCCGCGCGGAGTGTCGACGCCCGGCACGAGCACTTCGGGGGTGATGCCCGCCCCCTGTTTGACCCCGCCGCCGCCCAGGTTGCGGCCGTTCGGCGTGAAGTACTCGCCCACCGTTATGTCCAGCGCACCTCCGTTGGACAGCGGCTCCTCCTCCTGGAACACCCCCTTGCCGAACGTGTGCGTCCCGACGACCGTCGCGCGGTGATGGTCCTGCAGCGCTGCCGCGACGATCTCCGAGGCCGACGCGGTGTTGTGATCGACCAGGACCACGGCGGGTATCGACGCAGGGATCGCATCACCGGCCGACGTGAGCGTCTGATCGGGTTGGGTGCGCCCGCGCGTGGAGACGATCGTGCCCTTTTCGATGAAGATGCTCGCGATCAGGCGCGCCTCTTCGACGAGTCCACCGCCGTTGGCCCGCAGATCGAGCACGATCCCGCGCGCCCCCTCGCGCAGCACCCGTTCTACGGCCTCTCGCACTTCACCGTGCGCGCCCGGGCTGAACGTCGCGAGCGCGACCACGCCGATCTTCACGCCGTGGACCGTCCGCACCGTCGAGGCGACCACGGGCTCTGAGATCGTGGCACGCGTGATCCTCACCATGCGCGTGGCCGTATGGCCAGCGCTTCGCCGCTGTATCCCCAGCAGGACATCGGTGCCGGGCAGGCCCTTGATCATGGTGGTCGCCGCGTCCGCGGACAGGCCGGCGAGCCTGCGCCCGTTCACCGCGACGATGACTTCGCCGACCTTCAGCCCCGCCCGGGATGCCGGAGAGGAGTCGAACACGCGCGCTATCAGCAGCCCGCGGCGTTCGGGGCCGACCGCGACTCCGATGCCGGTGAAGCTGGGGGGCGAGTTGAATTCGCGGAATTCCTTCGGGGTCAGGTAGTGGGAGAAGCGGTCGCCGAGACTTGCAACGACGCCACTGATCGACGCGTCGGAGAGACTGCTTCGCGGAACCGGGCGGTAGTAGTCGCTCGAGACCCGTTCGATCGCTTCATCGACGATCCGGCCGGACCGATCGGAGACGAACGCGTTGCGAGCGAACCCCGGGAGGTCCTGCGGATGCCCGCCCAGCCAGAGGCCGACCACGAGCAGCACGGGCAGCAGCACGAGGAGCAACGCGGTCAGCGGCTGCGGCTGGGACGACGGGGGCCTACGTTGAGAGGACATCGACCTCGCAGGGTAGGTGCTGGGCGGGCGCCAGGCGGAAGCACCGGGGCCCCGGCGGCGCCGGGAACCTTCTAAGGTGACGCCGATGGCCACCGTGAGCACGACGACCGTCCCCGCGAACGACCTGCCGGTGCACCGGATCGCGCTGCCCGGAACGCGTGCGCTGACCGTGCTGCTCGCGTTCGACGCGGGCTCGCGCAACGAGCACGAGCAGGAGAACGGGATGGCCCACTTCCTCGAGCACCTCGTGTTCAAGGGTGGCGAGAAGTACCCGACCTACAAGGACGTCAACGAGACCGCCGAGCGGCTCGGGGGGATGCTCAACGCCTACACCAGCCACGACCTGGTCGCCTTCCACATCACCGTCCGTGCGGAGAGCGCGGCGGCCGCGATCGACCTGCTCTCGGACTTCGTCGCGCGCCCCCGGCTGGACCCCGAGGAGCTCGACCGCGAGCGGGGCGTGGTGATCCAGGAGATCAACAGGGCCTACGACGAGCCCTCCACGGTCGCCGAGTACCTGATCGACCGGGCCGCGTTCGGCGAGCACCCGCTGGGGCGAACCGTGCTCGGGCCCGAGGAGAACCTCAGGAGCTTCACCCGCGAGGGGATCCTCGAGTTCCGCGCGCGCCGCTGGGCGCCCGCACGCGGCGGCGCCTTCCTGGCGGGCAACCTCGACCACCTCCCCGAGGAGGACGAGCTGAACGAGCTCTTCGGGCGCTTCCCCACCCTGCCGGCCCCCGAGCCGTGCCTGCCCGCACCGGACTTCGCGCCGCAGACGCTCGTGGAGGCGCGCGAGACCAACCAGTCGCACCTGCGCATGATCTACCGCCCGGACATCACCGTCACCGATCCGCGCGAGCGCGCGGCGCTGACGATCTACTCGACGCTGCTCGGCGGCTCGATGGGCTCGAGGCTGTTCGAGGAGATCCGCGAGAAGCGCGGGCTGTGCTACTCGGTGTACGCGTTCGACCACGCATTTGCCGACGTGCCGATCCTGCAGCTCGGGTCGGGACTGGAGTCGGCGAAGTGCGTCGAGGCCTACACTCGGATGCGCGAGATCGTGGACGAGCTGCGCGAAGAGGGCCCCACCGAGGAGGAGGTGCAGCGAGCGCGCGCCTACGCCGCCGGGCGCAGGGTTCTGGCGTTCGAGAACACCAACGCGGTCGCTCGCTACGCGGCCAACCAGGAGATCGTGTTCGGCGAGGACATCGATCCCGACGCGGCCATCGCGGCGCTCGACGCCGTCACCTACGACGAGGTCCGCGAGGTTGGCGCCGGCATCGCCGAGCACCTCGCGGTCGCGTGCGTGGGCCCGCACGCCGCCGAGGAGTTCTGAGAGGACGCCGCTCGAGGGTCCCGTTCGCACGGGGCTCGCGCCGGCGATCGCGCCGCCGGCGACCACATACGCCGGCATCCCGCTCAGCCGATGGCGACCATACGGTCGATCGGGAGTCGCGCCCGCACGGCTACCTCCTCGGGTACGCGGACCTCGAACTTCATGTCCCGCAGAGCGTCCCTGAGCTTGGGGAGCGTGATCATCTTCATGTACTTGCACGAGGCGTCCGGGTTCGCGGCGATGAACTCGACGTCCGGCGCGGCCATCTGGAGCGGATAGAGCATTCCGACCTCGGTGGCCACGACGACCTCGCGACGCGTGGGGCGCGCTGCGCCCGCGACGGCCGTGTGTGTCCCGCCGGCGGCGCGCTGAGATGCCCCGTCGCGCGGCGCGCCCTCCAGAGGCTCCCGCTCCGCACGCTCGAGCGACTCGCGCTCTGCCTCCCGCGCGTACCTCAGCATCCCGCCCGTCGAGAGCATGTGGACGCCCTCGGCCGAGACGTCGCCGGCGGCGACGTACTCCATCACGCTCGTCGTGCAGCCGCACTCGGGGTGGATCAGGAAGTCGGCGCCGGGGTGAGCCGCGCGCGTGGCCTCGATGTCGGCCGGGCGGATGCCCGCGTGCACGTGGCACTCGCCGTCCCACACGTGCATGCGGCGGCCGAGCTCCTTCTCGACGTAGGCGCCGAGCCACATGTCCGGGCCGAAGAGGATCTCGGTGTCCTCGCCGTGGGTCTCATAGACGTGGCGCACGACCTCCACCGCGTTGGCTGACGTGCAGCAGTAGTCGGTCAGCGCCTTCACCTCGGCGGTCGTGTTCACGTACATCACCACCACTCCCGTGGGGTGCTCCTGCTTCCACGCGGCGAGCTGCTCGGCGTCGATCGACGCCGCCAGCGAGCAGCCGGCGTCGAGATCGGGGATCAGCACCGTCTTCGAGGGACACAGGATCGATGCCGTCTCGGCCATGAAGTGAACCCCGCAGAACACGATCACCTCCCCATCGGCGGCGGCGGCGCGGCGTGAGAGCCCGAGCGAGTCGCCGACGTAGTGTGCGACGTCCTGCACCTCGGGCACCTGGTAGTTGTGGGCGAGGATCACCGCATTGCGCTCCTGCGCCAGCGTGCGCACCTCCTCATTGAGCGTCGCGATCTCCTCGCCGGACAGCGCGCCTGCGGCAGCCCGAGAGGGGACCATCGGCAGGGTGGGCGCCATCGGAAGGTTCATCTCCAGGACCCTCGCACGCTCCGCCGGCCGCCTGGGATTCCGGCCAATTGGGGCGTCATGGCAAAGCCTCCAGGTTCAGGGACAAATCCAGCGCGGGCGCCGAGTGTGTGAGCGCGCCCATCGACACCCATTCTACCCCCGTTTCCGCGCGCTCCCGGAGCGTCCGGAGGGTCACCCCGCCGCTCGCCTCGAGCCGTGCGCGGCCGTCCACCTGGGCCACAGCGGCGCGCAGCTGCGCATCGTCCATGTTGTCGAGCAGCAGGCGCGGCGCCCCCGCGGCGAGCGCCTCCTCGATCTCCTGCGGGTCGCGCACCTCTACCTCGAGCGTCCCCGCCAGCTCGGGCGCCGCCTCGCGAGCGCGGGCCACCGCGGCTGCGATCCCCCCGGCGGCGGCGATGTGGTTCTCCTTGATGAGGATCGCGTCATACAGTCCCGCGCGGTGGTTGCTCGCGCCCCCCGCGGCCACTGCCGCCTTCTCGAGCTCGCGCAGGCCCGGGGTCGTCTTGCGGGTGTCGAGCACCGTCGCCCCAGTGCCCTCCACCGCGCGCCGGGCCCGGGCCGACATCGTGGCGATGCCCGACAGGTGGGCAAGGAAGTTCAGCGCGGTGCGCTCGGCGGTGAGCAGAGCACGAGCGCGCCCCCGGACGGACATGACCGGCCCTCCTTCCTCGCGCCAGCGGCCCTCCTGCACGAGCCGCTCGGCGCTCGCATCGGAGTCGAGCAGCGTGAAGGCGAGCTCGGCAGCCTCGAGTCCGAAGATCGCGCCCGGCGCCTTCTGCGTGATCACGGCCCGGGCGCAGGCGTCCGCGCCGACCGTCGCCTGCGTCGTGACGTCTCCCGAGCCGATGTCCTCCTGCAGCGCCCGCCCGACGAGCGCGCTCAGACCGTCCACCCCTATGCGCCCGTCGAGGCCGCGGAGAGCAGATACGCACGCACGAATCCATCCAGATCTCCGTCGAGGACGCGCTGAACGTCGCCCATCTCATACCCGGTGCGGTGGTCCTTGACCATCGTGTAGGGGTGCAGCACGTAGGAGCGGATCTGCGAGCCGAAGTTGACATCCTGCGCTTCCCCCTTCTCCCGCGCGATCTCCTCCCGGCGTTCGCGCTCGCGCCGCTCGAGCAGCTTCGCGCGCAGCATCGCCATGGCGGTCGCACGGTTCGAGGACTGCGAGCGCTCGTTCTGACACTGCACAACGGTCCCAGTGGGCCGGTGGGTGATCCGCACCGCCGAGTCCGTCTTGTTGACGTGCTGGCCGCCCGCCCCCGAGGCCCTGTAGGTGTCCACCTGCAGGTCGTCCTCGTTGATCTCGATCTCGCCCGTATCCTTCACCACCGGGGCGACCTCCACGCCAGCGAAGCTCGTCTGGCGGCGGTGGGCCGAGTCGAAGGGAGAAAGGCGAACGAGGCGGTGCACCCCCCGCTCGGCGCCGAACAGCCCGTAGGCGTTCTCACCCGACACGCGGAAGGTGGCCGACTTGATCCCGGCTTCCTCCCCGGCGCTCGCCTCCAGCAGCTCCACCTCGAAGCCGCGAGCCTCCCCCCAGCGCATCTCCATCCGCAGGACCATCTCCGCCCAATCCTGCGCGTCGGTCCCCCCCGCGCCCGCGTTCACGCTGACGAGCGCGTCGCCCGAGTCGTAGCGCCCGGAGAACAGCCGCTGCTCCTCGAGCGCCGCCAGACGCGATTCCACCGCGGTGATCTGCTCGTCGAGTTCGCCCTGCAGCGACTCCTCCTCGACGGCCATCTCCGCCAGTCCGTCAAGGTCATCGACATCACTCTGCAACGCGCTGAACGTCTCCAGGCGCCTCGCCGCCCGCGAGTGCTCGGCCGACACCGAAGCCGCCTGCTCGGAGTCGTCCCAGAAGCCCTCGGCTCCCATCTGGAGCTCGAGCGCCGCGACGCGCTCACCCAGCCCGGCCGGGTCAAAGATAATCCGCGAGCAGCTGCATCTGCTCACGGATCGCTGCCAGCCGTTGCGGCGTGGACTCGGTGGCAGCGTCAGTAGCCATCCCCCCACGCTATCAGCGTGAGAGCGTGGCGTGCTGCGCACGCGAGCGACTGAGGACGCCGCCGGCGCCGTGTCCACGGCCCTCCTAGGCGCCGTGGCACTTCTTGAACTTCTTACCACTCCCGCACCAGCACGGGTCGTTGCGCCCGACCTGGTGGGCGTCGTCGAGCACCCGCTGCTCGACGACCGGAAGCGCTTCCTCTTCCAAGCCCTCGCCCCCGTAGGCCTGCCCGCCCTCCTGCTCGCCGCCCGCAGCAGCCGCCGCTGCAGCGGCCAGCGCGCCGGCTCCCTGGGCGCTCTGCCCGCCGGAGTAGGAGACCCGGCCGGCCCGCGTTGAGGTCCCGGAGGCCGCAAACGACGGCACCGGTGCCCCGCCGCCGTTCTCGCCTTCGACGTTGACCTGAACGTTGAAGACCATCCGGGCGAAGTCCGTCCAGACGCTGTTCATCAGGTCGCCGAACAGTGTGAACGCCTCGTTCTTGTAGGCCACCAGCGGGTCGATCTGAGCGAAGCCGCGCAGGTGGATGCCCTCCCGCAGGTAGTCCATGTCGAACAGGTGCTCGCGCCAGCGTTCGTCGATGATCTGGAGCAGCAGGAACCGCTCCAGTGCGCCCATCAGCTCCTCGCCCAGCGCCTGCTCGCGAGCGTTGTAGCGCTCCAGGGCCACCTCGGTGATGCGGTCGGTGAGCGACGCCCGGTCGGCCCTCGCGAGGTCGAGCTCGCCGCCGTCGAGGTCGATCGGGAAGAACTGCCCGAGCGCCACGAACAGCCCGTCCATGTCCCAATCCTCCATGAAGTCGCCCGGCGTGTACTGCTCGATCGTGCGCTCGATGACGTTCTCGACCTCCCGCCTGGCCTCCTCGCCGATGCTCTTGCCTTCGAGCACCTCGTCGCGGTAGGCGTAGATCACCCGGCGCTGCTCGTTCATCACGTCGTCGTACTCGAGCACACGTTTCCTGATCAGGAAGTTCTGCTCCTCGACCTTCTTCTGGGCTTTTTCGATCTGCTTGGAGAGCATCCCCGCCTCGATCGGTTCCTCGTTGCCCTCCTCGTCGACGCCCCCCAGTTTGTCGAGGATCCTGTAGATCCGGTCGCCGGCGAACAGGCGCACGAGATCGTCCTCCGCCGAGAGGAAGAACCGGCTCTCCCCGGGGTCGCCCTGGCGTCCGGCGCGCCCGCGCAGCTGGTTGTCGATGCGCCGCGACTCGTGTCGCTCGGTTCCACAGATGAACAGTCCGCCGGCCGCGAGCACGTGCTCGCGGTTCTCCTCCACGGTCCGTTCGACATGGGGGAGCACCTCTGCGAGGTGCCGCTGGTACTCCTCGCCGTCATCCGGCGTGAGGCCCAACTTCACGAGCTGCAGATGCGCGAGGTGCTCAGGGTTTCCACCGAGCTTGATGTCCACGCCCCGTCCGGCCATGTTCGTGGCGATCGTCACGCCACCGGGCTGTCCGGCCTCGGCGACGATCTCAGCCTCGCGGGCCGCATGCTCGGGCTTGGCGTTGAGCACCGTGTGGGCGATCCCCCGAGCCTTCAGGCGCTCGGAGAGCAGCTCTGAGACCTCGACCGAGATCGTCCCCACGAGCACCGGCTGGCCGTTCTCGTGACGCGCGGCGATCTCTTTGACCACCGCGTTCCACTTGCCCTCCTTGGTCTTGTAGACCTGATCGTTGCGGTCGTTGCGGATCATGTCCATGTTCGTGGGCACCTGCACGACCGGCAGCTCGTAGATCTTCATGAACTCCGTGGCCTCGGTCAGCGCGGTGCCGGTCATGCCGGCGAGCTTGTCGTAGAGCCGGAAGTAGTTCTGGTAGGTGATCGTCGCGAGCGTCTGGTTCTCCTCCTGGATCGGCACGCCCTCCTTCGCCTCGATCGCCTGGTGCAGCCCCTCCGACCAGCGCCGGCCGTCGAGGATGCGCCCCGTGAACTCGTCGATGATCTTCACCTCGCCGTCGATCACCGCGTAGTCGACGTCCCGCCTGTACAGCGCCTCGGCGCGCAGCGCCTGGATCAGGTGGTTGACGAGATGGCCATTCTCGGCCCGGTAGAGGTGGTCGATCCCGAGGAAGCGCTCGGCCTTGGCCACGCCCTGCTCGGAGATCGACACCGTCTTGTGCTTCTCCTCGATCTCGAAGTCGAAGTCGGCCATGAACTGCTTCTTGGAGCGCGGGTCCATGCCTTCCGGGGTCTTGCCGGCCGTCATCTGGGGCGCTAGGCGGGCGAACCTCACGTAGAAGTCGGCGGCCTGTTCGGGAGCGCCGGAGATGATCAGCGGCGTGCGCGCCTCGTCGATCAGGATGTTGTCGACCTCGTCCACGATCGCGAAGGCGTGCCCGCGCTGCACCTTTTCGGAGAGGTCCTTCGCCATGTTGTCGCGCAGGTAGTCGAACCCCAGCTCCGAGTTGGTCCCGTAGACCACGTCGCACGCGTAGGCCCGCTGCTTCTCGTCGTAGGGCTGCATGTTCTGCAGCACTCCAACCGTGACCCCGAGGGCGTCGTAGATCGGGCTCATCCATTCCGCGTCGCGCCGCGCCAGATAGTCGTTGACCGTCACCAGGTGCACGCCGTGGCGCTCGCCCGAGGCCTGATCGCGCACGGCGAGGGAGTTGAGCACGACCGCGAGCGTGGCGGTCAGCGTCTTTCCCTCGCCGGTCTTCATCTCGGCGATCTGCCCGTCGTGAAGCGCCATCCCACCGATCATCTGGACGTCGAAATGGCGCATCCCCAGCTTGCGCTTGCCGGTCTCCCGCACGATCGCGAAGCACTCCGGCAGCAGGGCGTCGAGCTGGTCGTCCGGCGATCCACCCGTCTCACGGGCACGCTCGCGCAGCACGTCCATCCGCTCGCGCAGCTCGGCGTCGGTGTCGTGTTCGAGCTCGGCCTCGAACGCGTTGATCAGCGCGACGCGCTTCTGGTAGGTCTTGAACTTCTTCGCCTCGCCGACGTTCAGCGCACGATCGAGCAGAGAAGGCATGCGCCAAGGATAGCTAGCGGCGGGCTCCCTCAGCCAGAGGGCTGTGACTCGGCCCGAGCCGCCGCCCGGGCTGCCTCGCTCGCCGACTTCTGATCGCTGGCGGCGGCGTGGGCCTCACGGCGGTGGCGCAGTTTGTCGCGGTGGCGCTTGACCTGGCGCGCCAGCTCATCGACCATCAGGTTCAGCGAGTGCAGGATCTCCGGCGAGGCGTCGCGCGCCCGCAGCGTTATCCCCTTCAGATAGAGGGTCCCCTCCGCCACGTGGCAGTCGGCCACCCGCGGGTTCGGCTCCTTGAAGATCTCGATCTCCAAGCGCGCGAGGTCGGACACCTGGCGCGCGACCTTGGTCAGACGACGCTCGGCGTGCGTGCGGATCTCGTCGGTGACAGGGACATTGCGACCCTTGATGGCGATTTGCATCACGACGCTCCCTTGGTCGGCTTGCTGGCTGGATTCCCATCGTACCGTCGCGCCCCGCCGTCTCGAAAGGGCCACCCGCGCGCGACGAAACCCCTGGACCGCGGACCTCGGCGGCACTGGCCTTCGATGCTATGCCCGCGCCCCGGCGGTGTCCATCGGGGTTTTTCCACGGTCCGCCCGGGTTTTCCCCCCGAGGCGCCCGGACCGGCGCTGACGGGCCCTCTGGTCGAGGTCCGCCTGAACCCGCGCCGCGCCGAGGCGGGGTGGGACAATCCGCGGGGATGGCGGCGGTGGACCTCTCCTTCAGTCTCGAACCCGGCGTGCTGATCGGTGTGGCGCTCGTCGGCGGCCTCTACGTGGCCCGCTGGCGGGCGGTGCGCTCGGGGCCGTCCCCGCGGCGAGCGCACGAGGCGCCGGTGTGGCGCCTGTGCTGCATGCTCGGCTCGCTGGCCGCCGTGCTGATCGCGCTCGTCTCGCCCGTGGACGCGCTGGCCGACCAGCTGTTCCTCGCGCACATGGTCCAGCACGTGCTGCTCCTCGATCTCGTGCCGATCCTCGCGATCCTCGGCTTCACGAAGGTGATCCTGCGGCCGGTCACCCGCGCGGTGCGCGATCTCGAGCACCGCGCGGGAGCGCTCGCCCACCCGGCCTTCGCGGTCGTGCTCTATGTCGCCGTGATCTGGACCTGGCACGTCCCGGCCGCATATGACCTCGCTTTGAATCACACCTTCATACACCTGCTCGAGCACCTCAGCTTCCTGGTCGCCGGGTCGCTCTACTGGTGGCACCTGCTATCCCCCATCCGCTCGCGCCTGCGCCTGGACGGAATGGGCCCGGTCCTCTACATGACGTCCACCAAGCTCCTCATCGGCGCGCTCGGCATGGGCCTCGCCTTCGCGCCGGCCGCTCTATACCCCTACTACGTGAACCACGCGCGCGTGTGGGGCCTCGCGGCCCAGACCGACCAGTCGATCGCCGGCTTCATCATGGCGGTCGAGCAGTCCCTGGTGATGGGCATCGCGCTCGTGGTGCTGTTCGTCAGGGCGCTCTCGGAGTCCGAGCGAGAGCAGCAGCGGCGCGAGCGCTACGAACTCGCGTGATCGCCCCGCCGGCCCACAAGGCTCGCACTGCGACCGACGATCGCCTCGATGACTATCGACCCCGCGGGGATCTCGGTGCCGGGCAGAAGGATGCTCTCACGCACCATCGCGCCCTCGCCGATCCTCGCCCCCTCCCCCAGCACGAGGGGCCCCATCAGACGCACCTGCGCTCCGATCTCGACGTCGCGGCCGATCCACGCCCTGCCGTCGATCTCGGTGTCCGCGCGCAGGGGCGAGGAGCCAACCGCGATCACGCCCGGGCTCACCTCGGTGCCCTCGATCTGCAGGTGCAGCTCGCCCCGCAGGGCATCGAAGGTGCCCTTGCGCAGCTCGCTCAGCGAGCCGACATCGTTCCAGTACTCGCGAACCTCGTGGATGTGGAACGGCACGTCGTTCTCGAGCAGGGCCGGGAACACGTCCTGCGCCCAGTCCGCGAAGGGGCGCTCGGGGAAGTAGTCGAAGATCTTCGGGTCGAACATGTAGATCCCGCAGTTGCCGAGATCCGAGAGGGCCTCCTCGGGACTGGGCTTCTCCTGGAAGCCCGTCACCCGCCCCTCGCGATCGTGCAGGACGACGCCGAGCTCCCGCGTGTCGGGCACCTTCTTGACCGCCAGCGTGGCGATCCCCCCGGACTCGCGGTGCCTGTCGGCGAGCGCCTGCAGGTCGATGTCCGTCAGCGCGTCGCCGGAGATCACCAGAAACTGCTCGTCGCCGAAGAAGTCCGCGCACGCCCGCACGCCGCCCGCGGTGCCGAGCAGCTCGGGCTCGTAGCGGTACTGCAGACGTTCCCCGAAGTGATCGCGGATCATCTCGGGGAAGTAGTGCAGGTTGGCGATCACCCGCTCGAAGCCGTGCCTGTCGAGCAGGCCGAGGATGTGCTCCATCACGGGCCTGTCGAGCACGGGCACCATCGGCTTTGAGATCACATAGGTCAGCGGGCGCAGGCGCGTGCCGAGCCCGGCGGCTAGGACCATCGCTCTCATCGGGCGGCGGAGGGACCGCCTAGTAGCGGTAGTGGTCGGGCTTGTAGGGGCCGTTGGCGGGCACGCCGATGTAGGCGGCCTGCTCGTCGGTCAGGGTGGTGAGCTTCACACCCAGCGCGTCCAGGTGAAGCCTCGCGACCTTCTCGTCGAGATGCTTGGGCAGGACGTAGACCTTCTTCTCGTACTCGTCGTTCTTGGTGAACAGCTCGATCTGCGCGATCGCCTGATTGGTGAACGAGTTGCTCATCACGAAGCTCGGGTGGCCCGTGGCGTTGCCGAGGTTCAGCAGGCGCCCCTCGGAGAGCAGGATGATCGCATGGCCGTCTGAGAACACCCACTTGTCGACCTGCGGCTTGATGTTCACCCGCTCGATCCCCCTGATCTTCGACAGGCCGGCGATGTCTATCTCGTTGTCGAAGTGCCCGATGTTGCCCACGATCGCCTGGTGCTTCATCTGTTCCATGTCGGCCGCGGTGATGATGTCCCGGTTGCCGGTGGCGGTGATGAAGATGTCCGCGCTCGCCAGCACTTCCGGCAGCGTCCTCACGTCGTAGCCCTGCATTGCTGCCTGCAGGGCGCAGATCGGATCGATCTCGGTGATCACCACGCGGGCGCCCTGGCCCCGCAGCGATTCCGCGCAGCCCTTGCCCACGTCGCCGAAGCCGCAGATCACCGCCACCTTCCCGCCGATCATCACGTCTGTGGCGCGGTTGATGCCGTCGATCAGCGAGTGCCGGCAGCCGTAGAGGTTGTCGAACTTCGACTTCGTGACGGAGTCGTTGACGTTGATCGCCGGGAACAGCAGCTCTCCGGACTCCACCATCTGGTAGAGCCGGTGCACGCCGGTGGTGGTCTCCTCGGTTACGCCTTTGATGTCCGCGGCGACCCTCGTCCAGCGCTGCGGGTCCTCGGCCAGCGAGCGTGAGAGCAGTCCGAGCACCACCTGCAGCTCCTCTGACTCGGCGCTCGCCGGATCGGGCACGGCGCCCGCGCGCTCGAATTCCACACCCTTGTGGACCAGAAGCGTGGCGTCACCGCCGTCATCGAGGATCATCCCAGGGCCGGTCGATCCGTCCTCGTCCTCCGGCCAGCGGAGCGCCTGTTCGGTGCACCACCAGTACTCCTCGAGCGTCTCTCCCTTCCAGGCGAAGACCGGCACGCCCCGCGGGTCGGCGGGCGTGCCCTCGCGTCCCACGGCCACCGCGGCCGCAGCGTGATCCTGGGTCGAGAAGATGTTGCAGCTGCACCAGCGGACCTCCGCTCCGAGCGCGGTGAGCGTCTCGATCAGCACCGCCGTCTGGATCGTCATGTGCAGCGAGCCGGTGATCCGCGCGCCCTTCAGCGGCTGAGCCGACGCATACTCACGGCGTATCGCCATCAGGCCGGGCATCTCGTGCTCGGCGAGCGTCACCTCCTTGCGCCCGAACTCGGCGAGCGAGAGGTCGGCCACCTTGAAGTCGGTCTCGGTAAGCGTTGCGGTTGCAGTCATCATGCACTCTCCATTTGTGATTGTGCCAGCTCAGCGGTCGGCGAGCGCGGCCTTCAGTTCGTCGATGACCCTCACCGGCCCGGGATCCACACCGCGCAGCGTGGCGAGGTAGATCGAGACGAGATCTCCCAGCAGCACGAGCGAGATCACCCGCTCGATAGTAGTCTGCCCGCGCGTCTCGAGCCGGAAGCTCGCCGCGGCGTTGCCGGCGATCAGGCGCTCGGTCAGGTCCATACGGGCCTTCACTCGCGGGTGGGCATCGGAGTCGTCGAGGAACACGGCCGAGAAGCGCCCAACTTCGTTCGCGCCCTCCCACCCGGCGATCTCGTTGTGATCGAGCTCCGGCAGCTCGTGCGCGAAGCACGGCTGCTTGGCGTTCTCATTGATCTGCGTCTTCCACCGGTAGGCGATCGGCGCCGTCAGTCCCGCGCCCGCGACGACGGGGGTGGTGCCGAGCAGCCCGCGCGCTATCTCCTTCGCCAGCGAGTCCTCGGGAGCGTCCGGGCCCCACTCGGCAACCAGCTGCTCGGTGTGCGACGCCGCCACGTCGATCTCCGGGGTGAGCCGCGGCCCCGCGCCGCACAGGGCAGCCACCTCGAGCGAGGCGACGACCATGTAGGCGACCGCGGCACGCGGCTGAAAGCCGCCGGGGAGTGGGATCACGGGCACGCCGTCGGCCCGTGCCATCTCCGCCAGGCGGCCACCGGTCGTGACCACCGTACGCCTGGCCCCCAGGGCGCCCGCCGACTCATAGCAAGCGAGCGTCTCCTCCGTGTTCCCGGAGTAGCTCGCGCACAACACCATGGTGTCCGGCGTCGTCCAGGTCGGCAGGCCGTAGGCACGGGTCACGAAGATCGGCCGCGAGGCGTGATCGCCCAGAGCGGCACGCGCCAGCGCTCCGCCGATCGCCGAGCCTCCCATGCCCGCCACGACCAGTCCGGCGGAGGTGTCCCACTCCTGCATGATCGCCGACTCCACGCGCCACACCGCGTCGCGCAGCTGCTCGGGAAGCGCCAGCACGGCGCCCAGCTGATCGGAGAGGTCGACCTGGGCGACGGCCGCGCGCGAGAGCGTCTCGGCGGAGGGTACGGCCGTGGCACCGCCTTTGCTCATCTGCTACTCGCCTCCTGTGGGGCCGGGGAACGTGGAACCGGGAAATGGAGAAATCGGGCGGCCAATGGGTATCACGGGGGACTGCACACTAGAACTTGATGGCTTCATCGGGCAGAGCGACCCCCGGGAAGATACGCGCCCCGTGTGAGATCACGTTGTCCGCGCCCACCGTGACGCCCTCTCCGAGCACCGCACCACCCGTGATCCGGGTGCGCGCGCCGACCCGGCAGCCGGCCGCCACGATGCAGTCGCGCAGCATGCAGCCCTCGCCGATCTCGGCTCCGTCGAGGATAACGGTGCGCTCCACTGTACTGCCCGCCCCGACCGAAACGTCATGGGCCAGCACGGCCAGGCTGCCCACGTGGGCGCCCGGGCCCACCCGGACTCCGCGCTCCAGCACCGCCGGCGGGATCACCCGCCCGAGCACCTCCGCGCCCGGGTCCACCGCCAGCCAGTCGCTGCCCAGTCGCTGGGTCACCGCCGTCTGCACGTTGCCCTCGATGATGTCGAAGGTGCCCTGCAGGTAGCGCTCAGGGGTGCCGATGTCAAGCCAGTAGCCCTCCGACGGGAATCCGTACAGGCCCTTGCCGATCAGACGGGGCCAGACCTCGCGCTCGATCGAGACGTTCTGATCCGGCGGCACGAGCTCGAGCACGTCGCGCTCGAGCACGTACGCGCCCGCGCTGATCAGGTTCGTGTCGATCTGGTCAGAGCTCGGCTTCTCCAGGAAGTCCCGCACCGAGCGATCCTCCTCGAGGTGCACGAGGCCATAGGCGCTCGGGTCGGGCACCCCCACGAGCGCGAGCGTGGCCCGCGCGCCCGTGCTCTCGTGCTGGGCGATCTGCTCGGTGAGATCGATGTCGGTGAGCACGTCGCCGTTCAGCAGCAGGAAGCGCTCGTCGAGCATCGAGGCCGCGTACTTGAGTGCCCCCGCCGTGCCGCGCGGGCTCGGCTCCTCGACGAATCGCAAATGGATCCCCAGGTCCGAGCCGTCGCCGAGCACGTTGCGCACGCTCGTGGCGAGGAACCCGCACGACATGATCACGTCGTCGATCCCGTGGTTGCGCAGCCACTCGAGCATGAACGCGATGAACGGCCTGTCGACGAGGGGCACGACCGGCTTGGGCACCGTCGAGGTGAGCGGGCGCAGACGCGTCCCCTCCCCGCCGACGAGAATCACCGCCTGCATGGCCTCACCGCCTGCCTATGCCCTCATAGACGAGGCCGGCCCCGCGCACGGCGTCCGGGTCAAGGGCGTTGCGTCCGTCGATCACGAGATTCCCGCTCATCGCCCCGGCGATGAGCTGCCAGTCGAGCTCGACGAACTCCGGCCACTCGGTGACCAGGACCACGGCGTCCGCCCCGCGCGCGGCGGCCAGGGCGGAGTCGGCCAGGGTGATCGAGCTCATCAGCTTGCCGGCCTGCTCCTCGGCGACCGGGTCATACGCGCTCACCTCGGCCCCGTCGGCGATCAGCCGCGCCGAGAGGACCAGCGAGGAGGCCTCGCGCATGTCGTCGGTGTCCGGCTTGAAGGCCAGGCCGAACAGCGCCACGCGCTTGCCGTTGAGCGCTCCGAGGTGCTTGTGCAGCTTGCCGATCACCCGGCGCTTCTGCAGCTCGTTGACCTCGATCACCGCGGTCAGCAGCTGGAAGTGGTAGCCGGAGTTGCCGGCCAGCTGCTTCAGCGCGTCCACGTCCTTGGGAAAGCAGCTTCCCCCGAAGCCGATGCCGGCCTGAAGGAACCGCGGCCCGATGCGCTCGTCGAGACCCATTCCGCGGGCGACCTCGACCACATCGGCTCCGGTCTCCTCGCAGACGTTGGCGATCTCGTTGATGAACGAGATCTTGGTCGCGAGGAAGGCGTTCGAGGCGAGCTTGACCATCTCGGCGCTGGCGACGTCCGTGCGAACCAAGGGTGCCTGCAGCGGGGCATAGAGCTCAACCACCGCGTCCCCCGCCCAGTCGCGATTGTCACCGACCACGACCCGATCGGGGTGCAGGAAGTCGCCGACCGCCGAGCCCTCCCTGAGGAACTCCGGACAGGACACGTACCCGAGCCCCGCCTTTCCCTGCTCGGCGAACACC
>Ga0209048_10002140_pt1 | contig 19794 bp, 23 predicted proteins | sample FrelakmetCRP12CR_FD_187146 | JGI IMG/M metagenome (GOLD analysis project Ga0209048, IMG submission 187146) | Freshwater lake sediment microbial communities from the University of Notre Dame, USA, for methane emissions studies - CRP12 CR (SPAdes)... | ecosystem: Environmental > Aquatic >... | reverse complement strand
GGTCCCACCAACGCTGGGAACCACGAATAGGAGACTGGTTTGGATTCTAAAAGATCACCGGGGCACTCTGCCTACTTGACTTTGCACATAGGAGATATAATTAATTCAGTTAGCCCGTAGCACCCCCAGCTCCCCCTGGGGGCTTTAGGGTCGGCCCGTATTCCTCCCCCATCGGACCGACCCTTTCTATTGGGGGTCCCTCAGTCATATTGTGCATTACCTTATCTCCCAGGTTCTCCCACCCAATCCCCCTTCATTTAATTCTGCACTTCGAGCTGGACGACCCCGTACCAGCATTTACCGCAGGCTATTATAGAGAAATAGGTAATTTCACCATCCGAAGATCATGGTATTTCCCGATGCCTTTTTTGAATTTCCTGCATTAAGGTTTACTTAACATTTCCAGCTGGAGAAATTATTGGGGATTTACCAAGCCGCAATAAATCTCCAAATCTGATAACGGCGATAAAGCCCGGAGAAATGACTTCATGGAGACGCCTAAAATTAAGAGGGAAATTGTGGCAGTATTTATGGAAAGCCCACTTTATTTCAGTATACCGCTTAAAAAGAGGCTGGAATTCATAATGTTCTTTTCACAACAACCCATTTATAACCACATCTGTGAATTAAACGAGCACCAGATGCTTGGAAAACGCGTTTGGCAAGAGCTCAGGTGACCTTCCCCTCAAAGAATGATCCGCAAGTTATGTTCGGGTAGTGGTCGAAGGAAGGCAGGGAGATGAGCAGGAAAAGGTTTTCCCAGGCGCAGAGCCCGCCTTTAAAACTCTAACTAACTGCAACATATCGCTACTTCAAACACGTTATTGAATGGACTTGAGGCCGGGACTCCAACCCCTGATTTCTCAAAAAGATTGATCTCAAGGCAGGAAAGCCCTAAGATTTTCCCCTTGCCAAGCGATTTCCGAGTATAATCTGCACGCAGATCTTTAGTCATTCGGAAGGTCCCTTATGACAGGAGGGGTGGATGTTCCAAAAGATTTTAGTTCCTTTGGACGGTTCCCGGATGGCCGCAGCCGTTCTCCCCAAAGTAGCGGAACTGGCCGCAGCCATGGATGCCCAGGTGACACTGATTCATGTTTGTTCCCGCCACGCCCCGGTGCGATCAGGTAAAGAAAGTCCGGGGGGGATCCAGGCTCCAGCCGCTCCGGAGGCCAAATTCTGTGAAGGATTTATGACCGCAGGGTGTAAAGAGCTTGAGGATCACGGACTGAGCGTAGATTGGGTCTGCCGGACAGGCTCAGCGGCCTTAATGATCATCACCTATGCCCAGGAAAAAGGGTATGATCTCATCTTCCTTGGTACCCACGGTCAGGGGGATGTAGCTTGGAACTTAGGGAGCGTGGCTGAGAAAATCTCAACCCACGCCACCGTTCCCGTACTCCTTTTCCAGACCTTAAAGATGAAACCGCCGGTTTTTAAGGATAAGATGGTAAAACTTTTTCGGGAAGCCGAACTATATTGTGCTTGGGCTCTGCCGCACTAAATAGCTTGTAGGGAGCCAGCCAAGTTCACAGTGAACCATCACATTATTGAAGGCAATTGGCTGTAACGGTCCGCTTAATCCCTTTCCGGGTCAACATCACCCAGTTCTGATATTCGAATCATATCCTCGATTTTTGCCGCTAAGACGATAAGTACCGAGTTTGGCAAGCTAGTCACTATTTTTTCATAGCTCTTTTACCCTCACTTAGGTCGGAGTATATTGGCCTCCGCTTTTCCACCGACTCACCATTACCGGGAGGGATTGGTTTAGAACGATGAAGAGCTTTTTTCCAAGAATCCACCCTGAGACTTATAGGCTCTGGGTAGTCGTGTTCTCGATACCATTCCGCTCCCATCAGGAAGTCAAAATACCGTTGGTATAGTACCTCTGCCTTCATTTTGCCTGCTTCTTCAGAGTTGACCAGGATAGTCTTATTTAACCCAGGTAATTTAGGGGCTACAAAGTACCCTCGCTCTGGATAGTAGGCAACGGAGAATAAAGTAACATGCCCAACTTTGCCATTTAGCGTCCCAGCTTTGTCTTGACTCCATTTAAGTTGACGCATAACTCCCCTCCTGAGACTTTACCTTCCATTGGTGGAAATTAATAGATGAAGAGCCATATGGACAGTTAATACAGTCTTCCTAACTTCTTACCTAAAATTATTTCGTCTGAGGTCCGGCCAGCACACCGGCTTGATGCCGTTTTATCAAGGGGCCTTGCCTTCCTCCTTAAACCTGTCAGACCGACCAAGCTCTGAGCATCAGGAGGAAGTTTGAAGGCAGGGGAACATTGGCATTGGGATTAAAAATCTGGTCGTTGGATTCAATCCCGACCAAAACGTTATTGCCACAGATGCCATGCCGCATAATCCCCGCTTTATCATCCTCGGGATAAGCGCCAGGCCCCCGGCTGATAGCGCGGGGGCCTTGGCGGTCAGTAACTTCACGAGGCTAGGCTTGAGAGACCTTCCTTCTCCGCAGTCCCAACAGGCCCAGGAGGCCGGAGCCCAGGAGCCAGACCGCACCAGGGAGGGGGACCGGGAGGGCGCCCGCTTGATAATCGATCGAACCGTTCCAGATGCGATTACCAAAGACTCCGGCGCCGTTCAGCGGCGTTGAGCCTGTATCACCGATGCTGACACCCAGAGCCAGCTGTACGAATGCGTCCGAGTAGGTGGTCGGGCCGCTGGCGTTGGTGACTTTTACCCCGCCTAGAGTTGACGAATCTAAATAGACGAACATCCCTATGGTCTCGCCGCTGGCAAGCGCCAGGCTGTTAGCGACATCAAACGAGATTGGGGTGTTATCGCCCGTACTGGAGACCGCGGCGCTGCCCAGCAGCGTCCAACCGGCTAGAGAACTTTGGGCCCCCGAATCAGTGTAGGAACCGATTCGGTAATATACCTCTACGGTTCCTGAAGTAACAGGATCTGTAGAAAAGGCACCACCGCCAAAAACTCCTTTAAACAGGCCGGTCAAGGTAATGGGACCCGCCGAGATGTCGGTCAAATCGAACATGGCCCCCCCATTATTATTGCCACCGGCGTTGGTGGTGGTAATAAGAGTAGCCGAGGCCAAAGCGGGGACCAGCAGCAGTGCTAACACCGCCACGCAAATCAGAGAGCGTTTCATTTTCCCTCCTCGGTAACTGGAATTTAAGCACAGTTGCCTGTACCGGAGCTGACCCGATTGCCAGGCCCCCGCGGCGTCAGGCCGGGGGCCTGGCGGTCAGTAACTTCTCGAGGCTAGGCCGGAGCTTCGGAGAACTTCTTCTTCCGTCGCCAGCCCAGGCCCACTAGGCCCAGCAGTCCGGTGCCCAGCAGCAGGGCGCTGGCGGGGATGGGGACCGCGGAGGTGGTGTCGGGCTCCAGAAGACCGCCGCCGGTGAGGAAATAGGTCTGCCCCTGGAGGAGGGGGTCAGTGTTTGCCGACGGGTCATAGTAAATATTGATGCCGGTAGCACCGGTAATGTCGGTAACCGTCTGGAAAAGGGAATCGAAGGTCAAGCCCGAGATCTTCCCCACATACAAGGCGGTGCCGGTGTTGCCAGTGTTGCCGTCAGACAGAGTAAGCGTCTGGCCGGTAAGGTCCATGTTGCCCCATGCGAAGTTGTTCGTCATTCCCGCCGGGGTCTGGCCCAGATCCGCCCCCGCCAGCGCGAAGTTGTGGGCGGAAGAAGTCCCGGTGATGAAGTCTAGTACTGCCGCGGCCGTGTTCCAGTTGCCATTTTGGGCGGTGCCGCTATTATTGATGAAGTTGCCCTGGATCTGATATACGTCTCCCGCCGCGGCAGTCAGGTAGCCGCCGGTCCCCACCGTCAGGTTGTTGAAGGTCTGGGTGGACGGGTCACTTTTATATACGCCATTGTTGGTGAAGGTGCCGCCCCAGGTGGCCGTGCCGCCGCCTTTGACATACACCGTGCCCAGGGCGTTGTTGGTGAAGCTGGCTCCGGACGCATTGAGGTTTATGTTGTTGTTGACTGTGAGGGCGGCATTGGAGCTGATGGCGCCGCTCAAAGTGCTGTTATTCGTCACATTAACCGCGCCTTGGCCCACGGTCAGGGTGCCGGTGCCTGTGAGATTGGCGCCGTCGAGGCGCACTTCACCATTGCCGGTTAAACCCGACGGGTTCGGGTACAAAAATCCCGAGGCGCCATAGTTGAGGTTGCCCTTCAGATCCAGGACATCGCCAGCGACGCCATTAGTAAGCAAGGTGTTGCTGTGAAAGTCGATAGCGCCGCCAGTGCCGTCGAGCGTCAAGGTCCCGCCGCTCGCCCTGATGGCGTTGCCGCTGTGGGTAGAATCGTTCAGGGGCCCGGAAATGGTGCCGAAGCCGATGATCGGGGCGACGATATTAAAGAGGCCGCCGCCGGTATTGGTGATTTTGCCGCCGGCCAGGGTAATTGAATCGCCGTTACTAATGCTGCTGGTAGTGCTGCCGGAATTATTCAGGGTCCCAGTGCCCACGGCAAAGGAGGCCGTGCCCCCAGAGACATTAGAGAACGTTTCCCCGGACAGATTGAGGGTGTGCCCGTTGAAAGTGATGGGAGTGTTGCTGTTCCTAGTGAAAGTGCCGCTTAAAGTGCTATCGCCCGTCAGATTGATCGCGCCGGTGCCGCTGTTGGCTAAAGTAACATTGGTCAGGGTGGCGCCGTTCAGGTCAACCTCGCCGGTGTGATTGGATATATTGACCCCGGTGATGGCGGACTCCAGGGACAAGATAGCGCCGGCCACGCTACTAGCAAAGCTGCCTCCGGCGGTGCTAGAGCCGGTGATATGCAGGGTCTGACCGCTGACGTTGGCGCTGATGGTGTTGGTGTTGGTAAACGGCGAGGAGATGGTGCCGTAACCTTGGACGGGTCGAGCGAAAGCCCAGATGCCGCCGTTCAGGGAACTGATGGTCCCTCCCACCAGCTGAATTATGTCGCCGGCGTTGGTGCCGCCGCTGATGGTATAAGTCGTCGCTGAGCTGGCGGCATCATTCCGCAGAATCCCCTCAATGGTGATCTTCCTCCCATTAGTGGTACCTGAACTTAGACTTATACCTCCTTGCATCCCCAAGATACCCGTGCTGGCGATGTCCAAGCCGGTTAGACTTGATGCGACGTTACTGACGGTCAAACCACCCAATAATTCGGTGTCGGTCAGGCTGACCGGATTATTGGTAGCTACACCTATCGTGGCTGTGTCTGCATAGGCACTTGGAAAAGTGCCGCCGGTCCAGTTGGTAGAAAGGGCCCATGCGTTCGAAGTGGTGCCCGTCCAGGTGTAAGCGGTCGCCTGGGCCGTGAGGGGAACCAGCAATGCCAGGGCCAGAATCACGCACACCATGATGAGGGTTTTTCGGCGCGTAATCATCTTTTCATCTCCTTTATCTCTCAATGAATTATGTTTGGTTTTAGGGGCACCGGTTAGGAATGTGGTCGGCGCCCGGCTGTCCCGGTCCAACAATGCATATGCTTCCCAAATTATTCGCAGTAGGCTTTCCCTCCTTTACCGGTGATTTGCCCGCACAAAAAAGCCGGATCACCTGTTTCAGGCAACCCGGCTATCTCTCATTTTCTTGAGACCCGTGGCTTTCCGTCCCCGCCTCGCGACGGGTATGGCTTTGGCAGAATTTAAAATATGTCTACATACATTTTTGCATATATAATAAATTATTTTCTCCGTAATTTAATCTAGTACAAATACCTAGGTAATTGTAGGTCAATATACCTAGTTTGCAGTAATCAATCCACAAATCTGATGATGCTGCCTGAATCTTTCTTAATCGTAAAATCAATAAGTTACCCAAACAGAAGGCTAATCCCGGCCCTCAAGGTTCCTCAGCAATGTTTTAATGAGAGAACAAGGTGTTCAATATTCTCAACAGCTTTTTGATGCCACTAACAAAAAAATCTGGTTACTTAGTTGGTGCAGGCAACCCGGCTGTCTCTCTCCTTGAGACCCGCGGCTTTCCGTCCCCGCCTCGCGACAGGTATGGCTTTGGCTGGCTTTTTTGGGATGGCAGTGAACCTAATATATACAGATAAAAAAATATGTCAATAGATATTTGTATATATTCACAAGCAGGTATGATAACCTTATGCATACCAGATACATACATGCACACCGCACGCCAACCAGTCTCAGGCTTCCCAGATGGCGGATAACCATACCGCCTACTAGAGATTGTTTAAAGAATGCTAGATTTAGATTTGGATTTTTTAAGAAATATGCTATCTGTGGTAAGGAGTCAGCATACCTTTGGCTTTCTAACCCCTTATGCGCCAGGTGAGCGCTGGTTTCGGATCGGAGGCACAAGGCGGAGGGCTTGCCCTTTGAAGATTGTGGCGCATATGGGCAGAATGAGGCCGCCACTCAGACAGGATATACTAAAGATGGTCAAGGTGGGTTTCATTTCACCGTGAGGGGACATCAAGGCCTTTGCTGGGAGTTGATCATGCCACCGTATCGAATTGTACTATCCGATAATCAGACGTTATTTCTCCAATCTATCAAGAAAAATCTTGAAGAAATCCCAGACATAGAAGTAATTGGAGAAGTTGCCACGGGTCCTGAATTACTAGATCTCGTAAAGAAATCACCCACAGATATGGTCATCCTGGATGTCCACAATCGGCAGCAAATGGAAATAGTTAAACAGATGAAGATGATGTATCCGAAAGTTAAGATTTTGATCTTAACGATGGATAAATCTAAATTATTATTGATCCAAGCTATTTTAGCCAATGTGGATGGATATATGATTAAAGAAAACACCTATTCAGACCTTATTATAGGAATAGAAAGAATTAAGCAAGGAGGACATTATTTTTGCAACATTATTTCTACCAAAATGGCCGATATTATTCGCGATGAACTATGCAGCAAGATTGATATAAAACCATTAAGCCCCATGCAAAAAAGCGTAGTAATACTTCTATGCCAATCGAAATCATATAGAGAGATTGCAGAGTTATTGTCGCTTAGTTATAATACCGTAAGAAATTATATGGTAACTATCAAGAAAAAATTAAATATTAAAACTAATTCTGATTTAATAAAATTTGCTATTGAACAAGGATATAGCTCACCTATAGATATATCGAATGGAAGATAACTGCTATGGTCCGAAACTTATCACGGCCCCAAAATCTTTCCATATACAGGACATAGCGAGACTTTTAATTGTGGGCGAGGCCTTGTTAGACCTCGCCCACATTGTCGTTCATTTAGCCGTATAAATTCTCCATCCACCGCACCGCTTCCACATCGCTGACCTTCCCAAGATACCTTTGGGTGGTGGAGAGGTTGGCGTGCCTCAGAATGACCTTGCTGATAATCTCCACGGGCACCCCTGATCTCGAGGCATAGGTTGCCGCATGCCGCCTCAGGTCGTGAGGTCTTAGATGGACCCCCACCAAAGCACCGGCCTTTTTGACCATGACCCGGGCTGCGGTATAGGTGATGGGGAAAATTCTCTGGCTTCCTTCAGCGCCTCTGGCCTTGAGGTAATCCTTCAGCCTATCGGCCAGCTTCTTGGGGATGAAGACGACCTCCTTTTCCTTGCCACTCTTTGGGTTCCTGATTACGAGTTTTTGGTCCTCCACATCCCCGCCAGTAAGCTTAAGAACCTCGCCTACCCGCATGCCTCCCCGGGCCATGAGTTCCAGCATGAGGCGATTTCTTACTTTGGTGGTCCTGAAAATGACCTCGTCAATGGTCTCCTTTTCCTGGACCTGCCAATGCACCAGCTTCCCCAGCCGAAAGAGTTTCTTCAGCATCGGAGTGTCACAGGGATTTTGGAGCTCAGCGTCCAGATTATTGCGGATGAAATTGAAGAGGGCCTTGAGATAGGCGTAACGAGTATGCTTGGTTAGCTGTTTACACTCGCCGTTGAGACCGGTTAAGAGGGAGAATACCTCCTCTGGCGATATGGAAGCCAGGTCGTGGTCAGGAAAATACTCCCTGAATTTGGCCAAGAGCGATCCGTAGGCCCTGATCGTATTTTTTTTGGGAGTTCAGCTTGTGGTAATCCAGGAACAAGTTAACGGCCTTTGAAACTTTCATGCTCCACCTCCAGTCTTTGATGGCATCATGCTGATGCTGATATAAAGAGCATATCACAATTTTCTCAGGAATTTCGATAAGTTTCTGGTTTGGCAAGATGATAGCTTATCCTTGAATTCCGCCCCTCCCCAGCAGATAGCCGGTAATCATAACCAATGGCGACATGTTCAATTGGCCTCAGCTTTCCCCCTATCGCACCACTACCAGGCGGTGCTGGCCTGGGGTCCATATGCCACAAATCAACAGTGCCTATTCGCCGATGAATGGTCGGGTACGCCCAAATCTTGAAAAAGTTGGCTTATCCGGAAATTTCGAGTTATCATTTCTCCCACGAAAAGGGGCGCCTCGGAAAAGAGGTGTGTTTGGGGTCAATAATCGTAGAATGGGGCCCATAGCGTATGACTTATATAATGGATCACCCACTGCTTGTTTTTGTGCTCTCTTTCTTCGCTCTGACGCTCTCGGCTTGGATTGGGGCGTCTATCAGCAAGAGGCAACGAGCCCCGACAGGTCAAGTGCGTGAGGAAATTGGCATTATCGAGGCCGCTACGCTGACACTCCTCGGGCTCATCATTGCATTCAGCTTTTCCATGGCCGTAGATCGATACAATCAGCGCAAGAACTACGAGGAGGCAGAGGCCAACGCGATCGGCACAGAATACTTTCGGGTCGGCCTGTTGCCTTCCACTGATGTCGCGAAAGTGCGCGCGCTGCTTTTGAACTACCTCGATCAGCGTGTCTTGTTCTATACCGCAAGCGACAAGCAACAGCTTCGACAGATCAATGCCCAAACCGCTAAATTGCAAACCGAGCTATGGTCCGTGGTCCAGGCTTCGGCTGTCGCAAAACCGACACCTGTCGTCGCCCTGGCGGTCGCGGGCATGAATGATGTGTTGAACTCGCAGGGCTATACGCAGGCTGCGTGGTGGAACCGAATCCCGGTTTCGGCATGGGCCCTAAAGTTGGTGATCGCCATCTGCGCCAACTTCCTTATCGGCTATGGTGCAAGAAATCCTAAAGCGAAACCTATTTTGCTTCTGGTTCTGCCACTTATTGTTTCCATCGCATTCCTTCTGATAGCGGACATCGAGAGCCCGCGCGGGGGTCTCATTCGCGTGAACCCACAAAATCTTCTAAGCCTCTCTCAGTCCCTGCACCCGCAGTGATTGGAAAACATTGGGTGGCTTGATTCAAAGCGGGCAATTAAAGGCTCCCATAACCATTTTCTGGCTGCGGTGGCCGAGTCTGCCGCATAATCTCAGTTAAGAGGAGGCCACCATGAGCCGGAAGACTAAAGATAGTTACCTGACCCGCCGAGAGTTCATGAAGACCGTCGGACTCGCCGGCCTCGCCGTGGCCGGGTCCGGGGTGACCGGAGCCCTCGCCGCTCCGGAGCCGCCGGCCACTTCCGCCAAGGCCGCGACCATGCCTAAACGAACGCTGGGAAAGACCGGGGTGGAGGTGTCTATCCTCGGGCTTGGCGGTGGGTTCGACACCATCAACAATCAAATCCTCCTCAAGCAGGCCATGAAATGGGGCGTCAGGTACTGGGATACGGCCGAGTCTTACGGCAACGGCCAAAGCGAGGAGGGGATGGGACGCTTCTTCGGCCGGAACCCCGGGGCCCGCAAGGAGGTCTTCCTGGTAACCAAGCTACACCCCAATGGCGCCAATTTCACCGAGCGCCTGAATAAAAGTCTGAAAAGGCTGCAGACGGACCACGTGGATCTCTTCTTCATCCACAATCTCGGGGGTATCGAAGAAATGACCCCTGCCATCAATACGTGGGCCGCAGAGATGAAGAAGGCGGGCAAATTCAATTTCTTTGGCTTAAGCACCCACACCAACATGTCAATGGTGATGATATCGACTGGCGCCTTTGCGAGATGGTAGGCAGCGTCCAGTAACCGTGGAGCATTTGGGACGCTGCCAAGAAATCGAGGGGCGTTCCAATCAATCGGAATGCCTTGAGCGAGCGCATAGAAAGCATCATAGCTCGGAGCGACAGTGGTACAATGCCAGTCGTAAGAATCTGAAACGATGAGTGCAATTCCGCTTGGATTCCGGGCGGTCCACGCTGCATCAATGCCCAGAATCACAGTCATGCAGTTTCGCCCTCAAGTGTCAGAGTGGGGTGACATCAATTCTCTAATGTTGATTTCAGCAATTCGCCGAAGCAGAACCAGGTTTGGTTGTGGCATTGCTTCCGTTATGATTCATGCGGCTAATGGATCCGTTGTTCCTAATTATGAAGGAGCTGCCGGAGTTTTTCAATTAGGTGTAAAAATTAAATCAGTTGTTGTGGGGGCCATAACCCTTCACCCTTTACCCTCCGTTCCATGACTTCCTCAGAAACCCCAAAGAATCTGCGAAGATCCGGGGAAACCCTAGACAAAACAATATCCGGATTTTTTTTCAAATAACCAACTAATTTCTGTTGTCTTATGACTTCCAGCGAATCTCCAACCTTCTGCTGGAGTGCAAGATAAGGCACTAAAAAGCGGCCTGCAAATTCGTTTGCTTGCCATTCAAATGCTCTGTATTCACCTTCAGGAAGGTTAATTATGAAATCTTTCCACTCTTCGGGGGAGGCAAAAGCGAATTTAGTATACAACCTCCTATGAAGGAAATAGTGTCCAAGTTCATGGGCCAAGGCAAACCTCAAGGGATTTGAAAAATTATCTTTTATAAAACACTTTTGATCCACCACGACTCCGCTCAAATCGGTTTTCAGGAATGCAAGCGCGTCAAAATCGGACAATAGATCTTGAAGCGGTTCAATGTTCAGGAAGAGCCTTAACTCGATGATCTCTTCCATGTCAACCGGGAAGGTATCCTCTGGCCAGTATCTTTCTCTTGCTTCATCGGCAGTCTTACGCAGCTTCTCGAGACCAATCCGTGGACACTTGAAATCCTGATGGCGCAAGGTTATTTCCCTCTCCTGATGGATTCTATGAGCATATCAAGCTCTTCAGGAGTGGGTTTTTCGCTCCTAAGTGTCCTAAAAAACATGGGGAGAGATTTCAGAACCCTTTCGTCTGATAAAAAATCCTTTGGAATTGCACCGGCCGAAATCCTGGCTTTGTCTTGCAGTTCTTGCCAGTCAGCAGACTCTTCGCGGATATCTAAAACATTCGCAATCTTTTTTAACTTTTCGTCCTCCTGGGGCGCTGGGTGCAATCCGCGTTCGACCTTGCTCCAGTTACTTGGATCTATATCGATTAAAATACAGAATTTCCGGAGGGTTAACCCCTTGCCAATCCTCCTTGTCTTAATAAATTCTCCGAACATTTTTCTCGCCTCCCTCCCAGAGTTTTCCTCTTGTGGTAATTTTAATACCACATTGATATAATGTCCATGAATAATTTGGTTTAAAGATAAGGTTAGAATGGGAATGGACTCGGGCGACCTCTACGAGTGATCAGGCATTTTCATTGACTTGCCCGGACTCCTGTCACTAAGATATCAAAGCAGGGAGATTGACCATGGCTAACATCAGGAAGAAGGTCAACAAGACCGGGACAGTCTGGCGAGTCGATTATTATGACCCGGACGGCCGGCGGGTACGCAAGGATTTTGCACTCAGAAAGGATGCTGAGGCTTACCTGGGCAAAGTCATGGCGGCCAAGAAGGAAGACCGGTATCACGATGTGTTCGACGTGAAGAAAGGGACCAGGGTCACCTTCAATGAGTTGGCGGATAGGTATGTGGAAAACCACCAGACCCAGCGATGCTTCTCCCGGCTGAAATACTACCTGGTGGAAGAATACCGGGCGGCCTTCGGTGACCGGCGCCTCTCCGAAATTACCTTCCTGGACCTCGAAACTTACCGCAACCGACGCAAGACCACCCCTACCAGGGCCGGGAAACCGCGGACGGATGCCACTGTCAACCGGGAAATGTCTACCTTAAGGCACATGCTCAATAAGGCCGTGGAGTGGGGCATGCTGGGGGCCTGTCCCTTCGAGAAGGGCAAGCGCCTGATGTTCAAAGAGAACAATCACCGCCTCCGGTTTCTCTCTGAGGAAGAAATTCCCCGAATCATCGACGCCTGTGTCCCCCCACCTCAAACCCATTGTGGAGGTGGCCATCCATACCGGCATGAGGCGGGGAGAGCTGCTCTCCTTAAAATGGGAGCAGATCAACAACGGGCTGATCTACCTGACGGAAACGAAGAGCGGCCGGGCCCGACAAATTCCCATCAATGACCAGGTGGCCAGGGTGTTCCAGAAGCTGCGCCAAAAGAACCACCTGAAATCCCCCTTCGTCTTTTGCGGGTCGGATGGCACCCGGTTCTATGACGTGAGGCGGTCTTTCACCACCGCCTGCCGGAAAGCGGGGGTAGAGGGCTTCAGGTTCCACGATCTGCGCCATACCTTTGCCTCTCAACTGGTGATGAACGGCGTGGGCCTGAAGGCGGTGCAGGAGCTCCTGGGGCACTCCGATCTAAAGATGACCATGCGCTACGCCCACCTCTCCCAGGCTCACCTGCAGGAGGCTGTGGCCGTCCTCAACAAATTGGGTGATGGACACCAAATGGACACTAAAGGCCCTAAAACGAAAAGGGCTGACACCCCCTCGATTGCCAACCCATCATAATTCATAGTTAATTATGGTCGGGACGGGCGGATTCGAACCGCCGACTTCCTGCTCCCAAAGCAGGCGCGCTAACCAGGCTGCGCCACGTCCCGAAGTGTTGACCTGAGCGCCGACTCACCCCGTCGCCGGATGGCCGAGGCGGCAGGTGCGGGGCATCGCCAGCCCCCGCCTCCAAGGGGTCCCGGCCAACCTCCCCGTACGCCCCTTTTGGTATAACTCAGGAGAGTTCGTCTTTCAAGGAGGCGAAAAGCACCTTGAAGGCTGCCAGGGCCCGGGCCCGGTGGCTGATCCGGTTTTTGATCTCCGGCCCCAGCTCGGCCATGGTGGCCGAATACTGCGGCACCCAGAAGACCGAGTCGTAGCCGAAGCCCGTCTCTCCCCGGGGCTCCATGGCGATGACGCCGGCGCACTCACCCCGGGTGTGAAACAGGCGCCCGTCGGGCCGGGCCAGGGCGATCTCGCACACAAAGCGGGCGCCCCGCTCGCCCCAGGGGACCCCCTGGAGTTCCTCCAGGAGTTTGTGCCAGTTGTCGGCGTCGGTGGGGGGGGCCGGCGAGGTCCGGTCCTGGGCGTAGCGGGCCGAGAAGACCCCCGGGGCGCCCTTCAGGGCATCCACCGCCAGGCCGGAGTCGTCGGCCAGGGCGATATGCCCGGTGAGCCGGGCCACCGCCAGGGCCTTGGTAGCGGCATTCTCCGCAAAGGTGGCGCCCTCTTCCGGGATCTCGGGGAGCTGGGGAAAATCCGCCAGGCTCAGGAGCGTCACCCCCAGGTCCTGGAGGATCGCCTGTAACTCCCGGACCTTGCCGGGATTGCGGGTGGCCACTACCAGGGCAGGGGGAGCCACGGGGCCAATACCTCTTCCTGGATCCGGGTGAGGGTTTTTATCCCCGCCTGGGCCAGCTCCAGCATCTGGCTGAGTTTAGCGGCCGGGAAGGGGCCGCCCTCTCCGGTTAACTGCACCTCCACCAGGTCGCCTTTGCCGGTGCCGACGAAATTGGCGTCCACCAGGGCCTGGGAGTCCTCGGCGTAATCCAGGTCCAGGAGCAGCCGCTCTCCCAGGAGCCCGACGCTCACCGCGGCCACCTGGTCCCGGATGGGGGAGTCCTCAAAGAGCCCCCGGCGCCTCAGACCCTCCAGGGCCAGGCAAAGGGCCACGAAGGCCCCGGTGATGCTGGCGGTGCGGGTGCCGCCGTCGGCCTGGATAACGTCGCAGTCCAGGGTGACGGTGCGGGGGCCCAGGGCCTTAAGATCCACCACCGCCCGGAGGGACCGGCCGATGAGGCGCTGGATCTCCAGGGTGCGGCCCCCCACCCGGCCCTTCAGGGACTCCCGGTCTCCCCGGGGATGCGTGGCCCGGGGCAGCATGGCGTACTCGCCGGTGACCCAGCCGCCCCCGGAATGGAGGCGGAAAGGGGGCACTTGCTCGCTGACGCTGGCGGCGCAGATGACCCGGGTGCGGCCCCAGGTGATGAGGCAGGAGCCTTCGGCAAAATCCAGATAGCCCGGGGTAATGGCTATCTCCCGCAGTTCATGGTAGTCGCGAGTCCCGGGGCGCCGCATCTTGTCTCCGCTTGAAATAAATTGCCGGGCTAAAACCCTGCTTCCCTGATCCCCACTCTGGCCCTGAACGGAGCCAGACGACAAGGCGAAGAAAAAAATCGTTTTCGTTCTAACCCCTTCGCCTTTTCCCTCTTATCCTTTTTCCCCCGCCTTAAGAGATCGGCGCAAGGTGTCGATGACCATGGTGAAGCTGTCGGCAAAGGAAGCCGGGGAAACGCGCCCCACTTCGATGAATTTGACCACGATCTCCTTGGCCACCTTCAGAAGCAGTTCTTCCCGGGGGGTCAGGGGTGGTGGCGATTCTTTGTCCCGGGGCATGTATGCGCCTCCCTGTAAAAGTGATTTTTTGGTATAGTGAAACTGATAGCTGGCCGCTTAAAAAAATTCTCCGCCGACCAGAAGAAGGCCAATTCCTATGGCCGGCGGGGCGGGTAAGAAGAACCGGAGCACAGCCCTCCTTAAGGCACATGATAAACCAGGCACACCCACAAGGCAAGGGGGAATCCGTGAGCCGCATCCGTATCCTGGACCCCAAGGTGGCGGCCCAAATCGCCGCCGGGGAAGTCATCACCCGCCCCGCCGCGGCGGTCAAGGAGCTGGTGGAGAACGCCCTGGACGCCGGGGCCCGCACCATCGCGGTGGCGGTGGAGGAGGGGGGCCGCCAACTTATCCGGGTGGTGGACGATGGCTGCGGCATGACCCCGGAGGAGATGCCCCTGAGCCTCATGCGCCACGCCACCAGCAAGCTTGCCGCCGAAACCGACCTCTTGGGCATTACCACCCTGGGTTTCCGGGGGGAGGCCCTGCCGTCCATCGCCACGGTGAGCCGGCTGACCCTTACCAGCTGCCCCCCAGGGGCCAAGGGGGGCTACCGGGTGGTGGCCCGGGCCGGGGAGATCCTGGAAGCCTCGCCCTGGGCGGCTGTGAGCGGCACCCAGGTGGAAGTGGCGGAACTCTTTTTCAACACCCCGGCCCGGAAGAAATTCCTCAAGAGCAAGGACGCGGAGCAGGCCCAAATCCTGGACTCGCTTCGCCGCCTGGCCCTGGGCTACCCCCAGGTCCACTTCACCCTGAGCGCCCCGCCGCGCACCCTCTTAGCGGCCCCGGCCGCGGCCACGCTTTTAGAAAGGGTGGCCGCGGTCTGGAGTCCGGAGCTCGCCGCCCATATGCTTCCCCTAGCCCTGGGACAGGGGGCCTGGCAGGTGACGGGCCTGGTGACGGAGCCGGATTTCACCCTGGCCAGCGCCCGCTTCCAGGTCTTCCTGGTGAACGGCCGGGTGGTGGCCGACCGCATCCTGGGGGCGGTCCTGAGACAGGTCTATGCCGGGCTCCTGCCCAAAGGCAGGCACCCCGGGGCGGTGGTGAACCTGAACGTCCCCCCCGAGGCCGTGGACGTCAACGTCCATCCCGCCAAAACCGAAATCCGCTTTCACGAGGCGGGCAAGATCTATCCGCTCCTCCTTACGGCCCTGCGCCAGGCCCTCGGGCCCCTGTATGGGGAAAGCCCCCGGTACCGGGTGACCTGGCAGCCGGAGGCTTACCCCCGGGTGGCGGAAAGCCCGCTCCCCGACCTGTTTCCCCGGGGAGAAGCGGCGCCGGCGATGACCATGCCGCCTCTATCGCCGTTCCCGGAGGCAACTCTGGCCCCGGGCCCCGTTTCCCGCCCCGGCCCCCGGGGCTGGCGCTTTCAAGACCTCACCGTCCTGGGCACCCTGGCCCGGACCTACATCCTGGCCCAGGGACCCGACGGGCTTATCCTCATCGACCAGCACGCGGCCCACGAACGCGTCCTCTACGAGGTTTTGAAATCCCGGGGGCCGGGCGCCGCGGCCCAAACCCTGCTCTTTCCCCGAGTGGTGGAAGTCAACCCCGCCCAGGCGGATTGGGTGCAGGAGCACCTGGACCTTTTGGCCCAGGCGGGGCTTAGGCTCGAGCCCTTCGGCGGGGCGAGCTTTATTATCATTGCGGTGCCGGCGGCCCTGGCGCATGCTGACCTGGAGGCGGTGGTGGCCGAGGCGGTGGAGGCCCTGGCGCCGTCAAAAAGCCTCGCCCATCCCCAGGAGGTGAGGGAGCAGGCCCTCCAGATCATGGCCTGCCGCGGCGCCGTCAAGGCCGGGGAGACCCTGGCCCCCGAGGCCATCGCCGCCCTGCTGGTCCAGTTGGACGAGATTCCCGTCTCCTCCCACTGCCCCCACGGGCGGCCCCTGTGGCGCCTCATGAGCTACCAGGACATCCGGCAGAGTTTTCGTAGGTAAAAGATTGGGGGCGAAAAGGTGAAAAGGGCAAAAGGCGAAAAGGGAGAAAGCTTTTGCAAAGTAATCCTTTCCTTTTCCCCTCTTCGCCTTTTCCCCTTTTTCCCCTTGGGTAATGGCCGCAAGAAGGCCCGGGCGCCTGGGACGCTTGCATGGAACTAACTTTTTCCCCCGCCGGGAAAAAGCCCCGGGTGGCGGTGCTGGTGGGCGCGACCGCCTCGGGTAAAACCGCCGTGGCCCTGGCCCTGGCCCAGCGCTTCGGCGCCGAGATCGTCAACGCCGACTCCCTCCAGGTCTACCGGGAGCTTGACATCGGCACCGCCAAGCCCACTGCCCTTGAACAGGCCCGGGCGCCCCACCACCTCATCGACGTCGCGGACCCCCCGGAGCCTTACGACGCGGCCCGCTACTGTCGGGAAGGGCGGCAAGTCCTGGCGGGCCTTAAACGGCGCCGGGTGCCGCCTCTGGTGGTGGGAGGCACCGGCCTCTATCTCAAGGCGCTGCTCTCGGGCCTGTTTGCCGAGGGTGAACCGCAGGCGGGGGTAAGGGAACGGGTGCGCCGGGATTTGGGAGCCCTGGGGCTGCCCGTTCTTTATGCGCGCCTGATCCACCTGGACCCGATCAGTGCGGCGCGGCTCCACCCCCACGACACCTGCCGGATTGTCCGGGCCCTGGAGGTGCTGGAGGCCACCGGCCGGCCGCTGTCGGCCTTCATCGATGCCCACCGCTTTCAGGACGCGCCCTTCACGGTGCTGAAGCTGGGCCTCATGCTGCCCCGGGAGGAGCTCTACCGGAAGATCGAACTCCGGGTGGAACTTATGCTGGAAGCGGGCTGGCTCGATGAAGTGGAAGGGCTTTTGCGCCGCTACCCGCCGACCTTGAAGCCCCTGCAGGCCCTGGGTTACCGCCACCTCATCAACTATCTCAGCGGGCGCTGGACTTGGCAGGAGACCCTGACGCTCCTCACCCGGGACACCCGGCGCTACGCCAAGCGCCAGCTCACCTGGTTCGGCTCCGATCCGGAGATCCGCTGGTTCCACCCCGACCAGACCGAGGCCATGGCCGACCTGCTGGCCGAGTTCTTCGGATAGACCGCGATGCGGAGTATATATTCAATTTATTTGCATTCTTGAAGGAGTAAGTAATAGTGGCAAGTTATCCTAAAGAGGCAAATCCGCCGTTCATTAACTTCCACTCCCACAAGGAGGGTCTGGCTGTCAAGACTATTAATTTATCTATCTATACGGTTTCGCGTGTAGGGATGTCTATTTTATTAAAAATAGGGACTTGCCAGAAAGACCTACTTGTGGGAGGCTGCCACTATGGTGATTTGTCTGTCAACGGAGGATTAATTATGAGATTGGGGCGCACCAAATACTGGTGGTTTTGGCCAAACTTCTATGATGCTGAGGATGCGCGTGATGGCGCTAAGATGGGTGTCGTAGCCTGTGGCATCATAGCTGGCGTAACTGGTCTTACCTCCACCTATAGTTATTACATGGATAGCAATATATATGGTCTTCTGGGTGGCATGATCATTGTCCTCATTTATGCCCCTTTGGGGTATGGTATATTTAAGATGTCTCGTGTCGCCAGCTCCATAGCATTAATTTTATTTCTTGGTGAAAAGAGCTATACCTTTTACGTCCAGGGCAAGTCGCAGGGAATAGCTCTCCTGCTTATATGGTACTTGGTGCAAGCAAACCGTGCCATTTATTGGTTTAAAAGAGAACAAAATAAAAATAGAGGAGATATATAAAAATGGAACCAATTACAACAATATCATTATTTAAGAATGAATTGGTCGGTTTAAAAAAACAGGGGATAGAACAACTTTCGATTGATGGACTTATTGATTATCTCTCTAAGCTTGAGGTGACCAGGGAAAATCTATCAAGTATAACGCCAGCAGAGCTGGAACATTACAAAGCCCAACTTGCGATGTGGGTTGATAGCCAGAAAAGTCAATCACAAATTTCGGCCGAGGGGTTCAAGTCAGTAATTTTAGCAGGACAAAATGCCTTGCGGTCATCTTTATTAATAAATGGAGGGGCCTCCATTGCGTTGCTTGCTTATATCGGAAAATTAAAAATTGAGGCATCCAATCAGCTACCAGCATTGGCTTTACCTTTACTTATATTTGTAATAGGTGTCTTGGTGGCTGCCATTAATTCCGGACTTACATATCTCAGCCAATGGTTTTACTTCGGGGGGGCCATATGGAAGCGGAAGGTAGGCTTTGTCATTAATATAATAAACATCTTACTATGAATTGCATCCTATGGTCTTTTTGCTATCGGAATATTTTATGCATATAAGTTTTTCGCTCATTAACACCACATCTCTTTACTTAATTAATGAAAAATCTGTACCATCGGCCTGAGGCCGCTTATCTGATTTCAAGGTTACTGCTATATCTACGCGGTTTAAATCAAAATAATGATTAGTTGATATGGTGGTTATATCAATCCGGTGGGCCAAGGGGCGAAGGATGGAGGGGTCACTTATGAAGGTCATGGCAGTTAACGGCAGTCCGAGAAAAACCTGGAATACAGCCACCCTGCTTAAAAAAGCTCTTAAAGGAGCCGCCTCCCAGGGCGCTGACACCGAACTCGTGCACCTGTATGATCTCAATTTTAAGGGATGCATCAGCTGCTTTGCCTGCAAAACCAGAGGCGGCAAAAGTTATGGCAGGTGTGCCGTCAAGGATGATCTCAAGCCCATCTTTAAAAAAATCGAGGCGGCCGATGCCCTGATTTTGGGCTCCCCCATCTATTTCGGCTTAACTTCCGGAGAGATGCGATCGTTTATGGAGCGTTTGCTCTTTCCCTATTTCACCTATACCGATCCCCCGCAGTCGCTTTTTCCCAAAAAGATGCCCACCGGGTTTATCTATACGATGAATGTCACCGAAGAGCTGATGAAAGAATGGGGTTACGAGCAGCACTTCGGTAATAATCAAAGGTTGTTGGAGATGGTATTCGGGGCTTCGGAGTTTTTCTTAAGTTTTGATACCTATCAATTTAGGGATTATTCCAAGGTGGTGGCGGACCGTTTTGATCCGGAGAAGAAGGCCAAGAGGCGCCGGGAGGTGTTTCCCCAGGATTGCGACAAGGCCTTTGCCATGGGGGCCAGATTTGCCAAGCAACCCGGATAAATAATGGGGTTGTGGATAAAATAAGGTGGTCAGGAGTTCTTTCATAAACCTCTTTCGAGCCTCCTCCGATAATGACTATCCTTGATAGGGTAGATAGTTGCCTGATACCGAGTTGCGTTCAAAGGGCATTTTTTGTAGCCGCAGGCTTTAGCCTGCGCCTGCACAGGCG
>Ga0209048_10002139_pt1 | contig 19810 bp, 19 predicted proteins | sample FrelakmetCRP12CR_FD_187146 | JGI IMG/M metagenome (GOLD analysis project Ga0209048, IMG submission 187146) | Freshwater lake sediment microbial communities from the University of Notre Dame, USA, for methane emissions studies - CRP12 CR (SPAdes)... | ecosystem: Environmental > Aquatic >... | reverse complement strand
CGCACAGAAACCTGCACGCGCCGGGGACTCAGGTACGAGACCGGAGTCCCAAACAGGGGATTGTGCACGCCCTGGACGTAGTTGTAGCCCGTCTGCGAATTGAAGACGTTGTAGAGGTCGACCGCCGCCTGCGCCCGGTAACGGTCGTGCAACGGGATGTTCTGCGTGTAGTTCAGGTCGAGCTGATACCAAGCGGGCGCTCTCCGCGACCCTGCCGGCTCCGCGTACCGAGCCGTGTCGCTCGTGCTCGGGGAGATCATGTACGCCGTGTAGAGCGAGTAGTCGGTCTTCTCCCAGGGCTGGCCGGACTGCGCCAGGAAGAAGCCGCCGACCGTGGCGTTCCAGTTCAGCTGGTAGTAGCTGTAGAGCTTGAAGGAGTTCGGCCGGTCGCCGTGCAGCGTGCCGTCTCTGAAGTCCCACAACTGATGTCCGGCATCGTCACCGATGTTCGACGAACCGATGAAGATGTTGGCATCGTTGCTCGAGCCAGCCGTGGTCCCGTCCTGGTCGAAGTTGCCGTAGTACTTGCTCCACGTGTACGAGCCCCGGACGTAGAGTTTCTTGGCACGATACTCGGCCTCGAGCGCCACTTCGTGGTACTTCGTGTAGGCGTTGTCGAGGTCTGCGATGACGTAGCTCGATCCGCTGCCGATCTGCGCCAGGCGGGCGGGGAGGTCAGGGATGTAAGGTGTCGCCGGGGCCCAGCCCGCCGGCATGTTGAGCACCACCCGCGCGGTGTTGTTGGTGTCTTCCCAGAAGTGGTCCGAGTACCGGTAACGGTAGTACACCCGCCCGGTCAGCGTCGGGGTGAGCTGCTTCGAGGTGCCAATCAGGTATTCCTTCGTGGTCCTCGGCGTCATGTCGGCGACGAACAGCTTGCCGGACGATCCCTTCACGGGCGCGGTCGCGAACAGCACCCCCTTCGAGTCGAAATACGCGTTGATCGTCGTGGCCAGGTTGCGGGCCCACGACGCGGCGCGCGGCAGAGAACTGGACGCCGGGTTGTACACCGCGAAGCTGCCGTAGATGATGTCCTTGCCGTTGTACGCCCACGTGGCGCCCAGGCGCGGCTGCACCATCTTGCTGAACGGGACCTCGTACATCTTGTACTGGTTGCCCGGCGCGGAGACGAATCCGGAGAGCGCCGAGCTGTCTTCCCTGAGCCCCTGCCCGTACAGCTTGTCGTTGCTGAAGAGCAGCCCCGCGTTGAACGCCCAGTTCCTGTACTTGATCGTGTCGTTGATCTCGATGCTCTGCGACCGGTACTCCGAGTGGATCGTCGGGACGGCGCCGATGCTCTGCTGCTGGAACGCCGCCTGGTAGTAGATCGGGGTGCCGCTGAACGACGAGCGCCCTCCAGGGACCGTGATCGTGCCCCACCCGTTGGAGCTGCGCAGGAGGTCTTCGGAATCCGTGTAGCGCTGGTAGCCGGCGTGGATGTCGTGGGTGACCCTGGACCCGAGGTTGATGTTGTAGGCCACCTGCCACGCGTTGCGGAAGAAGTCGTCGTGGTCGAACTGGAAGTAGTACCCGACGTTTCCGCCGCCCGTCTGGACGCCGTTCGAGTTGTAGCCCCACGTGTTGATGAGCGGCTGGATGAACGTGTTGTAGGCGTCCTGGCCGGCGACCGGCGACGGCACGCTGAAATAGCCCTGGGTATCCAGCGAGTTGAGCGGCAATTGCGTGCCGACCGCGGTGTTGATCTGCGCGCTGGAGACGTTGTCGGGCCGGCTCGATGTGGGGTTGGAGAAGTGCGTGTACTTGAATGACGCGAAACTGCGCGAGTTGATCACCCACGACCCGTCGGCCGTGGCGATCTTCTGCCACGCCTCGTTGCCGGCGCCCGTCGTGGACGCGCAGGTCGAGCAGAACGACGTTCCCGTATCCAGGCGGTGGGAATAGCGGTAGCTGGCATTCAGGAGGATGGAGCTGATCGGCGTGTAGGTCAGCTTTCCGAAGCCCTCGTCGCGCGTGCTGATGTAGTCGGGCAGGTTGCCGTACGCATTCGCGACGTTCTGGCGGTTCCGGCCGGGACGATAGTAGGACCCGTAAAAGAACAGCTTGTTCTTGAGCACGGGCCCGCCCACGTTGGCGGTCAGCCACGAGAGATTCTGGTCGTACTTGGAGAGGCTCTGGTTCACGACGCCCGCCGCCATCGAGGCGCTTTGGAACTGGTAGCTGAGCTGGCCGGCGAACCGGCTCGTGCCCGACTTGCTGACCGAATCGACCGCGAAGCCGCCCGACCGCTCGAAGTCCACGGCCTTCGCGCCGCCCCTGATCGTCGTCACCTCGGCGATGTCGTACGAGGCCGGCTCGGCCGAGAGCGTGCCGAAGAGCGGGAGCGTCACGTTGACGCCGTCGAACTTGTAGACGTTGTCCTGGCCGCTGCCGCCCGAGCTCGGGCCGCGGGTCGAGTCCTGCGTGTACTGCACGCCGGGAATGAGCTTCAGCAGGTCGCGATACTCCTGGCCGACCGGGAGGCTCTTGATCGTCTCCGCCGACACGCCGCTCTTGACCTCGGCCGAGTCCCTCTCGATGACCGGCGAGATCGCGACGACGTTGACCGTCTCCGTCACGCCCGCGACGCTCATCGTCACATCGACGACGGTGTCCTGCGCGAGCTGAACGATGACGTCCTTGGTGACCTTGGTCATGCCCGAGAGGTCGAACGTGATCGTGTAGCTGCCCGGCGGCAGCGCCCGAAGCCGGTACTCGCCGGCGCCGCCGGTGACCGTCACGCGCGGGCTGGGGAGCGACTCCGACCGCGCCTCGACCGTCACACCGGGGAGGAGGAGTCCGTCGGTCCCGACCACCTTCCCGCTGACCGCGCCCGTCTGCTGCGCGAAGGCCAGCGCGGGCAGGAGGACGAGACACAACAACGCCCAGAAACTTCGTTTGATAGCCATGGCTCTGACATCCTTTCTGGCGGAATCGCGCCGCCGTTGGCCGCGGGCCCCGCGCTCACGCTTGTCGGATCGAAGTGAGAATCGTAGCACACCACGGGAGACCTGGAACCACCCGGGTGGTTGACGGCAGGAAGCCCGACCATGTAGCGTGTTTTCGGGCACCCGTCGCCATGGAGGTCCTGTGGATTTCTTCGAAGTGATCGAGTCCCGTTACAGCGTCCGCTCCTATTCCAGCCGGCCGGTCGAGGACGAGAAGCTGCGGCTCGTGCTGCGGGCCGCGCAGCTCGCGCCGACGGCGGCGAACGTGCAGCCCTTCCGGCTCCTCGTCAAGGAGACGCGCGGCCGCGAGTCGGACCTCGGGCAGCTCTATCACCGGGACTGGTTCTTCCAGGCCCCGCTCGTGATCGGCATCTGCTCGGTGCCCGCCGAAGGCTGGGTCCGCCGCGACGGGAAGAACTACGCGGACGTGGACGCCACCATCGCGATGGATCACCTGATCCTCGCCGCCGCGGCGCTCGGCCTCGGCACGTGCTGGGTCGCCGCGTTCGATCCGGCCGTCGCGCGCACGGTCTTCGACCTTCCCGACGGGATGGAGCCGCTGGCGTTCACGCCGCTCGGCTACCCGTCCGACCAGGCCCCGGTCGAGAAGGTCAGAAAGCCGCTGGCCGACCTCCTGTGGCGCCCGGAGTAGCGCGGGCGCGGCTACTTCTTCGGATACCCGATCGACTGCGCCAGCACGATGACCTGCGCGTCGCGCAGCTTCAGGGCCTTGGCCAGCGCCGCCTTGTCCACCGACGCGCGGACCACGGTGGCCAGGCCCTCCGACGCGCAGAACAGATACGCGTTCGCCGAGATGAACCCCGCGTCGGCGCCGATGTTCATCGCCTGCTGCGGATCGGTCGCCGGCCTCGCCACCTTCGTCGTGTCGGCCACGTAGACGAGGTTCAAGGCGGCGGTTGCCGGGAACGGCTGCGTCCCGGTGGCCGCGCGCAGGTCGCCGGCCGCGACGGGGTTCAGCACGTTCGCCTTCGCGTCGTAGACGTACGCGCCGTCCGGCAGCGTGACGTACACGTCGATCTCCTGCTTGTTGCTGGCCGAGGGCGCCGTGCGGTGACCGTCTGGCCGGTTGATGCCCCACGCGGCCCACAGCAGGTTGGACAGGACCTGCGCCGGGAGCTTCCCGGTGCCGTACTCCCGGGCAGACTGTCGCGCCTTCAGGGCCTGCATCAGGGGCTTGCCGCCATCGGTCTCGGGCGCAGGGAGTTTGACGGGCGCCAGGTCCTGCGCGGCGACCGTCGTGCAGGCGACGAGGACGATGGCGAGGAACGAGAGGAATGGACGACGGATCATGGCCAGTACCTCCGATATGGGGCAGGGCTGACGCCCTGCCCCGCCGATGTGCAGCCTGCCCCGCCGATCCGAATCAGTTCACGCGCGCGGGTGGCGGAGCCATCCGGGCCTGGCGCTCGCGCGTCAGGTGCGGCACGAGGCCGAGCAGGCGCTGGAGCACCATCAACTGCGCGCGGTGGTGCATCTCGTGCTCCTTGACGCTCAAGAACATCTCGAAGCGGCTCTTGGTGCGGGGCACCGCGGGCTCGGAGAACGGGATGATGACCGCGAGTTCCGTCTCGGGCACGGTGTCGAGATACGCGCCCCACTTCTCGCCGTCGGCCCGCAGCGCCTCCACGAGCTGCGCCTTCGGCACCGCCGCCAGCTGCTTCTCCTGCTCCTGCCGCTCCTTGATCAACGCCGTGAAATCCATCCCGACGAACGTCTTGACCTTGCGCACGGCGTGGCCCTGGTAGTTGCCCTGAGACGACACGGCGATGTGCGCGAGGATCTCCCTCACGCTCCGGGAGTCCGGCGTCGGCCGGAAGTCGTACAGCTCCGCCGGGATCTCCTCCGCGATGACGAGCGTATTCTTGCGAACCGTCCGAAAACTCCGTGCCAGCTCACTCGCTCCGTAATATGTCATGGGGTCCTCTCCTCCTGCTGCCTGCTGCCTACTGCCCACTGCCTGCCGCCTACTGCCTCCTGCCTACCGCCTACTGCCTGCTACTTCTGAGCTTGCTGTGCCAGAACCCGTAGCAGAAGTAGAGCACCAGCCCGATCACGAGCCACACCCCGAACCGCTCCCAGGCCGACTTCGGCAGCCCCTTCATGATGAACAGGCAGGCCGCCGCCCCGAGCAGCGTCACGGGCCAGACGAACGGCACGCGGAACGGGCGCGGCCTGTCGGGCTCCGTGTGCCGCAGCACGAGCACCCCGGCGCACACCAGCACGAACGCGAACAGCGTCCCGATGTTCGTGAGGTCGTACGTCTCGGCGGCGTCGCCGATCGCCGCCGCCAGGGCGACGATCACGCCCGTGAGCAGCGTCGTCACGTACGGCGTGCGGTGCACGGGGTGGACGCGGGCCGCCCACTTCGGGAGCAGGCCGTCGCGCGCCATCGAGAAGAAGATGCGCGGCTGGCCGTACTGGAAGACCAGCAGCACCGCCGCCATCGAGATCGTGGCGCCCAGCGCCACCACCCAGCCGACCGTCGTCAGGCCCGCGAGCTCGAGCGCGCGCGCCAGCGGGTCGGCCACCGCCAGCTGCTTGTAGGGCACCATGCCGGTCAGGACCGCGCCGATGACGACGTAGATGACCGTGCAGATGGCCAGGCCGCCGAGGATCCCGATGGGCAGGTTGCGCTGCGGGTTCTTCGTCTCCTCGGCCGCGGTCGAGATCGCGTCGAAGCCGATGTACGCGAAAAAGACGATGGCCGCGCCCTGGTGGATCCCCGAGAAGCCGTTCGGCGCGAACGGGTGGTAGTTCGCGGCCTTGATGTGGAAGGCGCCGACGCCCACGAACAGCGCGAGCACGGCCAGCTTGATCCCGACCATGATGTTGTTGGCGGTCGTGCTCTCGCGCGCGCCGCGCAGCAGCAGCCAGGTGATGGCCATGACGATCAGAAACGCCGGCGCGTTGATCAGGATCGGGATCCCCGCAATCGTCGGGGCCGACTGCAGCAGGCCGTGGAGGGCCGGGTCGGACGCGAGCAGCGCGGTCCGGTACCCCGTCGTCAGCCACGACGGAAGCACCAGGCCGAAGCCGCGCAGGAGCGTGGTGAAGTAGTCGCTCCAGGAAATGGCCACCGCGACGTTGCCGACCGCGTACTCGAGGATGAGGTCCCAGCCGATGATCCACGCGACGATCTCGCCGAGCGTCGCGTACGAATAGGCGTAGGCGCTGCCGGCCTGGGGGATCATCGCGGCCAGCTCCGCGTAGCACAACGCGGCGAGCGCGCACGCGCCGCCGAGCAGGAGGAAGGAGAAGACCAGGGCCGGGCCGGCGCCGGACCTGATGATCTCGCCGTTCGGGCCGATCTGCCCCGCCGCCGCCGTGCCGATCGCGCCGAAAATCCCGGCTCCGATGACCGCGCCGATCGCGAGCATGATCAGGTCGCCCGCGCCGAGCACGCGCTTCAGCGCGTCCGGCCGGTCGCCGTCAACGAGGAGATCCTTGATGGGTTTGCGTTGAAAGAGTTGCAGAACGGCCTCCGAACGCCGGCCCCTGCCGGCTCGCGATCACCTGAAGGTCACCGACGGTCACGCACGTCACTCGCAAGCGGGCACTCTATCGTGTCGTGGGGGTTCTGTCCAGAAACCCGGGCCGCCTCGTCAACGGGCCGCCTCACCACCGGTCGAAGAGGTACACCGCGTCGTTCGACGCGACGGCCACGCCGCGCTCCGGGTGGAACGCGAGGCCGATCACCCCGTCGCCCGACGCCATCAGCTCGCGGCGCCCCCCGCTCCGCACGCGGTAGACGCCGCTCGCGCCCGCCAGCGCCTCGGCGACGTACAGCGTGCCGTCCGCATCCACCGCGAGCCCCTGCGGCCGGCCCAGCCCCTCGGCGAACACGCTGACGTCGCCCCGGCGATCGACCCGGTAGATCGGGTCGCGGGTCGAGAGCGTCGGCGCGCTGACGTACACCTCTTCTTCGGGGCCCAGGGCGAGGTGGAACGCGGCGATGCTCGGGGGGAGCGACGCGAACGGGATGACGCGCCCGGCGGCATTCACGCGGAACAGCGTGCCGCTCCGATCGCCGACGTACATCGTTCCGTCCGGGGTGAACACGAGGCCGCACGCGACGCCGAGCTCGGACGCGACTTTCTCGATGCCGCCGTCCATCTTCACCCGGTAGACCGTCCCGTCGAACCGGCTGGTCACGCACAGTTCGCCGAACGGGTCGAACGCCAGCGACGTGGCGTTGACGATGCCGGAAGCGAAGTCCTCGCGTCCGCCGCCGGCGCGGACGCGGAAGATCGAGACCGGCACCCGCTGGCCGCGCGTGCCGCTGAACGTCAGGTAGAGGTTTCCGTCACGATCGAACGCGGGGCTGTCCACCTGGTGCAAGCCGGCCGCCAACTGCCTGCCGACCTCCACCACGCCGAGGGGCTCGTCGCCGCCGGCGAGCCCGACGAGCGCCAGCCCCCCTTCGACCTCCGCCGGGAGGTGCGCGACCAGCCGGCGCGAGGAGGCGGACGACAATCGCACGTCGGCGGCGCCGAACCGGAGACGGGGCATCGGGTCCACGGGAAACGCCGCGTCGCCGGCCTCGACGACGACACGTCCGCCCGGGATGGCCCGGCCGGGCGCGACGCGCGCGGCCGGATGGCGAGGGGAGATCATCAATCAGCAGGATAACCGATCGGGCGGCTCGCAGACGACGGCCGGCGCGGAGCCGCCAGCCGCAAGCCGCCAGCCGTCAGCCGGCTACGTGTCGTCGAGCTCCACGTTCCAGTAGAGGTAGTCGCGCCAGCTGTCGGGCGCGTTACGCAGCCCGATCGTGATCCGGATGGCGGGCACCGAGCGCGGCCGCGTGGCCGGGCGCACCAGCCGCATCCCGGCCTCCGCCGGCGTCTGACCGCCCTTGCGGCGGTTGCAGCCGACACAGCAGGTGACGATGTTCTCCCAGTCCTTGCGGCCGCCCTGGGCCACCGGCACCACGTGGTCGAACGTGAGCTCGGTCGCGGGCAGCGTCCGGCCGCAGTACTGGCACGAGTAGTCGTCGCGGGCGTAGATGTTGGCGCGGGAGAACGGCACGTAGTCGAACCGGCGCGCCATGCGCACGTAGCGCAGCAGCCGGATGACCGACGGCAGCTTGAAGCTGATCGAGACGGACCGGATCTCCCGGTCGTAGACCGAGATGATCTCAACCTTTCCCTGACACAGCAAGGTGACGGCTTTGCGCCACGGCACCACCTTGAGCGGCTCGTAGGAAGCGTTGAGGAGCAGCGTGTGCTGCATACCGAAGCGTATTGTGACCGAGGGTATGCCGAGTGTCAACCCGGGCGGTCTGTTAAACCGAGAGCAGACAACGGCTTACCCTCGTCCGGCTGTTGTCCGGTCGCGGTCGGGCCGATACGCGGGACGTGCGTCGCCTCGTGCCCGCCCTCCTCGTCCTCGCCCTGCTGACCGGCTGCGCGCCGAAGACTCGTCCGGCCACCTCGCCATCCGGGGGCCCGCGCGCCACCGGCTCCGCGGCCGCGCGCCTCGCGCGATCCCTCATCGGAACGCCCTACCGCAGCGGCGGCGCGAACCCCGACGGATTCGACTGCAGCGGCTTCGTCCAGTACGTGTTCGGCGAACTCGGCGTGGGTCTGGGTCGCAGCGTTCGCGATCAGGCGTCCGCCGGCGAGCGGGTGGATCGCGGCAGCCTGCGCGAAGGCGACGCGGTGTTCTTCGCGATCGACGGGCGCACGGTCTCCCACGTCGGCATCGTGGTCGGCCCCGACTCGTTCGTGCACGCTCCGAGTTCGGGCGGGCGTGTCCGGGAAGAAGCACTGAGCCTGGAGTATTGGAAGTCGCGGTTCGCGGGCGCGCGGCGGTTCGTGGACCGCTAGCCGGGGCGGTCAGTCGTCCTGTTTCGCTCGGGGCCGCTCTTCGTGGGTCGCGGCCGCGCGCTGGATCTCGCCGCCGGCCGACAGCTGGATCTGCCTGACGAGGTGGCGCCCCGGACGCGCGTCCCGGCGCGCCACGTGGCGCGTCGCGCGCTCGAGGAACTGCCGCGCCACCAGGTCGCGATCGCTGTAGCTGGTGGGCGTCAACGGAATCTCCAGCGGTTGGATCCGCACCGCCGCGGCCGTGTCCGGCTCCGGCGCCGCCGGGAGCAGCTCGATGTAGCGCTGGGGGAACGAGGGGAACGTGCGGAACGTCGCGCCGACGACGCCGCCGTAGCGGGCCTCGAGCTCGGCAAAGCCGTACTGGAGGAAGTCGCAGGCGGCCGGATCGGGGCCGGTCGCGAGGTACTCCGTCACCATCTCCGCCACTTCCTCGAGGAACGTCCGCCCGTGCGACCCCGCGGCGGTCCCGCCGTCGCAACGCTCGACGCGCCGGATGCCGGCGGCCTCGGGATCGATGTGATACAGCTCGTGGACGATCGTGTCCAGCTTGGCCAGCCATCCCGGCGCGTCGGTGTAATAGCGCTCCTTCTTCGATCCCGCCAGCGACTGATCGCAGAATCTCGGCAACGCGAACGAGATCAGGTACTGCACGCGCCGGCCGCCCAGGCTGACGAGCGGCGACTTGGTCACGAACCATCGGGAGCGCCGCGTGATGCGCCCCGTGCTCCGATCGCGCCAGTAATAGTGGCCGGGCTCGGTCGGGGGCAGCGACATGCAGTGGCACGTGGCGAACGCGCCGTTGGCGCCGCGGCGGCCGTAGCGGGCGAAGACGAACAGTTCGTCGGGATCGATGTAGGAGAGCCGCGGGACGCGCGCGACAATGTCGCGCATCAGCAGGCTGATGCGTTCGGTGTAGTTGATCATTGGCGCGCCCACCGACTCGACAGGCCGAGATCGGGACTCGGTGGCCTGGGGGGAGACCGTTGAGTGGCCGCGACTATAGCGTCCGGATCAGCGCAGTGTCAAGGTGAGCAGTAGCAATAAATGGCGGGGTCACCGGATGACCTTCTCCGGCTCGGCTGGCTTCGCGGGCCGCGCCTCGTCGGGCTTCTCAACGGCCGGGCTGGCGGCCGCAGCCGGCTCCTCCACAGCGGCGGGCGCCGGCACATCGGGCGGCGGCGTGACGATGCCCATCCGCCCGAGGATCAGCTTCTGCCGCTTCAGCAGGCCGGGCGTCTCGTGCGCGGGGTTCATGATACGGGGGTTGATGATGCACGCGGCCAGCATCGCCGCCTCGTCCGCGCTCAGCGCGGAGGCCGGCTTGCGGAAGTACGTCCGCGCGGCCGCCTCGGCCCCGTAGATCCCGTCGCCCCACTCGATGACGTTCAGGTAGATCTCGAAGATGCGCGTCTTGGTGAGCGAGGCCTCGAGCCGGCGGGCGATGAGCAGCTCGCGCAGCTTGCGAACGGGGTTCTTCGACGGCGACAGGTAGAGGTTCTTCGCCAGCTGCTGCGTGATGGTGCTGCCGCCCCGGCTGAGCGTGCCCTTCTGGAGGTCGCGCTCGAGCGACTCCTTGATCTGCTTGATGTCGATTCCGTCGTGCTGCCAGAACGCATCGTCTTCCGCGACGAGCACGGCGCGCTTGAGGGACCCGGAGATGCGGTTGTACTGCACCCAGTGCTGCACCCGGCGCGGCTCGGCCTCGCGCGCCAGCGCCTCGTCGGCGCGCAGCTCGATGAACGCGGTCGTGGGCGGGTTGACGGCGGAGAGTTGCGCCACGTCGGGCAGCGTCAGGTAGACATAGGCCAGGAAGCCGAAGCCGACGGCCGCCGCCCCAATCAGGGTGTTGACGAGCGTTCGCACCGGGACATTCTACCTTCGGTCCCGCCGCGCGCGTTTCATTTCTCGCTGGAGGAGACGACCTTCAACAGGACGCCGGGGGGCGGCGGCCGATCGGCGGCCGCGTGGTTGAGCGTCGCGAGGAGGCTGGCCATGACGACGCCGCCGTGGCGCCGGGCGATCGTGGCCCACGTGTCGCCCTCCCTCGCCGCTTCGAGCTCGATCCGGTGCGGCCGGATGCGGTCGGCCTCGGCGGGAGGCATCGCGCGGAACGAGTCGATCGCCGCGACCAGCTGGCCGTCAACCTCCCGGAAGCGGCTCGTCCCGGCCACGCCGGCCAGGAGGAACACCCGGCGGCCGGATCGCATGCACGCGACGCGCACCTGGACGTCGCCCATCCCCTGCACCCTGCCGGCGGCCAGACCGATGTAGGTCGCCAGGCCGTTGATCGTCGTGGTGACGCCGGAGGGCGCGCCGAATCCCGCCCGTGTCAGCAGGGTCGCCGCGACGTCCGCCACCTGGCGCCACCGCGCCGCAGCCTCGGCCTTCAGCAGGAGGAACGCGTCGCCGCCGGGCGCCGCCGCGATCACCCGCGTGCGATCGCTGCTGACGTCCCAGTTCATCGGGATCGTGAGCGCGACCCTCAGGTCCGGCTTCACGAACTCGCTGGCGCGGAGCAGGCCCTCGCGCGGGTCGTCGCCGAAGAGCAGGTTCCGCAGGCGCTCGTCGAAGTCGTCGGCCGCCGGCGGCGAGATCGTCAGGGACGGCGCGGGTGCCAGCCGGAGGTCGCGGCCGTGCGTCGTGCCCCACGTCGGCACGCCGCGCTGGTCCGTCTCCAGGTCCAGCCGGTCGAGCGTGTCGAGCACGACGTTCAGCGACGCCGGGTCGAAGCCGGCGCGCGCGAGGATCTCCGCTGCGGCGGCGTCGGCCTGCCGCTCGACGTCTGGCGTGTGGCTACTGAAGAGCGCGCGCGTGACCGCCGGCCCCACGCGAGGGCCGAACAGGCTCGCGACCGTCCCCAGCACGCCGAGGTCCGCCGGCAGCTTGTCGAGTCCGGCCAGGTCGTCCCTGTTGACGTCGCCGCGGACGACGTGCGCCACCTCGTGGCCGAGCACGGCGGCCAGGTCGGAGTGGCTGGACAGATACGGGAGGAGGCCGCGCGTCACGTAGACGTAGCCGCCCGGGAGCGCGAAGGCGTTGGGCGCGGCGATATCGGCCACCGCGAAGTGCCACGGCCGCGACGGGTCGGAGGACTCTGCGGCCAGGCGCGCGCCGACCTGCTGCACGTCGCGCTGCAGCGCGGCGTCGCCGAGCAGGCCGAACGCCTGGCGGATGGCGGCGTCCCCCTGCAAACCGATCAGCGCGTCCTGCTCGGCCGAGACCGCCGGCGGCGCCGGCGGCCGCGGCGGGTCGGACGGCGCCGGCGTCGGCGCGCACGACCAGGCGCACGTCAACGCGAACAGGAGACAGAGAGCGCGGCTGGGCACATCGCCTACTTGCGGAGCGCCTCCAGAGCGGCGTTGGTGCCCGCGCCGGGCGGAACGCCGTGGCCCTGCAGGCGAAGGACGGCCTCGATGGCGCCGAGGAACAGCAGGACGGCCTGCGGCGACGAGCTGTGGCCCATGATGCCGACGCGCCAGATCTTCCCGGCGAGCGGCCCGAGGCCCGCGCCCACCTCCATGTTGAAGCGCGAGAGCAGGTCCTTGCGCGCCCTCGCCTCGTCCACGCCGTCGGGCACGCGCACCGCGTTCAGCGTCCACAGCCGCTCGCCTTCGGGCGGCAGCAGGCCGAGGCCCATGGCGGAAAGTCCGGCCGCCAGCACCCGGTGGTTGCGCTCGTGCCTCGCCCAGCGCGCCTCGAGCCCTTCCTCCTCGATGGCCGCCAGCGCCTCGTGGAGGGCGTAGACGAGCGACGCCGAGATCGTGTGGTGGTACTTGCGCCGCACCCAGTAGTCTTCGAGCAGGCCGAGGTCGAGGTAGAAGCTCCGGCACTTCACCCGGCGCGCGAGCGCGGACGGCGCGAACGCCACCGGCGCGAGGCCGGAGGGCGCGCCCACGCACTTCTGCGTGCAGCTGTAGGCCGCGTCGATCCCCCACGCCTCGAGATCGAGCGGGTGCCCGCCGAGCGACGTCACCGCGTCCACGAGGACCAGCGCGCCCGCCGCGCGCGCGACCGCCGCGATCTCCTGCACCGGGTTGCGGACGCCGGTGGACGTCTCGGCGTGGACCGCGCACACGAGGTCCGCGCCCTCGCGGGCGAGCGCCTCGCGGACGCGCTGCGGGTCGCACGCCCTGCCCCACTCCACGTCGAGGCGCGTGACCCGGCCGCCGTACCGCTCGCACACCTGCGCGAGCCGGTCGCCGAAGTAGCCGGTCACGACGGCGAGGACGCGCGTGCCGTCCTGCACCAGGTTGGCCACCGACGCCTCGAGGCCGGACGTGCCCGTGCCCGACACGGCGAAGGCGAACGACCCCTCCGGCGCGCGGAAGAGGCGCCGCAGCTGCCCGCGCGTCTCGTCCATCATCGCGAGCAGGTCGGGGTCGAGATGGCCGAGCGTCGGCGCGCCGAGCGCGCGCATGACGCGGGGGGAGATCATGCTGGGGCCGGGGCCGAGCAGCAGGCGTTCGGTAGAAGGTAGGGCGCTCATATCAGGCAAGCATAGCGCGATCGCGGCCTCGCCGCAGCCGGGCACGGCTTTCGTCCTGCCCTACTCCGCCAGCGCCGCGATCTGCCCGCGGATCGTCTCGACGATCTGCGGCGTCGCCGGCGCGAGCGGCCGCCGCGGGGCGCCGCCGGTGTACCCCGCCAGGTCCATCGCCGCCTTCAGGCCGGCCACCCCGTACGTCGTCGTCACCGACTTGGCGAGCGGCGTGATCCGCCGCTGCAGGGCGACCGCCTCGGCGTGTTTCCCGGCCCGCGCCAGGTCGTAGAGCCGCACCATCAGGCCGGGGATCACGCACGCCGCCCCCACGATCCCGCCGAGGGCGCCCACGCACAGGCTCGCGTAGAGCGTCGGCGCCGACCCCACCAGCACCGTGAAGGCCGGCGGCGTCATCGACACGAGGTCCGCGATCTGCGTCAGGTCCGCGCTCGAGTCCTTCACGCCGGGAATGTTCGGGTGCGACGACAGCTTCGCCACGGCCTCGGCCGCCATCTTCACGCCCGTCAGCGACGGCACGTTGTACGGCAGCACCGGCACCGGCGACGCGTCGGCCACCGCGGTGAAGTGGCGCACGAACAGGTCCGTCGTCATCTGGGTCTTGAAGTAGCACGGCGTGCGCACGAGCACGACGTCGGCGCCAGCCCGCGCGGCGCGCTTCACGGCCGCGATCGTGCAGGAGGTGGACTCCTCCCCCGCCCCGACGATCAGCGTCTTCCCCGCCGGCACGCCCTCGCGCGCGGCCGCGGCGACGCGGAACGACTCGTCGGCGTCGAGCATGGGCGCCTCGCCGTTCGACCCCAGCACGAGCACGCCCGCCAGGCCGGTCTTCATCCACTTCGTCACGTTCGACCTCATCCCCTCGAGGTCGATTTCGTCGTCTTTGAACGGTGTCGCAATCGGCGGGAAGATCCCGTGCAGGTTCATGCCGTCCTCTCGATGATCGATCTCGAACGCGCCCGCTACCGCTTGCCGGCCGGCTCGGGCCGGCGCTCGGGCGGCAGGGCGTCTACGGGGTCCACGTGAATGACCGCGTGCGCCGGCGGCAGCGCGGCCTTGATACGGTCCTCGACTTCGCGCGCCGCCGCGTGGCTCGCGTCGAGCGTCGCGCCGCCGTCCATCGTGACGTGGACGTCGATGTGGCGCTGGCTGCCCGACTTCCGCGTCCTCAGGCCGTGCCACTCGAGCACCGCGGGGTGGCGTCTCAGGATATCGCGGATGACCTCGATCTCCGCCTCGGGAAGCCCCCGGTCGAGCAGGTGGCCGACCGCGCCCTTCGTCAGATCGACGCCGATCTTGAAGATGAAGAGCGCGACGGCGATGGCCGCGACGGGATCGACGATGTCGAACGAGTTCGTCCCCGTCCAGGCGCGCCCGGCCCACACCACCGCGAGGCCGCCGGCGACGCCGAGCGAGGTGTAGACGTCGGTGGACAGGTGGTGGGCGTCGGCCTCGAGCGCGAGCGAGTCCTCCTGCTTCGCCACCTTGAAGAGGTGCCGCGACACCAGGACGTTGACGACGACCGACACCAGCATCACGGCCGTGCCCGCGCCGAGGTGCTCGACCTCGCCCCCGTGCAGGATCCGGCGGACGGCCTCGACCACGATCCAGACGGCGGCGACGACGATCAGCAGCGCCTCGATGGCGCCCGACACGCCCTCGATCTTCCCGTGGCCGTAGGGGTGCTCGCGGTCGGCCGCCTTGTCCGAGGTTCGCACCGAGATCCACGCGATCACGGCGGCCAGCAGGTCGTTGGCCGAGTGGATCGCCTCCGAGACGATGCTGACCGAGCCGGAGAGCGCGCCGACGGCGAGCTTGAGAAGCACCAGGCTGGTGTTGGACGCGACCGAGACGGCCGCCGCGCGCGATTTCGCACTCATCCCGGCCATTCTAACCTCAAGTGGACAATCCGGCTCGAGACTGGCGGCGTGCGGCCGGCGGCACCCCGAGCGTGTCGAGGGGTGCCGGGCGCGCCAAATACCCCGACATTGAATCGACCACCTCGCGCAAGAGGCGCCCCGGACTCGCCATCGACGGTGGGATTCTCCAGAAGCAGCCGGCGCTCGACCGACCTACTGGACGTCCTCGCAGCGCGGACGCGCGTTCTGAAACAGCTTGCATGTCCGTAGCAGCGGGTGTCTCATTGCGTCTTCATGTCTGACCTGCAGGAGCTCGTTGAGTTCTACGTGGCCCAACTATCCGGCGCGAGTGCTGACGACGCGCGGCATTCTCTGGTTGAGCTCGGCCCAGCCGCCCTGACCCACATCGTGGCGGCATTCAGCGCGGCCGCTAAGCCCGAGGTTCGGGTGGCGTTGGCCCGGGTGGTTGCCGAATACAGGTCAACCGAGAGCGTTCCGTTCCTCGCAAGCCTGCTCCGGCGGCCTGATTCGGCTACCTGGAAGGTCGCGTTGGACGGCCTGGTAAGTGTCGGAGGCGCGGACGCGCTCGAAGAGCTGTGGGCAGCGAAGCGGAAGGCCACGCCGCCACTGCTACCCTGGATCGATGAGGCTATCGAGCAGACGTCCGCGGCGCTGCATGAGGCAGCCGAACGCGGCGACGCCGAAGCGCAGTTCGACCTTGCGGGCGGATCAGACGACGAAGAGGCCGTCGAGTGGTATCGGAAGGCGGCCGAGCAGGGGCACGCAGACTCACAGCTCCAACTGGCTTGGAGATACATGGGTGCCGGAGGAGTCACCCCCGATTCGGTGCAAGCGGCCCTTTGGCTGGGGAAGGCGGCCGAGCAGGGGCACACAGAGGCCCAGCGGCTACTTGGCAGGCTGTTCGCCGCCGGGGATGGCGTCCCTCAGGATGACGAGCAGGCTGTGGCATGGGTCCTCAAGGCCGCGGAGCACGGGAATGCACAGGCGCAGTTCGATCTAGGCGGGATGTACTACGTAGGTAGACGGGTCTCGCAGGACGACGTGCAGGCGGCGATCTGGATGTGCAAGGCCGCCGAGCACGGAAACGACTTCCTTCGATACAGGCTAGCCACCAGGTACGCGGACGGCTCAGCCGCATTCCGCGCGGCCATCGAGCGAGTGATGGCACCCGAACAGCTGGCCAAGCTCAGAAAGCGTGTGCAGGGGTGGGCGGAGGGCTTCGAGGGGCGTCATGAGAAATAGCAGCCGCCCCTCCATCGCGCCAGCCCTGAGCCCCTCGACTTCGCTCCGGGCTCCCGGAGCAACGTCGAAGGGAGCGAACGAACCGGCCCCGACTATGGCGCTTCGAGAGAACCGCAGCCGCCCGGTCAAACCCCCTTGTAGTTCAGCACCGGTCGCAAGGTCCGCGTGACCTTGACGAGGTCGTGTTGAGCCCGAAGGACGGCGCGGATGTCCTTGTAGGCGGACGGGTCGTCCAACTCGCCCTGCGTGTCTTCGGAGCGAGTGCGTAGGAATCACTTGCCCCAGCCGTCCGGCGGCGTAACATGGCGCAAACAGCGGCAGGGCGGAGGAGTCCTTCCGCAAGGAGTACGGCGGTCTGGATCTCGGCACATTCAAGCGGCCGGGCGTCACTCAGACACTGGGTGTCAAGAGGGTTGCCCAGCAGGCGACCGTAGGGCTACTGCCGTCGTGGACACGGTGTGTACATGCCAACGGATCGCATCGACATCCCGGACATTCAACGCGAGGAAGTCTGGGCAGACGACAGGAACATGACTGCAGGTGGTGGTAGCCATGAGAATGAGCGCGTCGGCCGCGAAGGCGATCGGCTTCACGCTCGTGGTGGCTGGGCTGGCCTCGGTAGGAGTAGCCCTGGTGATCAAGAGGCATAGTGGACCTACGGAAGGTGACTATGTGGCGTCCGAGGTGCCCGCGTACCGAGCAGCGCTCGACTCCCTGGCACGGCGAGGAATCTGTTCCTTCGCCTTCACGGTGCCCCGCAATGCGCAGTGGGAGAGGATTCTGACGTCCTGGGGTGACCCAGGTTTCATGGTCTTTGCGGCGGCGAATGCGCGGACGATCTACCGGTTCTCGAGCCTCGAGATCGATGTGCGAATAACGAAGGACGGTCGCCGACAGACTGTCGAACAGGTCGTCTTCCTGCCGTACATGAGAGCGTTGACACCGAATCCCCTCAAGATGCTCGATCGGAGCTCCGGGCAATTGCCGGACACAGGCGTGGTGTTTCGAGCTGCCCCGGGTGACACGGTGCAGGTCGAAATCGTCGCCCGATCCCCCACATCGCTTCCAACAGGCGAGTTGATCGTGAAACGCGAATGGTCGCTCGGACAGAAGGACCATCTGGTCGTCCCGGCGACGGAGAGGCTTCTCTTCGCGGCGCTAGTGACTTCTGGGATCACATGCCTCGGCGCGGCCGGCGCTGTCGCCGCTCTTTTCAGACGCGGCCCGAGAGTGCGTTCCACCTGACGTCGGTCGGCGCAATCGTCCGCCGCCGCGGGTGAACGCCGGTGGACCGAACGACCAGGAGAGACACCAACACACATGCGCGCGGCAATTGAGCAAGTTCTGACCGATCTCGAGCGGAAGGAGGACGTCCGCGTCTGCCTCGCTGTCGAATCAGGCAGCCGCGCGTGGGGCTTCGCATCGCTCGATTCGGACTACGACGTCAGGTTCATCTACGTCCACCGGCCCGATTGGTACCTCTCGGTAGATCTTGAGACAAAGCCTGACACCATTCAGCAACCGGGAGATGTGCTCGATGTGAGCGGCTGGGATATCCGGAAGGCGCTCAGGCTGTTCCGCAAGTCCAACCCTCCACTGCTCGAATGGCTGCAGTCGCCCACGGTCTATCGCGAGGTTGGCGACCTTGGGACAGCGATGCGGGCCCGCTTGGCCCAGTTCTGCTCGCGGCGGTCGTGCGCGTTTCACTACTGGCACATGGCGCAAGGGAACCAGCGTGAGTACCTTCAGGGCGACGTGGTCTGGCTCAAGAAGTATCTGTACGTCCTCCGCCCGCTTCTGGCGTTGCGCTGGATCGAACAGGATCGTGGGGCGGTCCCGATGGAGTTCGCGCGTCTCATCGACGCGACAGTCGCAGAGGCGAACGTCAGAAGTGCAATCAAGGAACTGGTTGCGGGCAAGATCGCGGGGGCGGAACTTGATCGGGGACCGCGAATTGGCGTGCTGAGCGATTTCATCGAGAGCGAAGAAGGAAGAGGATGTCCTTCGACCGAGGTCGCTACGAGCGGCTGAGTGACGCCACGTTTCGAATGTACTCCCGTCCAGAATACGACGCTTTCCGCGTCGAGGCACTTCGCAACGACGGTTCCCGATTTCCCGACGACGAGTGGATTCCGAGAGTCGTGCCACGAACGGATGGCTAACACGCCGCTAGACCCAAGGACCTCCGGCGGACCATGTGCCGCTTGTCTTGATGCCGTTGCCACGTTAGGCGGCGTTCGGGCTAACGCGTGCCGGCTCTTCTTCGACCGGCAGCAGCGACCAAGTTCGCGAAACAGGCCTCCGTTCCTCCAAGCCAATGTGCCGGAACCACTTGCCTCGGCCGCCTAACGGCGTAACATGGCGCTGTTTGCTGGCCGGCGCGGATAGTCGGGAGACGGCCACACTCGTCCGAACCGGTGAAAGCCGGCGTTCCATCCAGAGAATGCTAGGCCTACAGAAGAAACGAATGACGACCACCCGGACCTCGCTCATATTCACTGGACGGATTCGGAGTGTCCGATTCGCGGTCAAAGGCATCGCGACCGTGCTGCAGACCCAGCACAATGCCTGGGTGCATGCGGCGGCAACGATTGTCGTCATCAGTCTGGGATTGGCCGTGGGTCTGTCGGCCGCGGAATGGTGCTGGATCGTGCTGGCGATGATGTCGGTATGGGCGGCGGAGGCACTCAACACGGCGGTTGAGTTCCTCACGGACGTGGCCTCGCCGAACTTCAATCCCACCGCAGGGAACGCAAAGGACGTCGCGGCCGGGGCTGTCCTGATCGCCGCGCTTGGGGCGATCGTGATTGGATTCCTGGTTCTCGGGCCGCACTTGCTCGTCCTAATCAGACGGATTCGGATCTAACGAACGGCTGCACCCGACGGCCGCGTTGGCGGGAGCGGCGGCCGCGGGTGAGCCGCCAGGTTAGGCCGAACAAAGGCCGAACAAGCGTGCGCATCGCCAGTCTTGTGTGGCTGGTCCTTCTCGTATTGTCTGCGTTCGGAGGGAATGACGATGTTCGAGGCATCGATGAACTTCGACTTGGACAACGTTGAGCCTTTCATGGAGCAGCTTGAGGGCCAGCTCAAGCTCGGCCTTCCCGTTGCCGAACTCGTAGCGTTCACCCGTTCGACGGCAGTCGACGATGACAGGATGAAGATCTTGTCGGTCCGCTTTCGTGGCGAGACCACCAGCCTCGACTACCGCGTCTTCATGGACGACGTTGAGGCCCCGGACCTGTACTTCTTCACGCCCTCCGAAGAACTGTCCAGGGCAATTGATACCCAGCTGAAGGACTTCGCCGACAAGCATGGTTTGTAGTGGCCTAACACCCGCATGCACCCGACGGCCGCCGCCCGCTGGCGCACCGCGGCCGCGGGTGATGCGGAGACGTT
>Ga0209048_10002138_pt1 | contig 19822 bp, 18 predicted proteins | sample FrelakmetCRP12CR_FD_187146 | JGI IMG/M metagenome (GOLD analysis project Ga0209048, IMG submission 187146) | Freshwater lake sediment microbial communities from the University of Notre Dame, USA, for methane emissions studies - CRP12 CR (SPAdes)... | ecosystem: Environmental > Aquatic >... | reverse complement strand
GCCCGCGCCTTTCGTGTCGAGTCACTGCCCATGGGCAAGTTTCGCGCTATTAAGGGGATCGAACATCTGACCGGCATCAAGCTCATCGATCAAGAACCGATCGGACGAACGCCGCGCTCAAATCCGATCACCTACTTGAAAGCCTTTGATGAGGTTCGCTCCCTCTTCGCTTCCGAGCGCGATGCGCTCAGAAGCGGGCTGACGCCAGGCCATTTCTCCTTCAATACCACTGGAGGCCGGTGCGACCGATGCGAAGGAAGCGGCGTAGAGAAACTCGAGATGTATTTCTTCGAAGATATCTATGCCACCTGTGAAACCTGCGATGGGAAGCGATTCAAACCGAACGTCCTATCCATTCGCTATCGTGGGAAAACGATTCATGATGTGTTGAAGATGACGGCTGAAGAAGCGCTGGGGTTTTTTAGCGGCTCGCCCAAGCTCACGGAAAAACTCCGCCTGCTCTCGTCCATCGGGCTCGGCTATCTCCGGCTCGGCCAATCCGCGACGACACTCTCAGGCGGCGAGGCCCAGCGGCTGAAAATCGCTGCAGAACTCAAGGATTCGTCCGCAAAGAATGTGCTCTACATCATGGACGAGCCGACTACCGGGCTGCACGTCGAGGATATCAAGAAACTCCTGGCGATGCTGCAGAAACTGGTGAACAGCGGCAATACAGTGGTGGTGGTGGAACACAACCTCGACGTCATCAAATCAGCGGATTGGATTGTCGACCTAGGGCCGGAAGGCGGAGCGGCGGGTGGACACATCGTGGCAGAAGGACGCCCGGAACAGGTGGCAAAAGTGACGGAGTCTCATACTGGACAATTTCTCTCCGCCCTACTTACTGATGAACAGACTGTACGACAACGCCTATAGCCCCGGCCGCTTTTCGCCGGTCAGGGATATCTTTATTGGCTGTCCGCCTCGACGCACATCTAACTGGAGGGTCTGCCCTGCCTCAACCTGACAGAGTCGTTTTGCTTCCCGCTCTGAAGACACGCCAGATAATACCGCGCCGTTACAGGCGACGACTCTATCACCGACCTTGAGGCCCGCTTTCTCGGCAGGCAGGCCGCCGCGGAGTTCACGCACGACGTAGTAGCGAGCGCCGGCTGATTCCTGTAAGTCCCAATTGACGCCGATCCGTCCGGACCCGAGCAACCCGGTTTGTGATCCGAACCGAGCGAGAATGCGATGCGCGATGAGGCGGGCTAACCCTTCTGGATCATCGGCCGTGGCATCAGAACTATGCCCTTCCCCGTTAAACAGTACTAAGCCGCTTTCCACATCGATCATCCGAAAGGCCAGCGACACGCGGCTGACCTGCTCTCCCTCGGTTCGTTCCCATTGCTGCACTTCCCCCACCACGATCGCGTGCGCACCGACAAGTTTCCCGACTTTCAAAACGTCGGCATCATCCGCGTAATGCAGTTGGACGACCTGTTCTTTGAATACTTCGTCGAGCTTGGCTCGCTCGACGATATTGATATCCAGATCCAGAAGTAAGGTCATCATGATTCCGGCAACACGCGAGCCGGAGCCTCGGGCGGATGCCGCATCAACGAACGGCATCACGGCCATCGTACGATACCGATCGATCGTGTCTCGATTGATCGGGCCGACACCGGTCACGACCGGCTCAGGACGTCCGAGCATCCCGCCGGATCCTAGGGCGACAGTGCCGGACGAGGCACAGGCGCGGCGACGCTGCAGAATGGCTGAAGGCGAGCCCCAAGCACAGAGTTCGTCGTTCACCAGCACGATGTGGTAGGGATATTCGCGTTGATGTTCGGCAGCGACGTTGGTGAAGGGATAGAAAATGCAGCCGCCTATCCAGATCGAGAGCGGGCAGAGAGCTAACTCATAGAGCCACTGTTTGCGAGCCGTGAGGGAATATTCCCAGACCAGCAGGCGGCCATCATCACGCAACACACGGTCCGGCCGACCGATCTGGTCGATCACCTCGGCCTTCGTCATCGGCACCGCCAGCCGGTCCAGTTTGGATTCCGATTTCACCACTGTATATAGCACGCCGCATCCGGAGCAGGCGCCGACGAGAAGGGCCAGCCCTATCCAACAGCCGATCCGTCTAATCATCTTGGCGCGACTCCAGGTAAGCTAATCGCACGAGGAGGCAGCGTACCATCCTGCACGAGAGGGCTGCAACGGAACAGGACAAGGAATATGCGTGAGACTAATTCAGCGAGGGGTCGAAGGGCATATCCGCATAATGGCGATAGTCGTCACCCAGCGCGCTCACAATGTCTGGCCAGATACGCGTGGGGTCCTTATCGAACACGACATTGGGATCTGCAGGGAGGGCGATCCAGGAACCGGTCTGCATTTCGGACTCTAATTGCCCTGGGCCCCAACCGGAATACCCGAGGTAGGCGCGGAATGCGTCGTGCCCTCCGCTGGTGGTCAATATACGATCGACGAGGTCTGTATCCCCGCCGAGACAGATCCCATCGAAGACATGATGGGAATTCTCTGGCAGTTGATCCAAGCGATAGAGCATCATAACCTGGTTCGTTTGCACCGGCCCTCCGGAAAAGAGGACGTGCCGTTGGCCTTCAAGGATCGGCACTTGAGGTAAAGCCTCCGAAACTGACATCGCCGTCGGGCGATTGACGACGACGCCAAGCGCTCCTTCATCCCCGTGCTCGCAGAGCAACACGACAGTCTGCCGAAAGTTCGGATCGCGCAAGGAAGGTGCCGCGATAAGGAAGATGCCTTTCCCGAGCGGAGCTTTCATAATTATAATCCTACCCTGCTGATCTGTGTCGTGCAAGCGGAACGACGAACTGAGCCCTGCAGATATGCCAAGCGAGATTGATGGGACGGGCGAGGGTTCGGGGTCCAAAGTTCGAGGATTTCGGAACTTCGAACTTCTGATCGCACCATTCTCGCATATCTCGCGCGTCATACGTCGCGGTCTGTGGCGCATGGGAAAAGGCCGGTCTCAGCACGCGGGGGTCGGGCGGGTGAGAAAACCGGCCGCTTTAGCATCCTGCAGGTGATAGAGGAACTCGCGTCGATCGCGGAGCAAATCGTTGTAGGGCGTGATGGCTTTGTTTCGCGCGGCGACAGGATCGATTTCGACGATAGAGAGTTCTTCCTGGTCCCGTGGCGCGCGATGCAGAATCGCCCCCTGTGGGGCGACGATTTCGCTGTTCCCGATAAACGTCAGCTGATTTTTCCCGCCTCGCGCCTCGCTCCCTGTGCGATTGCTCGTAATTGCGAAAACTCGATTTTCCATGCACCGAACCGGCATGGAATCCGGGCAATCTGGCAACACGAGGTTCGAAGGATGGCAGATGATCTCTGCCCCCTTGAGCGCCAACGTACGAGCAGCCTCCGGATAGTACCAATCAAAACAGATCATCACGCCAATCTTGGCCGGTCCGATATCCCACACCTGAAATCCCGAGTCGCCGGGCGTAAAGAACAGTGTTTCTTCAAAAAACAGATGCGTCTTGCGATAACACCCGATAAACCCGGAGGGGCCGACGACCACGGCGGAGTTATAACAGGCAGCCCCCGCGCGCTCCGGAAGACCGGCGACAATCACCATCCGGCGCCGCTTCGCAAGATCGATTAGCCGTTGGGTAGTTGGTCCATTCGGCACCGACTCTGATAGTGCGATCACTTCTTGCTGCGATACGAACTGATAACCTGACGCAAACAATTCTGGCAAGACGATCAGATCGGCGTCCGCCTGGTCGAGTTTCTCCACAACCTGATCAAGATTGTGCGACACCTCGCCGAACCGTGGAGCGAACTGAAAAAATCCGACCAGCATGATCGTCATGCTCCCAGAACAAAACGGGCAGGGTCGCCCCTGCCCGTTCAACAAAGATCTCTGATTGAACGACTTACTTCACTTCGGACAGATGGGTGACCGCGCCTTCGGCATGTGTTGTGGCCACATCGACATGACCGGCCTTGCCATGGGCAACGGCTTCCTTGAGCTGCTTGACTCCTTCATCCAGATGCGGGTTCTTCGTATCCTTCTGAGCCGCCTCGGCATGCTTGAGTGCTCCCTCAGCATGCTGCACCAAGGCATCCCCATGCCCCTGTTTGCCATGCGCCACGGCTTCCTTGGCATGTTCCAAGGCTTCACTCACATGCTTGTTATCGGCTTGGGCGAGCCCATTGAACAGCGGGAAACCAACAAGCGCGGCAACCGCCGCCACGACCAATGCTCCGCGATGGATTCTCATTTTCATGGGTTCCTCCTCAGTGGTTAAGCTTCGTTCGGCGGGTGAACGGTATCCGCAGGATCCTCTACTCCGGTTACCTTACACAGCCATTTTTTCACTGTCAAGAAGGCCTGACCTGCGGATCGACATTCAGAATTTGCTGCAATCCCTTGGCGTCTTTTTCCACCGGACAGGCAAAATCCCGACTCCACTCCCACCAGGACCCCGGATAGTTGCGGATCCTCTGATATCCGGCGAGTTTGAGGACAAAATAGAGCCAGGCTGAACGGACACCTCCGGTGCAATAACAGATGACCTCTTGATCCTGCCTGAGACCTTTCTCGGCGAGACTTTCTGTGATCGTCTGCAGGTCTTTCACCGTGGCGTTCGGTTGAAGAAACCCCGTCCAAGCCAGATGAAGTGCGGAGGGAATGTGACCGGGTCGTGGTATCCCCGACACCTCTTTCCCAAGATATTCTTCGAGACTGCGTGCATCGACGATCACGGTATCCGGATGCGGCTGCTTCACGAGGTGCTTCAGCTCGTCTTTGCCGGCGATTACGGCGGCCACTGGCTTGACGGAAAAGCTTCCCGGCTTGGCCGTCACGCACCCATGCTCGAATGGTCGTTTTTCCTGCACCCACTTGACCCACCCGCCGTCGAGAATACGCAGACGCGTGTGTCCGAGATATTCCAACATCCAGAACATGCGTCCTTCGTCTCCCCAGTTGTCGAACGGATTGGAATAAATGACCACCTCGCTGTCCTGACTGATGCCCAAGGCACGGATCTTCTGTTCCATGCGTCCACGATCGGGATCGAGCAATCCCTTCGGCACGGCATTAGGATCGCTATACTCGTGCCAGGTCGAATGCACAGCCCCTGGAATATGGCCGCCAAACTCGTAGGCGGCCCGCCCCCGTACGTCGATAATCACTAGGCCGGACTGCCCCAAGTTTTGCTGGAGTGTTTCGGTATCAATAAGCAACGCGTGTTTCATGTCGTTCCTTTTGTGGTTTGAGCTGTCAGTGGTCGGCATCAGCCCTCAGCTCCGGCTTTACAAGTCAACCCATCCGGCTGACGGCTGGCTGCTGACGGTTGATCATTCTCACTCAGCGACGCCGCAAGCGTACCGGAAAGCGGAAACTCCCGTTCGTAAATGACGAATCGATAGGGATCGTTCCCCGTCAGCCCATATTTAGTCTGTAACATCTCATGTTGCTTATCAGTCAGGATGTGGTACTGCACGCGGGTTTTTACTTTCAAGCCCTCTGCCTGAGCCGGGAGTTGGTACACAAACTGGTATTCCCGGCTGGCCAAGGGCGACAGGCGGTTATCATACAACTCGACAATGGCCGGCTGCCACATGATCCAGCGGCCCATCGTCGATGTTTGGTGATCGAGCACCCGTCCATGCTGATCTTCCACGGAAAACTCCACTGTGAAATACCGATCGGGATCGCCCGTTGGAATCTTATGGCCGGCTCCTGCATTGATCACTGTGAGCGTGAATCCGACTCGATCGCCAGGCTTGGGTGAGGCAGTATCGGCCCTTACTTGTATTCCCACCGCCCGCTTCACCATATCGGGGTCGTGCCCGCCGCGCCAGAGGTGCCGGCGCCCACGCCGGATCGGACTATTCACCGCCACCGGCCGATCGATTTCAGGCATGTGGCAACTCTGGCAAATGAAGCCCCGCTCCTGCATGAAAAATTTGCCTTCGTACTCCGCATAGGTCCCGCAGGGTCCCATCCTATAAAACTGGGCCGGTCCGGACACGACATTGTGACAGCGATAGCAGACCTGCGCCGTCCTAAAATTCGGATCGAACTTGGTCGGGTGCGGCGCGGCGGAGTCTTCGAACGGTCCGTAGATGACTCCGTCCCGCACATGACAGGCCGCGCAGGTCACCGACTCTTTCTGATACTCGGGATCGTACCGGGGATTGGGCTCTTGAACCGCCTTCTCCACCCGCCCTCGCGGAATATCTTTCACCAATGTCGGCTGCTGGTTTTCCAGCGGGGTGTGACAGTTCAAGCACACCCAGATATTCTTGTCCTTTTTCCAATAGGCCTGAAAGAACGGATCTTCATAGGCATGGGCGTGAATACTCGTCTTCCATTCGTCGTAGATCTCCCGATGGCACTGGCCACAAGACTCAGCCTTCAGGCTCGTCAGACCCTCCGGGATGTTTTGAAACGGAATCGCATGGGCGTAATCCGACCGCAACCCGAAAATCACGACCGGTTTGATCTCGGTGTAATACAGATAGACGAGCAGGCCCGCCAGCACAGCAGCGAGCAGAATTTTGACAGAGGTCTTCATGCGGCTAGTAGCGCCTGGATGTGGCGATCGACCGAGGCGGCCAAGGCAGTCAAATGATACCCGCCTTCGAGCGACGAGAGAATGCGCCCGCTGGCATGGCGCTTGGCGATGCCAGCCACGATGCCGGTGAGGTCCTCGTAGCCCTCTTCCGTCAACCCCATGCTCGCGAGTGGGTCATCCTTATGCGCATCGAAGCCGGCTGAGATGATCACGAATTCAGGTTTGAACGCTTCGGCCGCCGGCATCAGCGATTCCTGAAAGATGGCACGATACTCCTCATCGCCCTCACCCGCTTCCATCGGCACATTGATCGTAAACCCTTCACCCGCCCCTCTGCCTCGCTCCGTCGCACGGCCTGTGCCAGGATAGTGCGGATACTGGTGCGGACTGAAGTACAGGACGGAGGGATCGTCTTCAAAACTGTGCTGCGTGCCATTTCCGTGATGCACATCCCAATCGACGATGAGCACCCGTTGAAGCCCGTATCGCTTCTGTACATAACGCGCGGCAATCGCCACATTATTGAAGAGGCAGAAGCCCATCGCGCGCCCCGCTTCGGCATGGTGCCCCGGAGGCCTCACAGCACAGAACACATGGTCCACTTGCTGGCTCATGATCGCATCGACAGCGGCCAACGCCCCACCGGCTGCCAGATAGGCAGCGGTCAATGAGCCGGGAGATATTGAAGTATCGGGATCCAGCGAGACCCGCCCAGTCGTCGGGGCGTGAGCCTTCAGCATCGCGAGATACGAGGGCTCGTGGATTTGCGTAATCCATTCGTCTTCAGCCTCTCGCGGCTCAATCCTGGTGAGCCGAGCTGCCGTACCGCTCTGTTCCAGCTGCTGCATGATGGCGCGCAGCCGATTGGGCGACTCAGGATGCCCGGCCCCCATGTCATGGTCGAGGTAGCGTGGATCGTAGACGAGTCCGGTGTTTCCCATGATGCAACCTAGTGATCGGTGACGAGTGAGATGTAATCAGTAGTGATGAATGAGAGATCCCGACTCCCCCTCATCCTCCTTCGCGCATCACTCATTACAATTATGAATCGTAACATGCAGGAAAGCGCGTAGACAACGAGCGGAAACACATGCTACGGTTCTTGAAGTACCCATCCAACGAGGAGTTAGGATTGCCGAATCCCCGCATCGAGCCTCTCAAGAAAGTCCTGGCGATTGATCCGATCGACGAGGTGGCCTGGTTTGGTCTCGGGAAGGCCTATATGGAAGATGCGAACTTCGAAGAAGCGGCCAAAGCCCTTCAACAATGCGTCACGGTGAAACCTACCTACTCAGCTGCCTACTATGCCCTGGCCCAATCACTGCAGAAGCTGGGTCGAATCGATGAGTGCCGAACCGTCTGCGCCACCGGCATCGAAGTGTCCACGAAAAACGGCGACGCGATGGTGACGAAGAATTTCGAACAACTCAAAGGCTCGCTGCCTGCCTAAGAATCGAGACTTCACTGATCAGCTTCATAAGCGACGATGCCTAGACCGGCTCGGAACAACGATGTCGGCAGCCTGGGATCCAATAGTCCACATGCCTGGGACACCAGGACATGGCCCAGCAGGATGCTCAGAAAGTTTGTCCAGCAAGGCCGCAGCGAGCAACTAAAGATGAATCTTCCACGCTTACTTGTTTACCTTGTCCTATGATGGCCCGGATGGGGCCCCCACTGCACGCAACGTTTTCTCCCGCCCACCCACTGGCACGCCGAAACGTGCCAGTAGCCCGGGCGAGGCCTTCCTGTTTTCCCCACTCCGTCCTCAGGGAAGCAGCCAGACTTTCCTTTATTGCGCGCATCGGAGTATCGTGCGCGTTCTGCGAACACAAAGGATGGTCTGGCTGCTCGCCTCCTGTTCTTCTGAGACCGCACGTTGCGCGAGTATAGGAAACTCACCGGGCCATCTCACCACCTGCTGGCGGACTTTTTCCGCATCCTGCTAAACCGGATCTGCTCCTTCGTCGTCATCATCATCATTGGATGAGAGGCCAAGGGCTTCCGGCTGGCGCTTGGCGATTTCCTCATACACTTCATCGAGCCAGCGGCTCGCGCAGCCAAGAATCTCCCTGACTAACGGTTCCGGTTGGCCCGTGCGTTTGATGGTCCATCGGCAGACATATTCCAACATCACATCTCGCTCGAACCTCTCCGACGATTGCGTGGCCAGCGAAGTCATTTCGCTCAATCCCGTCTTGAGAATCTCGGCTACCGTGTCGCGCCCATAGGACGTACTGGCGGTGACATATTGGACTGCCCGGTTGAGTTCTTGGTCGGTCATGAGGTCTCCCGTACTGTTGGCGCATCATACCGAGAATGCCCCCGCAGATGGAAGATTCCTCCTAAGCTCGGATGCAACCACCTCGGTTTTCGCAAAATATGCCGCTGTAATCTCATGTATTCTGGTACCACAGAATAGTTTGCAGGATGCTCAAAAAGGCCGTCCAGCAAGGCCGCAGCGAGCGAAGAGGCGAGGCGTACGCTTCGGTACGTTGAGCCTCTGAGCGATGCGAGAACGCCGCTGGCGGACTATTTCAGCATCTTGCAAGAGAAAATTCTCCGACCACGAAGGCGGGAATGGTATGATCGTGACCGAACAAGCCCAGCCCGCACGATTCATGCGGGCGAGACGGAGGAGATGCGACGCATGCCTGTGAAAACCAGCCGAAAAACTTCGACCTCACGCAATAGCTCTCCCGCAAAAAAGCAGAACCGCACCTACTCCGAGCGCTGGGATCTCTCACACTTGGTGAAGGAGCCGGTACAGCGCTTCGAAACCCTGCTGGCAGATATCGAGTCCAAGGTAGCGCAATTAGAATCTGCGCGGGCCCAGCTCAGTTCGACTATGGCGACATCAATTTTCCATCCGCTGTTGACTCTCAGTGAAGACATCGCGGCTGCATCGTCTCGGATCAGTGCCTATGCCTACCTCTGGTTCTCCAAAAATACGAAAGACCTCGCCGCGCGTTCGTTTAAGACCAAGGTCGAGGAGCGGCTCACGGCACTACACAACCGACTGCTGTTTTTCGACCTGTGGTGGCAGAGCGTCGATGAGGACAACGCGCGTCGTCTCATGACCGGAACAGGCACATTCCGATATCACCTCGAAACCATTCGCCGGTTTAAGCCTCACACGCTGTCTGAGCCGGAAGAGAAGATCATCAACGTCAAGAACGTCACGGGTCGCAGCGCGGTCCATTCGCTGTACGACGTCGTGACGAACGGCTTCACATTCGCACTCACCGTCAAAGGCAAACGGAAGACAATGACGCGTGAGGAACTGACATCCTATCTCCGCCATGCGCAAGGCCGGCTGCGTGAAGCAGCTTATCGAGAGTTGTACCGTGTCTACGCCGATCAGCACGATCTGCTGGGCGAAATCTACAAGACCTTGGTCAACGACTGGAAAGCGGAGAATCTCCAACTGCGCCGGTTCACTTCCCCAATTGCCACCCGCAATCTCGGAAACGACATTCCAGATGAAGCCGTGGCCTCGCTACTGAGGGTCTGTCAGAAAAACGCGGGCATCTTCCAGGACTACTTCCACATCAAGGCTCGCCTGTGCAAGATCAAGCCGATGAGCCGTTATCACATCTATGCGCCGCATCGCACGGAACAGAAATCTTATCGCTACCAGGATGCCGTCAGAATGGTGCTGGACGCGTATCGAGGATTCTCTCCGCAGTTAGCTGAATTGGCGGAACAGGTGGTTCATGAACACCATGTCGACGCGCGCACAAGGCCTGCGAAAATCGGGGGCGCCTATTGTTACAGCGTCGTCCCTGGCATGACCCCTTACGTGCTACTGAACTTCACCGGCGAGGCACGTGATATCGCAACAATGGCCCATGAGCTGGGTCACGCCGTCCACGGCATGCTGGCGGCGAGGCATTCCATGTTTACCTTCCATTCCACCCTCCCGCTCGCGGAAACAGCGTCCGTGTTCGGGGAACGGATTCTGTCCGATGCCCTCATGAACCAGGAACGGGACAAGAAGGTAAGGCAGGGGCTCCTGCTCAACCAACTGGATGACATCTACGCCACAGTCCTCCGGCAAGCCTATTTCGTCCAATTTGAGAATCAGGCCCATGAGATGATCGCCCAGGGCGCGACCGTGAAAGATCTGGCCAAGACCTATCTGGCCGAGGTGCGGCAGCAGTTTGGAAAGGGAATCAGGGTTCCGGATGAGTTTCAATGGGAATGGCTGACCATTCCACACATTTTTGCCAGCCCCTTCTATTGCTACGCCTACAGCTTCGGCAACTTATTGGTCCTCGCTCTCTACCGGATGTATCAGAAAGAAGGGGCCGCGTTCGTCCCCAAGTATCTGGATCTGCTGAGCACCGGCGGATCGGAGGCGCCGCAGACGATTCTCGCCAAGGTTGGAGTCGATATGGCTTCTGAAGATTTTTGGCAATCGGGGTTCGATACGATCCGCGAGATGGTTGATCAGCTGGAACAAACGCTGTAAAGCCGCCTGCCCTTCCAAGACAATAGGCAGTTTCCACTCTCTTTCATCACCCCCATGCCCTATGTTCCCTCTTGACACATGGGGAAGACAGGCGTATTATATTCTTAGTTGATAACGGTTATCATAATCGTTAACAGTGTACGAGCACCCTGCTCGACGAAAAAGGAGTGCAGCCCCATGTACCTCTGCCTCTGCAAGGGAATTACTGATTCGGATGTCCGTGAAGCGGGACAGGCCGGCATCGTCATGCCCTGCCAACTCAAAGCGAAGTTCGGACTGAAAGAGGCAGGATGCTGCGGCCGCTGTTCAAAGAATATTCATGAGTTTGTGCAAATCGCGACGAGTGTGCAGCAAGCGCCTTCCCGCAGCGGGGTGAGAAGCTAAGGTCTTCTCCCCCCTATCCGCCCCTCTACAAGACCCCTGCAACACCGATCCACTCGCCATCGACTAGGGCAATCTCGTTTCCACTAGCGCGCAGAACAACGCCGGCAACATTGATTCAGAAAATTGTAAAGAGAAGACACAGGATTGCAGGAGGGGATGTACACCGCCTAGTGAGAAGAGCCTCGCTGCATCTTCACAGCGACCTCGGCTACACGCCGGCCCAATTCCCTGGCGTCGGCCATCTCCTTGTTGTCGATACCGAGGCTGTCGCCTTCCGTAGTGGCAGATGCACCGAAGGCCCCGCCCCCACTGACGACGATCATCTGATTCCCCAGCATCGCGGCAAGGATCGTCAACATCGTCACTTCCTTTCCACTCGACACCTGACCACCCGTGGCAAAGGCCGCGCCGATCTTGTTTTTCATCTTAAACTCGGGGAACACCCCGAATTTGAACTGCCAGTTATCGAAGAAGGTCTTCACTTCGCCCGACATGTTGGACCAATAGACTGGCGATCCGACCACGACCGCATCGGCGGAGAATAAATCATCCGCCGTCACCTGACCGACCCGTTTCAGGAGCGCCTCGGTGCCGGGAACACTCTTCACGCCATCGACCACAGCTTCGGCCATGCGTTCGGTATTGCCGGAGAGCGAATGGTAGGTCACAAGCACCTTCACCAGCGGGGCCGGCTCGTCGGCGAAAGCCTCGCCGGAGCCGGTGGCCAGCACCAGAAGAAGCGCACAGAGAAACAATGAACCAATGAGGCGGAGTCGGAGATTTAAGGTAAGATCAGGAAACATCGACTCACAGAGAGAAGGAAACGACGCGGAGGATCAGCGCCGTTTCAACGACGGACTATTTCCTCTTCCATCCGTTCTTCAACAGAGACTTCCGTCAACGTTCCGCGATAGTCACACTTGTGACAGCGGACCCGCCATTCTTCGATCCACTTTTCTTGCAGGTACGACTGTCGACACTTCGGGCAAACAAACACGCCTTTGACGTAATGTACTTTCCGCGTTTCTTTCATGCGCCCCTCCCTGGCTTATCCTGGCCGAGGATGGCATAGGCGACAGCGCGATTGCAAGACACCCTCGACCAAAATCGTCAACGTCTCATGTAGCCGAGCGCGGCCTCCAGCTTGACTCATCGCCAACTGGCCGATAGGATGCCGCGGTGCAACGACAACGACCACTCGCCCTTCTATTCATCCTCCTTCTCTCCCTCCCCTGCTATACGGAAGCGGGGAGCGATCCAGCCAAGTCAGGACTGATTCCGATTACCATCCCGGGGGGCACCATCATTCATGCGGAACTGGCCGACACGCCCCAAAAGCGTGCAGAAGGGTTGATGCACCGCGAGCACCTAGGCGCCGACCGCGGCATGCTCTTCACGTTCTTGCAGGCGCAGGCTTGGACGTTTTGGATGAAGAATACAAAGATTCCACTCGATATTATTTGGATGAATGAAAAAAAGCAGATTATCCATATGGAACAGAACGTCCCGATCTGCACGAGAACGGACGACAGTTGTCCCCAATATCGGCCGAATGACGAGGCCCTCTATGTCCTGGAACTCGCGGGGGGACGGGCTGAGAGTTTGAAACTACAGCGGGGGTCGAAACTTCAGTTTCGGGTTCCGTAGACCTAGGACCGTTCCTGCCAGGCCCGTAATCGCCTAGCCGTGATTACTCCATCCACCCGCTCAATAGCTTTCAGCACCTGATCGAGGTGCTGGGTGCCCGAAACTTCCACGACAAAATCCAGCGCAGCTTTCTGATCCTCCCTTGTCGTAATTTCGGCGCGGCTGATGTTGGCGTGACAGGCCGCAATCGCGGAGGACACATTCGCCAGCACACCGGTCTTATCGACAGCCATGACGGACACTTTGACCGAGTGCGTGCCAGGCGTGGCAGAGTCCCACTCCACTTCCACCAACCGTTCCTTATCGTAGTCCAGGGCCGCAAGATTCGGACAGTCGACGGCATGGATGGTCAGCCCGCGCCCACGAGTGATATACCCGAGAATGCGGTCCCCTGGCACGGGATGACAACAGCGCGACAGCTGCATGAGAAGATCGCGAGACCCTTTGACCTGTACGCCACTGCCGTCGCTCTTCCCACCTATCTCTTTGCGCTGGGCGGGACGTTCCAGAGCCGGTTCCTGCGGTCCGGATGGCAGGGCCGTGAGTTTGCCGATAACCTGTGATGTCGCCACGCGGCCAAAGCCCACGGCTGCGATCAATTCCTCGATGCTATCGAATCTCGACTGACGAGCCGCCTCCAACAGCTCCGCCGACTTGAACATCCGGGCCGGCGCCATTCCATGACGTCGGAATTCCGACTCCAGCAAGCGACGGCCGATCTCGATACTCCGCTTCTGTTCTTCGAGCTTGATCCAATGTTTAATCTTGGTCTTCGCGCGCGAGGTACGGACAAACTTCAACCAGTCCTTGTGCGGCGTTTGCGTGGATGAGGTTAGAATTTCGACCGTATCCCCGCTGGCCAGTTGATGCTTGAGCGGCACGATCTTCCCGTCCACCTTGGCCCCGACACAATGGTCCCCGACCTCGGTATGAATCGCGAACGCAAAATCGACGGGGGTCGATCCTTTTGGCAACTCTTTCACAATCCCTTTGGGCGTGAACACATAGACCACATCGTGAAAGAGATCGAGCTTTACCGAGTCCATGAACTGCCGGTTATCCGTCAAATCTTCCTGCCATTCGACGAACTGGTGGAGCCAGCCGAAAGCCTTGCTGTCACGATCTGCGACCTGCCCTTGCTCCTTATACTTCCAATGCGCGGCGATGCCGTGCTCGGCAATACGATGCATATCCTCCGTGCGGATCTGGAACTCGACATGCTCCCCCTTCGGGCCCACCACCGTCGTATGCAGGGACTGATAGAGATTGGACTTCGGGATCGCGATGTAGTCTTTGAAGCGCCCGGGCACTGGCCGCCAGAGTGAATGGATCACCCCGAGCACGGCATAGCAGTTCATCTTGAGATCCGTCACAATCCGCAGTGCAGTCAGGTCATAGACCTCTTCGAACGTAATCGACTGCTTATTCATCTTTTGGTAAATGCCGTAGAGATGTTTGGGACGGCCGTAGACTTGCCCAACCAACCCGTTCTCCTGCATGGCCTTCTGCACGAGCTGGCGGACTTCATCAATGTACTGCTGCCGATCCTCGTCACGATTCGCCACACGGACACGCAAAGTTTCGTAGACCTCCGGCTTGAGGTGCTTGAGACACAGGTCTTCGAGCTCATTCTTGATCCACCCGATCCCAAGACGGTTCGCCAACGGCGCATAGATCTCCAGCGTCTCCTGGGCGATCTCCTTCCGCTTGGCCGCGCTGAGATGTTCCAAGGTGCGCATGTTGTGTAGCCGGTCGGCGAGCTTGATAAGGACGACCCGGATGTCGTCCGCCATCGAAAGCACCATCTTGCGGAAATTCTCCGCCTGTTTTTCTTCGTAGCTCCGAAACGTGATCTTGCCGATCTTGGTCACCCCGTCGACCAGATGCACCACGTCCTTTCCGAACTCCTTTTCGAGTTCGTCAGCCGTGGCGACGGTATCTTCCAAAGTATCGTGCAGTAGCCCCGCAACGATGGCGGTCACATCCGTTTTGAGCGAGGTGAGGACTCCAGCAACGGCGATGGGATGTTGAAGGTAGGGTTCTCCGGACCGACGACGCTGCCCTTTGTGCGCTTTCGCAGAAAAATCGTAGGCCTTGCGGACTAGGCCGAGGTCGGCATCAGCAGAATAGCTTCTGATCCGATCGAGCAACTGGTCGAGATCTGTGACGGTTTCGTACACCATGGTCCACTCACTCAATCACACTCGGTCGAATATCGCGAATACGGAGCTGAATCCGGTCACGGCCGTTCCAGCTGTTCAGTTCAGGCGTGAAAGCCAGATCGACCGGGGCGCGGGACGGAATGCCCCGCTCGAGCAGCGACTTCATGCCAAACCCGATACTATCGAACGGCAGCGATGCTCCCTGCCGCACGGTCATTTTCAGATGTTTCTCACCGACGGTACGTGAGTCCATCACTTCGAGACGGGTCACGGCAAATGTGGGCTCGGGATTCCCTGCGCCGAACGGATGCAGCGAACAGATTTCCTGGATCAACTGCAGATTCACTTCGTCCAGACGCACCTCGGCATCGACGTTCAACGTCGGGACCTTGGCACCGTCGTGGGTCCACCCGGCGACCACATTGGAGAATCTGGCACGAAATTCATCGATCCGGGACTCGCGAATCGTCACCCCTGCGGCACTCGGATGCCCACCGAAGGCCTCCAGCATATCCCGGCAGGAAGCCAATCCTTGATAGAGGTCGAACCCGCCGGTCGTCCGCGCCGAGCCTTTGGCAATGCCCTGCTCATTGATGGCCATGACAATCGCCGGACGTTGAAACCGATCGACCAAGCGCGCCGCGACAATGCCGACAACCCCAAGATGCCACCGCCGAGAGGCCAGTACGACTGCGGGCGGCAACTCTTGATCCTTCAACGAGGCCAGCGCCTCTACCATGATATCAACTTCGAGGCGCTGCCGTTCCCGATTCAGCTGCTCAAGTCGATCGGCCAATTGCTGCGCCTCGGCCGGGTTGTCGGTCGTCAACAACCGCACCCCTAACATGGCATTATCCAAGCGCCCTGCGGCATTGATGCGTGGCGCCAATTTGAAGGCGATCGTCTCCGCCGTGCAATCCCGAGTCACCCCCGCCACCTGCTTCAACGCCCGAATGCCGCAGCGCGCGCCGCGCGACAATTGGACAAGCCCTTCGCGCACAAAGTTTCGATTCTCATCATGCAACGGAACGACGTCGGCGACCGTCGCCAACGCCACGAGATCGAGCAACGACTCCAGCGGCACCCCGGCGACCCCATAGCGCAACTCGTAGGCCTGCGCCACCTTGTAGGCCAGCGCTGCGGAACAGAGACCGCGAAAAGGGTAATGGGCACCGGCTCGATGAGGGTTGAGCACCGCCACAGCCGGCGGCATTTCCTCGTCGGTCTGGTGATGGTCTGTCACCACCACATCCATGCCGAGTCGGGCCGCCGATGCGATTTCTTTGTGCGAGGTCGTACCGCAATCGGAGGTCACCAACAACGAGATGCCTTCGTCATGTAGGCGCTGAACGGCGCCAAGGTTGAGTCCATAGCCTTCGCGGAGACGATGCGGAACATAGGCACGAACCTGTGCACCCAACCCGCTAAAGAACGACATGTAGACGCTGGTCGCCGTAATCCCATCGACATCGTAGTCGCCATAAAAACAGATCGGCTCCTGAGTCGTCACGGCGCGATGCAACCGTTCGACCGCCTGCTCCATGTCGGGGATCAAAAACGGATCATGCGGCGCCTGCAGCGACATCCATGACGTGGCTTCATCCGGCGTGGTCACGCCACGAGCCAGGAATAGCGAGGCGGTGGCAGGAGAAATGGAAAGGGCTTGGACTAACGAAGCCCGCTGGTACAGATTGATATCTCGGAAAACCCAGAGCTTGGATTTCATGAGGATCTCTCGAATGGTTCTGAGTTGCGATAGAAGCTAACTATCTGAGAATTAAAGGGATAATAGCCGCTCAGCTCTGCGTTGTCAAACCAGCGAACGTGAAGTCGCACCGTTGACGGACGGAGGAGTCGGACCCTGAACACCGGGCGGTAATGAGGAGGAAGGAAAAGGAAGGAGTAGGTCGACCAGACCGCTGGTGCTACTCCCCCCCTTTTTGCACGTAGTTCTTGACGAATTCTTCCGCGTTTTTTTCGAGCACGTCGTCGATTTCATCGACCAGCTTATCGATATCTTCTTTCATCTTCTTGCCGGCTTCGACGACCTTCGGATTGGCCTTGACGTCATCTTTCCCCTGTGGCTCTCGTCTGGGCTCTTGCTTGCGCTCCTGTTTTTCCATCCGAGCACCTCCCGTGGTTCTGGGAAACTCTCGTGGATCAGCACCAACCTGATCCCTGCGATCACCTTACTCCAGGGTCATTTCAGCCGTCAAGCCAAGCGCAGAAACGTGAATCGGCGTAAGTTCTTAGCTATCAGCCGTCAGCGCTCAGCAATTAGCACGGAGCTGAGAGCTGAATGCTGATCGCTTCCGTGTTCGCGCTTCACGAACAACGCGATCACACAATCAGCGACACAATGAGCAACGCCACAATGTTGATGACCTTGATCATCGGATTGATCGCCGGACCAGCCGTATCCTTATAGGGATCACCGACCGTGTCGCCCGTCACCGCCGCCTTGTGCGTGTCCGTGCCCTTCATGCCCTGCTCTTCAATATATTTCTTGGCGTTGTCCCAGGCACCGCCGCCGCTCGTCATCGAGATGGCGACAAACAGACCGGTGACAATACTGCCAACGAGCATGCCGCCCAATGCCTGCGGCCCCAGGATCGTGCCAACCAGAATCGGCGAGATGACCGGGATCAATCCCGGCACCATCATCTTCTTGATCGCCGCCTGCGTCACAATGTCCACGCAAGTCCCGTATTCCGGCTTGCCGGTTCCCTCCATGATCCCTTTGATCGTCCGGAACTGCCTACGCACCTCTTCCACCACTAGGCCGGCTGCCTCCCCCACCGCTTTCATGCAGAGGGCGCCAAAGATGAAGGGCAGCATCCCGCCTAAGAAGAGCCCGACTAGAACAGAAGGATTGGAGAGGTCGAAGGTGCTCGCCCCACTTCCTTTTGCCACCTCACGTGCGTATTCGGCGAACAGCACCACCGCCGCGAGACCAGCCGATCCAATCGCATAGCCCTTGGTCACCGCTTTCGTCGTGTTGCCGACTGCATCCAATGGATCGGTGATGTTCCGCACCTCTTTGCCGAGGTGGGCCATCTCCGCAATACCACCCGCGTTGTCTGTGATCGGGCCGAACGCATCGATCGCCACCACGATACCAGCCATCGACAACATCGACACAGCCGCAGTCGCCACGCCGTACAAACCACCCGCTGCTGCGCCGCCGCAAATCCAGTAGCTCGTGAGAATCGCACCCCCGATCATCACCACCGGCCAGGCTGTCGCCTCCATTCCAACTGCCAGTCCGGCGATGATGTTGGTCGCATGGCCCGTTTCACTGGCCTTGGCAATGGCCTTCACCGGCGCATAGCTCTTGGAAGTGTAGTAATCGGTGATGAATACGAGTGCGAGTGTCACGGCCAAACCGATCAACGATGCGAGGTAGTAGCTCATCCCGCTCACCCCACCCACACCAGCCATGATCGTGTTTGTCACGGGATAGAACGCCACCGCTGCAATGCCACCCGCCACAAACAAGCCCTTGTAGAGGGCCGGCATGATCCCGCCGCCCTGGCTCACCTTCACGAAGAAGATACCGATGATCGTCGCGAAGATCGTGACGCCCCCGAGAGCGAGAGGGTAGAGAATCGGGGCGCTGACTCCCTTGAACAGCGTGAAGGCCAAGACCATCGCCGCCACCGTCGTCACCGCGTAGGTCTCGAAGAGGTCGGCGGCCATACCGGCGCAATCGCCGACGTTGTCTCCCACATTATCCGCGATGACCGCAGGGTTGCGAGGGTCGTCCTCCGGAATCCCCGCTTCGACTTTCCCGACGAGGTCTGCGCCGACATCCGCCGCTTTCGTATAAATACCACCGCCTACACGGGCAAACACCGAAATCAGACTCCCGCCGAACCCAAGACTCAGCAATGCATGGATCGCCTTCTCCTGCCCCGCAAACTGAGACGCCACCGTATAGAAGGTGGTGATGGCGAGCAAGCCTAAGCCGATCAACAAGAGCCCCGTCACCGCGCCGCCCCGAAACGCAACGGTCAACGCCGCATTCATCCCCTTATGGGCAGCCTGCGCAGTCCGGACGTTCGCCCGCACCGCGATGACCATGCCCACATACCCGGCCAGCGACGAAGCGCCGGCGCCGATCAAGAATCCGACCGCGGTCAGTAAGCCGAATTTATCGGAGATAGCTCCCGCTCCCCACAATATGGCGAATAACACGGCGGCGACGATGCCGACGGTCCGGTACTGGCGGTTCAGGTAGGCGCTCGCGCCTTCCTGGATGGCCTTCGCAATTTCCTGCATCTTCGGGTTGCCAGCGTCGAGCTTGAACACCCACATGGCCAGGTACAGGCCGTAGGCAATGCCAGTCACCGCCGCTACCAATGCAAACGCAATAATGGCTGAGTCGCTCACAGTGCTCTCCTCCCGTTTGGGGATTTTAAGTCGCCCATTTCCCCGTGGCCTCCACCCATCACAAAGACGTGTTCGATGGCAAACCGCGAGGTAGTACAGAATCGATTCTTGCAGCTAACTACCTGAAAAGGTGGGCCATTCTATACAGATGACTAGAGCGGATCAAGATAAAAGACAGGGCAATCTCGCTCAACACTCAACGCACTTTTTTCGGCTAGACCAGCGGTTTAGGAATG
>Ga0209048_10002137_pt1 | contig 19823 bp, 12 predicted proteins | sample FrelakmetCRP12CR_FD_187146 | JGI IMG/M metagenome (GOLD analysis project Ga0209048, IMG submission 187146) | Freshwater lake sediment microbial communities from the University of Notre Dame, USA, for methane emissions studies - CRP12 CR (SPAdes)... | ecosystem: Environmental > Aquatic >... | reverse complement strand
GGCGCGCATTCCCGTCCAAAAATATGAGGGGCAAGCGAAATGACCGGTCCGGACACGAATGAGAAGCACATCTGGCATGCGACCGGCTCGGACGAAACGCTGAGGGTTCTCACCAGCGATCCATCAAATGGGCTCGCTACGGAAGAAGCGGCCCGGCGCCTCGCGCAATACGGTCGGAACCGATTGCCGGAGGGCGCCAAGCGGGGACCGCTTATGCGTTTCCTGGCGCAGTTCGACAATATATTGGTCTACGTTCTCCTCGCGGCCGGCTTCGTCAAGCTGATGCTCGGGCTTTGGCTGGACGCCTCTATTATCACCGGCGTCGTCGTCATCAATGCGTTGCTGGGTTTCGTCCAAGAGGGCAAAGCTGAAAAGGCCTTGGACTCGATCCGCAATATGCTTTCTGCGGAGGCGCGCGTCCGACGGGGAGGCGAGACCCTCATCGTCCCTGCCGACGAGCTGGTTCCTGGCGACATCGTGCTCCTCGAATCTGGAGACCGGGTTCCGGCAGATCTTCGATTGGTCGAGGTAAAGAATCTACGCACTGATGAAGCCGCTTTGACCGGCGAGTCCGTGCCCGCGGACAAAACAACCGGTCAGGTTCCGGAGAACTCCACAGTCGGCGACCGGGAGAACATGGCTTTCTCCGGAACCCTCGTCGTCTCGGGACGCGCGGTCGGGGCGGTGGTTGCGACCGGACCGGAGACAGAACTCGGACGCATCAACCAGATGCTCGCCGCAGTCAGTACGCTAGAAACGCCATTACTGCGTCAAATCAAAGAGTTCGGGCAAACGATCGCGAAGGTGATCGGCTTCGCCAGCGTCTTGGTGTTTGCCTATGCTCGATGGGTGCGAGAGTTGCCCTTCGTGGAGGCTTTCCAAGCTGTGGTGGGCATCGCCGTCTCGGTAATTCCGGAAGGGCTGCCGGCGCTGATCACGATCACTCTGGCAATCGGAGTGCAGCGGATGGCCCAGCGCAATGCAATCATTCGCCGACTCCCAGCGGTTGAGACGCTCGGGTCGGTGTCGCGCATCTGTTCCGACAAGACCGGCACGCTGACGCTCATGGAGATGATGGTCGCATCCGCAGTCACGGCGCAGTCGCATTATCGTGTCACGGGAGACGGCTACGCCATCAAAGGCGAGATTTTGCTCGACGACAAGCCCGCTCCTGCAAGCGTCGTACTAGAGCGGATGGGAACGGTCTCCATGCTGTGCAACGACTCGGAGTTGCGCCAGTCGGAGGGCGTATGGAAGGTCGAGGGCGATCCAACGGAGGCGGCGCTTTACCCCTTTGCGGCGAAGATTGGACTCGATCGGGCTTTCGAAAGTTCGAAGAATAGGCGCGTCGACGCGATTCCCTTCGAGTCGGAACACAAATTCATGGCGACCTTGCACGAGGGGCCGCAGAATTCGCGTTTTCTGCTGGTCAAAGGCGCGCCGGAAGTGATTCTCGCCCACTGCGACCGGCAAGAGACGGAAAGTGGCGCTGGGCCATTGGCGCCTGATTATTGGAGCGAGGCGTCGGACCGGCTCGCGGCTCAGGGCGAGCGCGTGCTCGGCTTCGCCTGGCTGCCCGATCCACGTTTCGACACAGCAAGCCTCACGCCCGGTGATCTACCTAAGAACCTTATTCTGCTCGGGCTGGTCGGGCTCATGGACCCGCCCCGCAAGGAAGCAGTTGAAGCGGTGACCGAATGTCACGCTGGGCGCATCCGCGTGACAATGATTACGGGAGATCACAAGATTACTGCCGCGGCGATCGCCAAAATGCTCGGCATCGGCGATGGAAAGACCGCGGTCACCGGCGCAGAAATCGAAGAGATGAATGAGGGCTTGCTGCAGGAAACAGTACGCACCGTCGATGTTTTCGCGCGCGCTAGCCCTGAGCACAAATTGCGCCTTGTGAAGGCGATCCAGGCCAATGGCGAAGTGGTGGCGATGACCGGCGACGGCGTGAATGACGCCCCCGCTCTGAAGCGTGCGGACATTGGCGTCGCCATGGGAATAAAGGGCACCGAAGTCACAAAGGAAGCTGCGGCCATGGTGCTGGCCGACGACAACTTCGCCTCGATCACGGCGGCGGTCCGCGAAGGACGCACAGTATATAACAACGTCGAAAAAGCACTGCTTTTTATGCTGCCGACCAATGTCGCGCAGGCGCTCGTAATTCTCGTTGCGATTATCCTAGGGTTTATTCTGCCGATCACCGCTCCACAGATCCTTTGGGTCAATATGGTGACGTCCGTGGCTCTGGGCCTCGTCATCTCCTTTGAGCCGCACGAGCTCGATGTTATGCAACGCCCGCCTCGCGCCGTGTCTAGGCCCATACTTGATGGATTTGCGATTTGGCGGGTAATTTTTGTTGGCGTGGCGCTGCTTCTTCTCACGCTTGCAGCGTTCTTTTGGGCGAAATCGAGGGACGTCAGCGACGAACTTGCGCGCACCGTAGCCGTCAATACGCTTGTAATCGGACAGGCCTTCTACCTCCTGAATAGCCGTTTTAAGACAGACTCTTCGCTTTCGATCTCGGCGCACCTTGGCAATCGGTACCTGCCGCTCGGGATCGCCGCGGTATTTGTTTTGCAGCTCTTGTTTACATATGCGCCGCCGCTGCAACGCTTGTTCGGAACTGAGGGCGTCCCCTTAGAGATCTGGCCCTGGCTGTTTGCTGGCGGCTTCGTTTTCTTCCTTGTCGTCGAGGCGGAGAAATTCGTCATTCGGACATTTAAGGTGAATCGCCCTGACCCGAAAGGCATGAAAAAGACGATCGCGGCGACCTCAGCGCAAGGCAGCCAAGGCAACTCACGCGAGGCGTCGAATAAGTCATGGATGTGGCAGGCGCTACTCGGGGGGCTTGCAGTGCTGGGTCTGATCGGGGGAGAAATTTATGCGTTCTTGCACCAGAGGACGGGGGATTACGCCACGGAAATAATCGATTCCGATGTCGCGCGCCGAGCCGTCACAGGAAGTGGCATCATCGAGATTCCTGAGCCGACAGAGATTTTTGCGCCGGTCTCGGGTCAGATCGGTTCAGTCTCTTGCAAAGACGGCATGATAGTGAAGATAGGACAACGTTGCGCGAAAATCGATGCGCGGCCGTTCGAGAGTGCCGTCGCCTACGCAATGTCAGCCCTCGAGGCTGCTAAGCTACGGCAGGTGAAAGGCAAGGCCACCCTCGCGAAAGTGAAAGAGGATTTTGATCGCAAGCAAGAAATGGCTAACCGGGGAGCGATCTCCAGGGCTGCTTTTGACAAGTCACGTGCGGACTATGAAGGTGCGGTGAAACGCGCGTCTGCGGACGATGCAACCGTCGCCCAGACTCGAGCGGCGCTCGGGAGAGCAGAAGCCGATCTCGCGCGTACAGAGGTTGTCTCGCCAATCGATGGAACTGTCGTCTCCGCGAACGCGAGACTTGGGATGCAAGTCCAGGTGGACAAAGGGCCCGCTCTATTTTCCATCGCGCCGGCCGCCAGTGTCGCCAGACTAAAGATCGAAGCAAGCGGAAAGCAGGTCAGCGCGATCAAATCCGGAAACCGCGTTATCGTAAATATCGATGGCGCGCCAGGACGCTCGCTCCCCGGCACAGTCAATGATATCTCGCCATCCGCGCGCGATGCATCGCTTTATGAAATCGTGATCGCGGTTCCGGACCCCGGGAGATTGTTAAGGGCCGGCCAGCGGGGCACTGTAACGATTATCGAGGATCAGGGTAGCTAAGAGTGGAAGACGAACCCGCGCGCGCTTCTATGTGCGGCGACCGGGTCGATTGCGATGAGCATGACCTCGACCCTATAATAATCGGATGTGTCGAGCCGCGGTTGCTGTGAGTCGGCGCAACCGAAGCAATAGAATTTCGGAGGTATAATCATCATGCAAGAAGAGAGAGACGCTTCGCGACTTGCGCAGGCGGAACGCCCTGAGAGAAAATCGGGATGGCTTCGTACGAGGTTACCCTATCTCGTGGTCTTGATCCTCGCGATCCTTGGCGTCGCATATACGAGCATGTCGGCGCGGCCTTTATACGGATACTGGGAGTTTCTTGCTTTGGCGGTCGGTCTCGCCTGTATTGCCATAGGCTGGCGTCAGTCCTCTGACGGGGCCGCCCGAAGACGTATCGTTATCACCCAGACACTGCACTGGCTGGCGTTCTTGGTCGCCATGACCATCCTATTGTTGCCATCGGTGAACAATTTCCTCAACGGCCCAGCGACTGGTTTGGCCCTCATGTTGTTACTTGCGCTTGGAACTTTTGTAGCCGGCGTCCACGTCTCCGCCGACATTGCGGTTCTGGGAGTGGTGCTCGCGCTAACCGTACCAGCGATGGCGTGGCTCAAGTCGTCTGCCTTAATGTTGGCTTTGATTGGATTGGTGGTTGGCGGTCTTATGGTCGCCTTCCGCCCGGAAGGAAAAAGCGAAAATTTGACAGTCTGACATGCGAGCGATGAAATCGAGCGGGTTCCTGCAAGTGAGCCATCAGCAGTCTGAACGGAGGCGTGCTCTGCGTTTCCTCCTCGTATGTCTGGCCTGCTCTGTTTTTGTCGGTTGCGCGGCGAGGCCTGTTGGCGTTTTGGCGCCGGCGCCTGCCGCAATCCCGGGGGCGATTCACCTAGACCTTCTGGTAGCAACCAATCGCGCGCCCTCTCCCGATAGGGGCGTGCTTTTCTCCGGCGAGCGCGGCGAGGCGTCCCTTAAATCCTTCGTCGTATCTATCCCCCCGGACACGCGTCGCGAGATCGGTCGGGTCCAATGGCCCAGGAGCGTGCCGCCCGACCCAGCCTCAGAATTCGCCACGCTGGACGTAGTCTCGCTTGATAGCGCCGGACAAACGGAGAAGTGGTTGCAAGCGCATAAATCTCCCAGCCGCCGGGTTCTCGTTTTTGTTCATGGTTTCAACACGAGTTTTGAGTCGGCGTTATTTCGCTTCGCTCAGATCGTACATGACTCCGGTGCGGACGCGACTCCGGTGCTCTTCACATGGCCTTCGCGAGGCAGCGTGTTCGAGTACTCGTATGATCGTGAAAGCGCTAACTTTTCACGCGACGCGTTAGAAAAGCTTCTGAAGCGTCTTTCGGAAAGTTCGAACGTCTCGGAAATCACTGTCCTTGCCCATTCGATGGGAGGATGGCTCGCGATTGAATCGCTGCGACAGATGGCTATCCGCGAGGGTCGCGTCCGCGACAAGATCCAGACTGTCATCCTCGCCGCACCCGATCTTGACGTTGACGTCTTTCGAACACAATTACGAAGTTTCGGAGATCATCGTCCTCGCTTTACTGTTTTTGTTTCACGCGAGGATCACGCCTTGCGCCTTTCGCGAAGCATTGCTGGCGACGTCGAGCGGCTTGGCCGAATTGATCCGGACGCCAAGCCGTGGATCGCCGAAGATGGCGTCGAGATTATCGATTTGACAGGAAAAGAAAGCGTCAGCCTTCTCCGTCACAGCAAATTTTCTGAAAACCCCCAGGTGATACGCTATCTCGGGACACAGCTTATAAATGGCAAAGGCGCAGCCGACGACCAAGCGGGAATTGGTGAGCGGCTTGGTGGCGTTTCGATGGGCGTGGCGCGGGGTATGGCTGACGCCGCCGGCTTGGCGACAAGCGCACCAACCGCGATCTTGGATCCTAATATGCGACGCGCCTACTCAGAGCAGGTGAGTCAGTTCTGGCGCGCCATCGACAATGCAATAGCGTCCGGTGTGGACTGGCGATGAGGCAGAGCGGTCTCATGGAGTTCTGCTCTGTAATGAATATCGCTGCAAGCGTCGCTGGTGGATATTGCTGCCACGCATCGAATGCATCCCGTTTTATCAATGTTCAAGGCCAACGAGCAGCTCCCAAGCCAGGTCTAGCTGCATGAGCACAAGGAAACCGATTTGTCCGTGATTAAGCCTGAGGATCTTTTTCCGCGGGCGAATGAGTTCGCCAAGCCGGCGACCAGAGCTGGCAAGATTAGTTGCTTACTAGGTCGGCTTGAAAATCGACTTGGCGACGCGGATAGCGATCACGTATCACCACAACCCTCGCGGCTTTCGAATTGTCGGGGGCAGTCGATTTCAAAGGGACGTCGACGTTTACCGATCCGAGTCATCTTATGGCGGTTAAGCATCGTTATGGGAAATAGGTAACGCTGTTGCAGGCCGGGATCAAAAACTGTCGCAAAACGCATTCCGCGATTTGCGATCGACTTGGGTGGCGCTTCGCGATCTCAACCTGCGTCCGGATGAGGCGGCCAGTGCGGTCCGAGCGTTTGACCACGCAGCACGGGTTGTCATCGCAAACTGGTCCTCTAGTTACTTAAAGGTTCGATCGTAAAGATTAAAATGATCGAATTTTCCGTGGGAGCTTAAAATGTTGAGAGTATTGACGCAAAAGGCGCTGACAGCAGGATTGCTCACTTTTGCGCTGACGCTTGCGCCAAGCATCGCTTCGGCCCACAGACGCCCTTACCCGCATACTCACCATCACCATCACCATCACCATTACCATCACCATTACCATCACCACGTGCATCATGGTCATGGTTCCGCGCCGTCGGCCGCCGGCCCGTCAGAATCGCCAAATCCTACTTCATCCAAGTGAAATGGCGGGTCTAGCCTTCTCCCTTGGAGTGAGGCCAGGTTGAAAGATTGAATTCGGCTATTTTCGATCTCTGGTGAGGAGAGAAGGGAATGGCGCGGAAACGATATGCGACGGAGCAAATCATCGGGCTTTTGCGGGATAGGGGCAAAAGTGTTCCCTGACCTACACGTTTTGTTCGCAACACCTGGTATGCGATCATGGCCGTAAACCAAGCGCGCTTCGTTAAGTACAAAATGGAGCCATTCTCTGTTTTGTGGGAATCGTGATGAAGCTTCTTGGGCTGATTATGCTCCAGTTACTGTTCGCCGTGGGGTCGGTCACCGCGCCGACTTCGCTCTTCGGAAAATGGCGCATCGTCGCCATCGACGGCGCAGATAGATTTGACCTTGCCAATACGCTTGCGGAATTCGCCGATGCCGGTCGTTTTACTTCAACCATCGGTTGTAACCGAGTTGTCGGTAAGCCAGCCATCACAGGAACGCAATTGGGTTTCGGGTCCATGGCGGCCACGCGGATGGCCTGCATTCCACCGCTCGAGTGCATTGAGAGCCAATATCTCGCGGTTCTCCAAGCTGTGCGCTCCTACAAGCTCGACGGGGACACGCTGGCATTTATCGGCGCGAACGGAGAGGAGGGCTTAAAGTTTAAGCGCTCGGAGTAGTGGCCAGCGGAGTCGGTCGCTGCTGGCTGCGATCAGCGCGGCGCCGATCGCCCCTGGGTGGTCGACACGTCCACCTGATGTAACTTGGCGACGATCTTCCCCGATTTGTGACGCCTTCTTCCCATCTCAAATCCTGCTCAAGGCTCAAAAGCCATACGCCAGGGGCCGCTTTTCAGGGGGCAGACCACACACTGACACCAGACACAAGGACATTCGTCGGGATGGACCTGTTCATCGGGGAAGGATCAGAACCCGTTTGAGAGGAACCGCTCCTGACGCTAAGACGTTGACTTGGCGGTTCGGTCAACTAGCTAAGAACTGTCGCCATGTAATGCGATCATCGACCTGATCGTCGAATGCAAACGGGAGGGTGTGTCAATGTGTCGAAAATTAAAGGCCGTTCAGTTCGGAGCTCTTTGCGGGGCGTTTATGTTTGCCGCAACCGCAGCCGGTTTGGCGGGCCCGATGAACTCCGGCGTTCTGCAAGAAAGTAATGGGCTAACGTCGCCACTCCAGCAAATCAGAGCTGTTCATCCGGCCACGGGTCGGCATTGCCTTAAATGGACGCGGACTTGGAACACGCGACACGGGGTCGCCCGACGCCGTTGCGTGCACTGGAGGTAAGCCAGCATAAGCGTTTAGGCCGCATCGAGTCGTACACGTTTCTCTAGAAAAAAAGAGAAGCGAAAGGGTCGCTTGCAGCAATTTCGTGAAGAAACGTTACCCAGGTCCTACGTGATGAGCCAGGGTAACGGTTCGCGCGATCAATATACAGTGTCGCCATCCTGCCCACGCCGCTGTAAAAGGCGACGACCCGGCGATAACACAAAATTCTCACAGCCACTCACGTCGAAGGAGGAGGCGGTGGGGCAGCAATAGCATCGCTCAATGCCTTCTCCTTGCTGTCGTCGAGCGACGTTTTGAGTACCATGCCTCCCGTTCCCTTTATGGCTTCCAGCACCTTGTCGGCGGTATACTTGTCGCTTCTCCAAGTCCCACGGCGTTTCCGCAACTCGCTGCGCAATTCTCTGCTCGCGAAAATCAATTCCCTGTTCTGCGTAAAGAAATTCCCTGTTCCTTCATGCAGGGAATTCTAGCGAAAACTCATTGAATTTCCTATCGTTAAGGCATGCCATTTCCGCCGAAATGGCCCTCTTTTTCGAAAACTCCCTGTTATTTTCCCTGTTAGCAGGGAATTTTCCTGCGGAGACGGGTTCGCCAGGAACTGCTTCCGCCACCAACGAAATCAATGCATTATTGAGTAATTTGACGCTTGGAAGGCTAAGCGGCAGAGGAAAACACTCAACACGATCCACGTGGCCGCTGGAACGTGTCCGCCGACAGGCGCGATTTTGCTGGAATTTCCCTTTTTCCGACCCCGTAGTGAGACAATCTGAACTACGCCTGGTCCATCGCCTCGCCAGAGCCCGCCGCCGGAGCTTTGGGGGCGTCATCAATTTTAAATAAAAATGTCACCGAATTGACATGCGCCAATTGGGCCCCATCTTGTCACCAGAGCGCGATTACTTCCGCTAAGAACGTTCAATAAGGGGGTTGAGATGAAACATGCTCTGACGATTGGATTTTGTTCTTTGACATTGGTCATGTGGGGGATTGGCGCCGCGCACGCGCAACAGCTACCGATTATAGACATCGAGGCATATCCACCCCATGCGACTCTTGGCATTCCATCGTACGCCAATATGAATGCATGCACCGTCTATACGTGTGGCGATTCGGCACTGGGTAGTGTGCGAAATCCTGAAGGTAGGCTACGTGGCAGCGACGCGCCGTAAACGCGGGGCGGCGAAGAGACAATAATAAAATAGCGGCGAGTTAAAACTCGCCGCGCCTCCGTTTCTATTGCGCTCATGTAATCCGCTCTTAGGTGTCCGACGCGCGCCGAACACTATAACGTCGCTCTTCCATCATTCTTTTTATTTCCGGTATGCAGGAGCCGCAGTTGCCGCCAGCGCGCAATTTCGTAGCGATCTCTTGCGGCGTGTGACAACCCTCCTTGATCGCTTCGACGATGCGGTTGGAGCTGACCCCGAAGCAGGCGCAGACCAAAGGTCCGTCGTCCGATACGGTTTCCATGCGACCAGCGAGCAGCGCGCGACGCTGCGCCGCTTCGACGCGCTCTTGAGCGAAGAGTTCAAGCACCGCATTCCACGACACCGCAGAAGGACCAACGAACACGGCTAGCTCGATCCGATCCATCGTGAAGGCGGCGCCGCGAAATATCCCCCTGGCGTCGTCCATAAATTCGATCACATCGTCGCCGGAGAAGGCTTCGCGCAGGAAGACGCGCCATTTGGTGGGCGGGCAGGCGCTCGCAAGGCGATAACCGAAGCCGCCTGGCACCGATGCTCGCGCCCACCATGAGTCAGCGGGTTGCGCAAGCGGCCTTCGCGCGAGCACAAATCCTTGCTTGGCGAAGTCACAGGGCGAGATGGCGACTGGCGTCGCCTTCGCCTCGGGCTGGCCCGAAAAAGGATCGACAAAAGGCGCGACCAAGGCGCCAACGCGTCCTTGAGACGAGGTTTCCTCGCTCCAGTGAATCGGCGCGAAGATATGTCCCTGCGGCTGGCGGTCCGTAACAATCGCACGCAGCACACAGCTCCCCCGCCCTGCCGAAATGCGTGCGAAGCCGCCATCGATCACGCCGAAATTGTCAGCGTCTCGGGGATTGATCTCGACGAACGGCTCGGGGAGATGGCGCGCCAAACGGGGGCTAACGCCCGTGCGAGTCATAGTGTGCCATTGATCGCGAATGCGGCCGGTGTTGAGCCGCAAAGGATATATTTTCGAAACCTGCGTAGCCAATTGCGGCGTGGCCGGCGCAACAAAATTCGCACGACCTGTGGAAGTGAAATAATCCCCGTCCGCGAACATGCGTTTGCGACCTTTCGCCTCGCCCGCGCGCACCGGCCACTGCACCGGCTCCAGCGCCTCATAGGCGGCGTCGCTCAATCCGGCAAGACCGCCGATGTCGAAGGCGCGAGCGCCGTCGTTCTCAAAAGCGGATAGCGCCGCGTGTTCGCGAAAGACATCCGCGGCGGATCGAAAGTCGAAACCGGAGAAGCCCAGACGTTTGGCGAAATCGCGGAAGATCGCCCAATCGGCGCGCGCTTCGCCGGGCGTGGAAAGGAACGACCGCTGACGCGATATACGTCGTTCCGAGTTCGTCACCGTCCCATTTTTCTCTCCCCATGCTTGGGCCGGGAGCAGCAGATGGGCCCCGCTGTTGATCGTATCGTTGGAGAGAACATTGTCGGAAACGATCAGCAGTTGGAGCTTACGCAGTGCGGCGCGCGCCTTGTCGGCGTCGGGCAGCGAAACGGCTGGGTTAGTGCCTACAACCCATAACGCCTTAATCTCTCCCCTATCGATCGCCTCGAACATTTGAACGGCTTTGCGCCCCTCACGCTTCGCCATGCGCGGCGCATTCCAGAAGCGGCTTACCCGATCAACGTTCTCGGGTTCGAAGCCGATATGCGCCGCAAGTTGATTGACGAAACCGCCGACCTCGCGTCCGCCCATGGCGTTTGGCTGGCCGGTGAGTGAGAATGGAGACGCGCCAGGCTTGCCGATGCGGCCTGTAGCGAGATGGCAATTGATGATCGCGTTGACCTTGTCGGTCCCCTGCGCCGACTGGTTTACGCCCTGAGAGAACGCCGTGACGATCCGCTCGGTTTTAGCGAAGTTCTCGAAAAAGACGGCGATGTCGCTTTCACGTAATCCCGTGCTCGCAGCGGTCGCGGCGATGCTCGGCGCAATTTGTCGCGCCCGCTCCAGCGCAGACTCAAATCCGCTCGTGTAATGGGTAATATATCTCTCGTCGAGAGAGCCGGCCCTTACAAGATAAGTCAACAATCCACAAAACAGCGCCTGATCTGAACCCGGCGCGATTTGCAGAAATAGATCGGCCGCCTCGGCCGTCGCCGTCCGGCGCGTATCGATCACCACAAGACGAGCGCCCTGCTCCTCTTTTCTTCGCAGTATTCGCTGAAAGAGGATCGGATGACACCAAGCAGCGTTCGATCCGACCAGGATAACAAGGTCGGCCTCGTCCAGATCTTCGTAGCAGCCCGGCACGACATCCGCGCCGAAAGCCCGCCTATGCCCCGCGACTGTCGACGCCATACAGAGACGTGAATTGGTGTCTATGTTGGACGAGCCGATGAAACCCTTCATCAGTTTGTTGGCGACGTAATAATCTTCACTCAGCAATTGCCCGGACAGATAGAGCGCCACGGCGTCGGGGCCGTGTCGTTCAATAATCTCTTGAAACTTTCGAGCAGCCCGGTCGAGCGCCTCCTCCCAGCCTATTCGGATCAAATTTCCTTCCGCAGCTCGCCGCATTGGATAGAGCAAGCGGCCGTCGAGACCCAAAGTCTCTCCAAGGGCCGAGCCTTTGGAGCATAGTCTTCCGAAATTCGCGGGATGAGTGGAGTCGCCAGCGATCTCTGCGCCGCCGGCGTTATCTGTAATGGCGAGAACGCCGCACCCTACGCCACAATATGGACAAGTTGTGCGTGTCGTCAGCTTTTGGGACGCGGTCGGCATGCTCTCTGCTTCTATTGGAGAGGCGTCTTCGAGCATTTCTGGCCTCAATAAACATCTTGCTGATAACGTTCCGCCTTCTTGAGATGCGCGACGAAGGCGACGGCTTCATCGATGCTGCGGGCGCCGAATTGCGCGACAATGTCAACCAGGGCCCGCTCCACATCCTTCGCCATGCGTTGCGCATCGCCGCAGACATAAATATGAGCTCCTTGAGCAAGCCACGCCCATATGTCCTGTCCGGCCTGACGCATGCGGTCCTGCACATAAAATTTTTCTGCTCCGTCGCGGGACCAGGCGAGGGAAAGCCGCGTGAGAAGACCCGACGCTTTCATCGCGTCGAACTCGTCTGCGTATAAGAAATCATGGGTGGATCGCTGATGACCAAAGAACAGCCAGTTCCTCCCCGTCGCCCCGATTGCGGCCCTTTCTTGAAGGAATGCGCGGAACGGCGCGACGCCCGTGCCGGGTCCGATCATAATGATCGGCGTTGCGGGGTCTTCGGGCAATGCGAATCCTTGCGCGGCCTGAATATAAGCCGGAAGCTCTTCCCCCGGGGCGATCCGTTCGGCGAGAAAAGTCGACGCTACTCCATGCCGTCTTCGCTTGCCAACGACATAACGCACTGCATCGACCGTCAGCGATAAACGTCCAGGCGCAGCTTTCGGCGACGAAGAAATCGAATAGAGACGCGGCTGTAAAGGCGCCAGCGCCTCCACGAACGCCTCGGGATGCGGCCGCGCGCCCGAAAATTTCTGAAGAACCGCGAGCACGTCCAGAACCGCCGCATCGCCGTCCGGATCCTCTCCCTGCGCAAGGCTGCGGGCTTTATCGCGCTGCGGACCGCCAGTGATGAAAGAGATCAGTTCGAACAGCGCGTCCGGCGCGGGTGAAAGCGACACATCGCTCTGCAGTGTCTCGCGCAGCGTCTTGCCTGATACAGGCGTCAGATGAGATGCGCCGAGCATGCCGATGATCTGATCGACGAGACCGAGCTCGTTTTTGACAAAGACGCCAAAACTGTCACCGGCTTTGTAATCGAGCCCGCTCGAGATGAGATCGAACTCCACATGCCATGTTTCCTTAGCGGAATCCTCCTTGTTAAGGCGCCGACGCGAGAGAAATGTCGCGCGCGCGGGATTGTCTCGTGAGCGCCCGAACGCGGGGAGGGACGTCGACGACGAAACCTTCATCTCCGAATCAAGCGACGTCGCCGGCTTATTCTCCAGCTCCTGCGCGAGCGCCTTGAGCGTGCGAGCTGTCTCCTTTCCACCGGGAGCACACAGGTTGAGCCGCGTTTCCCAACGTCCCGCGATCGCCTCGGCATAGGTCTCGCAATTGTACCCGCATTGGCCGCAATCCTGCTGCGCCATTGCGGCCATCATGCGCCGGCGTAGCGGACGGCCTTGAGCAAGCGCCATGCGTTCGTTCAACGCCAGCGTCGCGTCATGCCAGGGAGCGTCGCCATCGTCCGAATCTCCCTCGAGGCTCGCCAGCATCGCCGCGTTTCCCTCGGGAGAGAGCGGCGTGACGGCGCCGCCGTCTGGAGCGATGAAACCAGCAAAAAAGCCGTTTAACCACGCTCGCTGTTCGGGCGCGAAGGGCGCCGTCTCGGGGATAAGGTCGACAATAGGCGGCGGAGCGCTCCGGTTCATGCCACAGTCTCCTCATCCGCGAGACGTCGAATCGTTTCGCTATCATTGCGTCGTGCAAAGTCGGCGAAGGTTTCAGCCTCGTTTGTGCGGCGCCGCCGATAGGCTTTGAGGATGCGCGCGACGGCGGCCGGAGCGTCCTCCGCCCTCACATTTTGGTAGAGTTCACGCGCGATCGTTGCGTTTTCCGCATAACCGCCGCCAACAAGGATGTGATAACCCTCAATCGTATTTCCTTCATCGCCCAGAGGCACGCGCGCGCCGATCAATCCGATATCGCCGATATAATGCTGTGCGCAGGAGTGATGGCAGCCGGTCAGATGAATGTTGATTGGCGTGTCCATAGGCGCCGCAGTCTCGCAATAAGCGGCAATCTCGGCCGCGTGACGCTTCGTGTCGGCGGCCGCAAAACGGCATCCGAAATTCCCGGTGCATGCGACAAGCCCACTGTGCAAAGGAGACGCCTGCGTCGCCAGGCCGAGCGCTTCAATGTCCGCAATCACTTGCGCGACGTCAGCGTCGTGCACGCCGGTCAACAGCAGATTCTGCCATACGGTGAGCCGAACGCCGCCGTCTCCATATTTGTGTGCGATAGCTGCAAGACCGCGCGTTTGTTCAGCCGTCAGACGGCCGAGCGGCACAGCGACGCCAATCCAGTTCAGCCCCGGTTGCTTTTGCGTCTGCACGCCGATATGCGCGAGACGATCCTGGCGCGGACGCGGCGCCACGGCCTCGACGGGAATGCGGAGCATTTTGCGGCCTAGTTTTTCCTCAACGGCTTCGAGAAACCGGTCAAGGCCCCAGGCGTCGAGCACATATTTCAACCGCGCCCTCGTGCGGTTGGTCCGATCCCCATGTTCGATGAAAACCCGAAGAATTTTGTCTGCGACCTCTAGCGCTTCACTCGGCGGAACGATTATCCCGGTATCGCGGGCAAAGTCCTTGTGGCCCGTAATGCCGCCAAGCGCGAGACGAAAATAGACTCCGGGGGACGCGCCATACCCCGCCAGCACTTCGACCGCCTGATAGCCAATGTCGTTTGTATCCTCCAGCGCGCCGATGCGCCCGCCGCCATCGAAGGCGATGTTGAATTTCCGGGGCAGGCCATAAAGCGAGCGATCGTTGAGTATGTGATGATGAATCGCGCGGGCGTGAGGACGCGTATCGATCAGCTCCTGCGGATCGACGCCAGCCGTCGGCGTTCCGGTGACGTTACGAATATTGTCTGCGCCGGAGCCTTTGGTCCAAAGACCCAAATCCTGCACCGCTTCGACAATATCCACTGCATTGCGTGGCTCGATCTCGCGAATCTGGAGATTGGCGCGCGTGGTGACGTGAAGGTAATTGCCGCCAAACTTTTCGGCCAGGTCGGCGACGCCGGCGAACTGCCAATGCGTCAGCACGCCATTCGGAATACGGAGCCTGCACATATATGCGCTTTGTGCAGGCGCAACATAGAACAGCCCGTAATAGCGCCATCGGAAATTATCGTCCGGCTTCGGCGGCGCATTATCCTTCGCCTGGACGACAAGGCGCTGGTAAGCGTCAAAAGGATGTTCCTCACGCTTCCATTTCTCTTGATCCGTTAGTTTGCCACCTTCAGCGATGATTCGGTTCTGCGCTTCGACATGCGCTGCGTCTGGCCCCATTGGCCGCGCCGGCGCAACTGCGCGAGTTCCGCGCGCGCCCAAGCCAGCAGCGAATCCTTCAAGATACCGCTTCTGATCGAGTGTGAAGTCGGCAGACATGTCAGGCCGCCTTCTGCAGAGACGCCGGGACTTCGAACATCAACTCGTCGCGTATCGCGGCTATGCTATCGCCGGAACGGATAAGATCCCGGTAGGATAGCGCGTCGCGCACATCGCCTATAAGTATTGCTCCTTCGAGTCGATCTCTCCGGATGACGAGCTTCTTATAGACGCCCATGCGAGGATCGGAGTAAACCACCTCCTGCGCGCCATCGCGGCCCAGAAACTCCCCGGCAGAAAAGACGCTGACGCCAGAAACCTTAAGGTTTGTCGCAACGACGCTGCCTCGGTAGGCGACCTTACGCCCAGAAAGATGCGCCGCGAGGGCGCGCGCCTGTTCATACGCCGGCTCGACGAGCCCATAACAAACGCCTCCGTGTTCGACGCATTCGCCGATAGCAAAGATATTGTTGACGCTGGACGCAAGGCAGTCGTCAACGACAATCCCTCGTTTGACGGCAATGCCGGCATCGCGTGCGAGTTCCGCATTGGGCCGCGCGCCAACTGCGAAGACAACAGCGTCGACATCGATTTTCGAACCGTCAGCAAATTCGACGCCTTCAACGCGCTCCTGCCCGCAAATGCGCGTTGCATTAGTATTGAGCGCTATCCGTACGCCCTTCCCCGTCACGAGCCGCGCAAGCAGAGCTCCGCCCATCTCGTCGAGTTGGCGCTCCATCAGGCGATCCATCACATGCGCGAGCCTCACAATGGCTCCGCGCTTGGCGAGACCGTAGGCTGCTTCCAGGCCAAGCAAGCCTCCACCGATTACGAGAACTTTTTTGCGCGCAGCGCCAAGCCTGGTAAGCGCCTCAACATCGCCTACATCCCGAAACGTGTGAACGTTCGCGAGATCGGCGCCTTCAATCGGCAACCGCATCGCGTGGGATCCCGTGGCGAGCACCAGCTTCGAATAATCAATTCTTTCACCGCGTTCCAAGAACACCTGTTGGCGTGCAGCGTCAATTCGAACTGCTTTGCAGCCGCTTAGAACCTTGACGCCGGCGCTGCGCCACCACTGTGCGGGCCGCAATTCGATGTCCTTAATTCCGACATCGCTTGCGAGGACGGAAGAGAGCAGCACTCGATTATAGGCGAGTCGCGGCTCCTCCCCGATCACGCTGATTGAGTATCGCCCAAGCGCCGACGCCGCCAACTCTTCCACAAACCGGACTGCAGCCATGCCGGCGCCGACGACGACAAGCTCCTCCCTGCCGGCAGAGGTTCGCTCACGCGGCATCGACATAGCGATTGCGTTCGTACAAGAATTGCAGCACGCGCTGGCGGCGCTCGAGATAGGTCGCGTCCGCCGCCAGAGCGACGCGGCGTCGGGGACGCGCCAGGCCCACCTCGAGCGCCTCGCCTATCGTAGCGTTTGGGCCGTTCGTCATCATGACTATCCGATCGGAAAGCAGAACCGCCTCGTCGACGTCATGAGTAATCATCATCACCGTATTGCCGAGGCTTTCGTGTAGAGCCATGACTTGATCCTGCAAATGCGCCCGGGTCAGCGCGTCCAGCGCACCGAATGGCTCATCGAGAAGCAATACTTTGGGCCGCATTGCGAGCGCGCGCGCAATGCCGACGCGTTGCTTCATGCCGCCGGAGATTTCGCCCGGCCGCTTTTCGGCGGCATGCGTCATCTGGACGAGCTCGAGATTATGCGTCGTCCACTCGTGACGCTCCGCCCGCGACATGGTCCCGCCAAACACCTTGTCTACCGCGAGGCGAACATTCTCGTAGGCGGAGAGCCAGGGCAGAAGCGAATGGTTTTGGAACACGACAGCGCGATCGGGGCCAGGCGAGTTGACTTCGCGTTCTTCAAGAATAACGCCGCCGCTCGTTGCGCTCGTCAATCCTGCGACAATGTTCAGCAGGGTAGATTTGCCGCAACCGGAATGACCTATGATTGAGACGAACTCTCCCTTTTCGACGCGAAGACATATGTCTTCCAGAACCACCGTCGTCACAGCGCCCCTTGTATAGATCTTGCAAACATTTTCGATCTTGAGATATCCGGTCATTCTCGCCTCCCTCAATTCGACTGAACGCCGCGTGTCGCCAAAGTTCCAATGGTGGCGACAACACGGTCGAGGACGAAGCCGGTAATGCCAATGTAAGCAAGCGCGACAAAGATATCGGGCAATCGCGACGAGTTCCATGCATCCCAAATGAAGAAGCCGATGCCGACGCCGCCGGTCAGCATTTCTGCCGCGACGATCGCAAGCCAGGACAGGCCGATGCCGATCCGCAAGCCGGTGAAGATGTAGGGCGCTGCGGAAGGGATCATTATTTTCCAGAAGAACTCCAGCGGATTGAGCTGGAGCACCGCAGCCACGTTACGGTAATCTTGAGGAATGTTGCGGATCCCGACCGCAGTGTTGATGATAATGGGCCAAATGGATGTGATGAAGATCACAAAGATTGCGGAGGGCTGACTGTCGCGGAAAGCCGCTAGCGAAATCGGCAGCCACGCAAGGGGCGGCACAGTGCGGAGCACCTGAAAAATTGGATCAAGCCCGCGAGTCGCCCATTGAGACTGACCGACGAAGGCCCCTAAAAGGATTCCAGCGATGCTCGCAAATCCGAATCCAACCGCGACGCGTTTTAGAGACGTCAGGACACGCCAGCCGAGGCCAATGTCCTGGGAGCCGCTTTCATAGAAAGGATGCAAAATAAGCTCATTCGCTTCGCTCCAGATGCGCGATGGGGATGGGAGAGCGGATGTCGGCTTAATGCAAAGGAGCTGCCATACGAGGAGAATCAGGCCGAGGCTCAAGAGCAAGGGAACGACGGCAGCGAAGAAAGCTTTAATGCGCGCCTTATGTTTGATCAACAAAGGCGTAGGGCGGCGACGAAACGCTTCCTCTAACTGCTCGTCGTATAATCCCGCGGATCGCTCGTTGCTAGTGACGGGCATCGTCATCTTTATCTCTCTTGTTGCTTAGACTTCTGCGCGCTTGATGGACTGGCTTCTCAGATAGTCGAGAGGCTTATCGGGATCGAAGACCTTGCCATCGAAAAAGGTCTCTTTTCCGCGCGAAGCGGATGCGGGAATTTCTTTCGCCGGAACATTTATGGTTTTCGCGGCTTCACGCCAAAGGTCTTCTCGATTGACCTTATTTACGAGGGCCTTGATGTCAGTTTTCGGTTCAAATTTGCCCCAGCGAATATCCTCGGTCACAAACCATGCGTCGTGGCTCTTGAACGGATATGATGCGTAGTCACGCCAGAACTTCATGAATTGTTTCGTGCCTTTTTCCACGCGGCCATTGCCGTAGTTCACATCACCCTTCAGACGCCCGATAATGTCGGCCACAGGCACATTGAACCATTGCCTGCGGCCGACGATTTCGGCGAGCTCCGGCTTATTCTCCATTTTGTCGCACCATTGCTGGGCTTCGATTACGGCGGCAATCAACGCCTGAGCAGCTTTGGGATTTTTGTCGACCCAATCGGCGCGCAGCCCGAGCGCTTTCTCGGGATGCTTCGACCAGATTTCGCCGGTCGTGCATGCCGTGAAGCCGATACCTTGATTGACGAGCTGTTCGTTCCAAGGTTCGCCGACGCAAAAGGCGTCCATATTGCCAACTTTCATGTTCGCCACCATCTGCGGCGGCGGCACCACGATGGTTGAGACATCTTTGTCGGGATCAATGCCGGCAGAGGCGAGCCAATATCGCAGCCACAGGTCATGCGTGCCGCCAGGAAACGTCATAGCGACCTTCACATCTTTGCCGTCGGCCTTTTTTTTGGCGAAGGCGGCCTTTAGCGCATCGGCTTTGGCGGAAAGCTTAAGGTCCTTGTATTCGTTGGAGACAGAGATCGCCTGGGAGTCGAGATTGAGGCGCGCGACGATATACATTGGCGTCGGCGCATTGTTCTGCGTGACCTTGCCAGTCGAAATCAAATAAGGCATGGGCGTCAAAATATGCGCGCCGTCAATGCCATTGGCGGCGCCGCCGAGCACGATATTGTCGCGCGTCGCGCCCCATGACGCCTGTTTCGAAACTTCGACGTCCGGCATCCCATGTTTTGTAAAAAACCCCTTTTCTTTCGCAATGACGAGAGGGGCGGCGTCCACGAGCGCGATATAGCCGAGGATCGCTTTCGTCGTTTCTGGACCGGCCGATTGCGCGAATGCGCCGCCTGGAAAAACTGACTTCGCGGCCGCGAGAGTCGCTGCGGCGCCTTTCAGGACGCTTCGCCTATCGATACGAATCTGCGCCAAAGTCGCTTCGCCATTTGTGTTCGACATTAATCGTCCTCTCTCTCGGTAGCCCCGCCCGAAAAAAAACCGCTGCCCGAACGGTCCGGCCTCGGACAATTCGGAACAGCGGCGTTGCTGCATGAGCCCTTCCATGGGCCCTGCGCCGGGAGAGGGCGCGTTCAAAACCTGCGCAGCAAGACGGGCGCCAAAAGCACCGTTAAAGAAGGTGACATTTATTCAATGAGTTGTAACTACTACCTAATTTCGATATGTCGCTTATGCCGACCAATTGTGCGGCGCCATGCCCGATTTTTATGCGGCGCGCGCTTTTGGACCCGCATGTCAGCATTTTGCGCCGATGGCGAACGAAGCGAGATAGGATGCAAGATCTCCGGAAGCGAG
>Ga0209048_10002136_pt1 | contig 19824 bp, 16 predicted proteins | sample FrelakmetCRP12CR_FD_187146 | JGI IMG/M metagenome (GOLD analysis project Ga0209048, IMG submission 187146) | Freshwater lake sediment microbial communities from the University of Notre Dame, USA, for methane emissions studies - CRP12 CR (SPAdes)... | ecosystem: Environmental > Aquatic >... | reverse complement strand
CATCGCCTTTGCAGGCATTTCGATGATCAGTTCAGATTTTGCAAGACCATTGATCGTGACAGGACCCAAATTGGAATTCAAATTGGTCCAGTCTTGGAAAGTATGGATTGCATCAGACGAAGGAATATTGAGATTTATAGTGTATTCTTTCCGTAATGGCGTTCCAATAAAGGTTATACCCGTTATTCGTAGATTTGGAGGATTCGGTTTTCCTGGTAAATGAATGTCATATTCATTAGTGAAATCTTGCATTCCATCTTGATCAACAACGACCATTCCAATTTTTGAAAGATAAAGCGTGATCTTTGACATGATATATTGGCATTGAAGCTCGATAACCTTGACCTCATTTGCAGGAGCAAATGTTGTCATGCCCCCTGGTAATTCTGGTTCTATAGATTCAAGAAATGCAAATGGTGAAGTTGAACTCATGTATTCCTTTTTCAAGATATATTGTTGACCTTCTCGAAACATGAATAGAGGCATGAACGGATCAAGGTTTGCCAAGGGATATTTTGCGAAATAAAAGGATAAAGCATAGTTTGGCCCTAACTTGTCTTGGTTTATTGCAAGGTCAATGAGCGTGAAAAGTGGATTCTCGAGATTCTTTGCTGCCGTGTTTTCGATAAAGTTCCTCCACGGTGCAAAACTATTGAATAGATTTTTATCATCATACTTTCCCATGATTTCGGGAATATAGCTCGTGATGAAGGAATCTTTTTGCTGGATGAAGCATAACGCACGTCGATAGAAATCGATCTTGGTTGATGGTAAAAGATGCTTCTTGATTGATAAGAATGCGGCATCAAGGTCTTCTATTTCGTTATTCGTGCAAAGAAATGGTAGCAGCAAGTTTCTTTCAAGGATAAATACTTCTCCCGGAATATATTCGCCTGGTGATGTTGCGGCAGATTTGAAAGAATGATATGATTCCGCGAACTTTTCTTGAAATTCTTTCGTGTCAAGAATTACTTGCAATCCATCCCATGAATAGGATATTGCTTCGTTGCTATCGAGAAATGTATAACGGGTCCAGAGATGGCGCTGGTCATGAATCGCATCCATGATCGTGAAGATTTTCTGAACGGTCGAGTCTTGTTGGGATTGCTGCTGAGTTGATAAAAATGATCCAATATTTGGATCAACAGGTTCGGTTGAGCGAAAAGGTATCATGAAAGGCTTTAGCATGGGCGTGTTGGAAACTACATTAATCGTATTTGCTTGATTGCCGGTGGTAAAGGAAAGTTGTGCAGAATTCACGAATTCAATCGCGTTGGCTTGTTGAAGGATCGTGAATACGTCCTCGATACACGCATAAAACGCTTCGATGGAATTGGTCGTGAAAAGACCATGTATCAATGCAACTTTGAAACTCTCGATACTTTGATAAAAAAGTGGAATATTGCTAGCAAATGATCGCAAAAATGGAGCAAGGGAAGGCATTCCCGCATCAATATGATTTTTCAATAAAGGTGTAATTTCATCGAGAACTTTCTTTGTCTTCTCTCGTGTCTGATCGATCAAATCAAGAAGCTGTTCTTGATTTAGGCCAAGATTCGACAATCGAGGAATAAATCGCGAAATGCCATCAATTTCGTTTGCTTCAAATTCTATATTGGCTCGGGGATAGATATTCTTAAGAATCCATAATATTTTCTCGACCTTGGTGACGAGATCAGGATCGAAGAGAAACGCAATTGACCATTCCGGGAAAGCAGCAATCACCGAGGAATAGGGAGCTAAGATATCAACTCTTCCAAATATTCCGTTGAATATTACTGCATTTTCGATGGAGAAATTGTTGCTATCAAGTGGATCGGTGAACGATTGCGAGAAGATGGTCGAAAATATCTTATATACGTCTGATGCATTTGGATCAAAATTGTTGATCGCATCGATCAAGAAATGTTTCATCCTTGGTTCTATACCATTCGCTTTTCTTAGGATGTCATGATAATAGTCTTTTATCGTGTTTTCATAAATCTTGTCATAAGACAAGCCCCAATCTAACGGATTTTCATCATCCTTGATAGTTGTTGCCTTTTCTTGCTGCGTAACGATCCATGTGATGAAATCAGAGACATGACTAAGAGAAATGTTTCCATAAATAATGATTGTGTCTTCTTCACGAGAGACTTTTACTATAAGATGATTCACGACCAATGATTTCAATGAAGAAATCTCTCGTTCTCCTGAATCCTCGATCTTGAAAGGTGTTATCCTCCCGTTTTTATGATCAAGACTTTGGAAAAATTCATAACCAGTCTTTAATGAAGCAATCCATGATTCTGATAATTCACGCGTTGACAAGCAATCCTTCCAATATTTTGGAATATAATCCCTGTCTGAGCGATATTCACCATCCGCGTTGATGGTGATTATTTCGCTTGCATCGTTGAAATTTTGTATGAATAATGGCGTTTTGGTATTATTATCGTTTTCAGTTATCCATGATTCATAGTTTGATTCTGGGGAATATAATGCAATTCCCGCGAATGGTGAATTGAATTGGGTAAAAAATGATTCCCATGTTGGTATTTTAGTGATCTTGAAGAATAATTCGCTTGCTATTTCCTCAAAAAGTAATCGTGATGTGGAATAGGCGAGACTAATCTCCAAACTCTTCGCCAGTCCGGCAAATAAATCAACATCTTTCATGACATATCGGATACCGTCTTTCTCGATAGGACTTGTATCGATTAACAAGTTATCCAGGAAAATCCCGATCTCTTCCTTGTCAACATCCGTTTCGAAATAGAACTTGAGAGCGATCTTGTCAATTGGTTGTGATTCTATGATCTCTTGCAAAGGTTCTAGATTAAGGATGGTGATCTTGTGGTTCACGAGGCCTGTTATGATCTCCTCGAAATATACGAAGTCCTTTTCGGAGAAAGGTAATACATCAAATCGTGAAAGCGCAAGTTCCATCATGCTTTCATTCGTGCCTTCTATTGTTGCAATCGCCCATTGATATTGATATTCCTTTTGTGCAGGAACAACAATCGAATGCTTTTTCGTGGCTTGAAGCTTGAATGCATTTTCATACTTGATTCGTGTTCCTCCGATCACGAGTTCATTTGTACGAATCGAGACCTTGCCTCCTTCTACATCGAAATCGACATGTGTTTCAGTTCCATTGACTTTTTCAATTATCTTGAGTGACGAAATTGGCATGATCTCGTGGAACATTGCTGTTATCGGTGGTTGAAATTTTGTGGTCTTGCCTTTTACTATGTCGATGATGCGTTTTTCACTAACTTCATTCTCAAAAATCAGGAGACATGCTTCTACATCTTCTTCATAAACGGTTTGCTGGATATCTTGGACTTCTACTCGGGTTAATGATGTGGAAGGTTTTGATTGCTCGATCAAGAACATGCGAGGTTTTTCTTGTTGCACCTTGATTGATACATTCATGAACGGAATCGTGCCTAGCAACTCGTGTATATAATCAAGTGTTTCTGTTTTCAAATCCTCGATAATGTTGGTGCATTCATGCTCAAGTTTTTGAAGCAACATTCTTTTTTTCGTGGATGATTTTGCTTTCTCTTCTTCGGTTTCTGCGAGGATGCCATTTCCCATCAAGGGCTGTAACGATTGAAATAAGGTATCATATAAGAAGTTGTATATCCTTGCATCCCAGAATTTTATTCCAAAGTTTTCAAACAAGCCTGCTAAGTTCATGCGACCAACATTCACGCTTGGCATTACTTTGAGATTTGGTTTAATTAAATCTGCAAAATTAAGACCTTCTGATCTATCTTCACCAACAAGAAGTTGTATTCTCTTCGTTTCGGATAATCCAAGATTAAAGGAGTTCATGATGAATGCTTGCAATTTTAATGTCAAGGGAAGCATTATTGAAGACTGAATCGCTGCCAAAAGCCGTGTAAATTCCTTTTCATCAATATCAAATGAATTTACGAGACTTGTCATGCTATAGAATGCGGAAGTGCATCGTGGAGCAAACATACTCCACTTGAAAATATGCTTGCCATCATTTTGGGGTCCACATATTATAGGAAGTGAAGATTGATCATCATAGCCTATAAAATAAATAAAAGCTTGTTTATCAGTGATTTCACTTGTAAAACTGAACTCGAATATATATGGATTCTTTCCAAATAAATAAAGCTTGGAAAGCATGTATCCTTCTTTATCGATAATGATTGTGACGGGCTTTGGTTTCCAGTCACCCAGTTCGATAATAGAAGGAACGAAAAGAGGAGTTTTCTGGAACTTCGTGTTTCCGTAACCTCCTTCTTGTTTCTTGGCGGGAATTTGGACGTGCTTGAAAATGCAAGATTGAATGTGAAACATTTGTCGCAAGTTTCTCAAGTAATATCCAATGATTGGATAATCAACCTTGATCAAATCATCCCATCCAGGCAACTTGTAATCTTCTAATCCTTCATAGATATTCTGTGTTGTCTTGATCTTCTTCATTGTTGCTGCTAATTCCAAAGGTGAGGCTGTAACGCCGGGATGCAGCTCATCGGCTTTAAGAAAATACGGGTCTGTATGTTCCATGTGAATTATCAAAGGGATTGATACGTCATGCTTTCCCGATGAATCAATGTAATGAATTTGAAGAACTAAATCAATAGTTTCATCAGATTGTTGTATCAATGCATAATTACGCACGATTACTTGCAACTGCAAGGATTTGATCTCGACGTCAGGGGATTTGATCTCGGGAGTTAGATAAAGAGTAGATTCTTCAATCTCAGATTCATCCATATTCGAGAAAATATCATAATAATACTTGAATAAAGGTAATTTATCATCCGTGTTGAAGGATTTGCTAATTTTAAACAACTTTTCGTGCTTACCGATGGAGATTAACTTGTTCTTGCCGAATATTACTTGGGTAACTTCGATTGGAGGAAGCTCGTAATCGAATTGTTCGAGATATGTTCGTGTCCCATAGCCTTTTGAAACCAAGTTAGAAATACGTTCATCTGCTGCTGACGATTCAATACCAAGATTCTCCATGACTTTATTGAAAGACTCTGATTTATCGAGCTTTGCACGAAAAATAAATTCCCACCCTAAATCCATGAAGTCACTTAAAGATTCCATTTCATGGCTAATCACGGGAGGGAATGCGAATTCAATGGGATTCGTGAATCCGGTGATTTCTTGTAGTTGTTCTTCACCAATCTGCAACGTGAAGTTTGCCAATCCAATCGAAAATCCTTGCTCATTTAAGCCATTTTGTTGAAAGATCAATTTCTTTGGGTGATTGATGAACACGAGATCAGTAACAACAAGCTCAGAAATGGACGGTATTTCGACCTGGATGCTTTTATTTTCAACCCCATCGATGAATCGCTTGATCATGCCTTCATTGATGACAAAAATCTGGTTCATGATTTTATTGCTTTGTTCACTCCCAACGATAATAAGGCATGACAAAAACAACCTGTTATCCAATTGCTCGATGATTGCATATCGATCATTGATGAATAAATGGGGTGAAAAGTTGATTCGCAACAACGAAAGGATTTGATCATCAATTTGTTCTGGCTTGTCTAATCTGGTGATGAATTTTCTCTTGATATGCGCTATAGATTCATAATCACGATAGATATTATTCACGAACGAGAATTCTAGCTCGTTTCCATCAAAGTCATAATGAAATGAAAGATTGTCACATAATTGCGTGTTGATTTTAACATCGCCAAGGGCGGGTTGCCCGTGTGCCTTGAAGATCGTTCCTAGAAGCTCGTGAAATTTTGATTCTACTGGTGAAAAAGGAATGATTTTTGAGTTCTTGATGCTATCCTTTGAAAGAAAATTCATCAATTTCATGAGTAATAACTATCGCGTGAATATTTGAACATTTAATTGAAAAAAAGATTGCAGATCATCTTTTGTTTTCTTATTTCTAAAAAACACAAGATTATATCAAAGAAAATTAGATGAGATTAGGCATTGTATTGAGAATATCAGTTGGTAATTGACCGAGAGTTTTGATGATTTCTTTCTCTGTTAATTGATCAACGATATTTTTCTCCACTTCAATTTCTGTTAATTGATCGATAACATTCTTCGGTTTCTTTATTTCTATTAATTCAGTGATATTCTTTACATCTTCCCGTAATGTTATCTCGGTTGCCTTCGTTAATTGGGAGATTTTCTTTTGCTCGATACGTTCCCCCTCATTCATTGCGCTGATGTAAAGAAAGCTGCCTGCCATGATAGAAGTTTTTTTTCCTTGCGTGATCAAGCCCTTGCTCACGGCAAGATTGTATAGATTGATGGCTTTTTGCTTTATTACCATCTTGACTCCCAATCTATTTCCAAGTTGGTTGATCAACTCAGGTATGCCGACTCGTTCCATGCGAAGCGATCCTTTTATCATGTTAACGGCTCGCATGCATACAAAAATGCGCCTTAGATCACCCGGATCAGTAGCAAGATCGTTCAAAAGAAGATATTGATGTTGAATTTGAGATGCCACGTATATGCAAGCCTTGATCATGGCTTCGAGATTATGACCACGAATGTAATTGCTTCGTGATACTTTTTCTAATAAAGACCATGCTGTTCCTTTTACATCTAACGACAAGTTAATTCCCACATGTTGCAAATTGCTGCATGATTGACTAAACCTTTGTTTATGATTAATCGATTTGCAGTCATTCGCATACCAATAATTATGCTTTGCCTTTCTTGCCCATTCAGCAATATCATTTTTGTCTACTTCATGGATATTGATGATAGTTCGCTGGCATTTATCGTTTAGAAGAGCCTTGTTCTGAAGACGGTTCAGATGGTCGGCATAAATACGTGGAAATTGATTGACGATTGATTGTTGAAAAACCATTCCACATGAAGAGCAAACGATATGCCCTCTATTCTCAACTAAAATCTGTTTGGAACAGCAAGAAAACATTTCTTCAACAGATTCACTTTGATCGAGTGAATGAGAATGATTTTCTTTCAACATTTCATGTGAAACTATGCTGGTAGTTTATTTAAGCTTTGTTTAGTGCTGTTATTTCACTCGTGGTTGCATGTAGAAGTTTTGTCGCTGATAGGATGTATTTCTTAATTATAACGAATTTTCATGTGGAAAATAGATTGATTTTTTACTATTATTTACTATTATTTATCTTGGAATTTGTTATCAATTATCTATACGATTGAATTTATAACATGGCGAATCAAGATGTATTTCGTTTATATGATTGAATGCAAGCCAAAACCTGCTAAGAAAAAAAGAAAGGGAAAGCGTCGGAGAAACATCAAAAAAGTCTCATATTATACAGGTTACACCAATGATCCGAAGCGTCGTCTTGGAGAACATGTATCAGGAAAGGGCGCGCAATATCTAAAGAATAAAATCCTTCTCCGAATGATCATCTGCCATGAATACCACACGCAGAAGCAAGCAATGGCTGGTGAACTGGAAGTTAAAGCGATGGCTTATTCGGCAAAGTGGCTCAGGCTCGATAATATTTTTAAAGATTCGTTGAAAGAACTCAGGATTCCCGTGCATGGCTTGGCGAACTGGTATCCATTTTGGTATTTTGATGATAAAAAACAGCAAGGTGTGTTCACTTTCACGGATAGCTGGGTTGCTGAAATGATGGAAGAAGAGTTCATAGCAGAAGAAACACGAGAATTAAAAATCCGAGAAAAGAAATCTACTAAAGATATTTGAGGGTTGCGGGGTGGGATTTGCCATACCCACACTTCCCCGAATGATGATTTCAGGGTGTGCTTGCCCGTCGGCAGCTTACACTACCCGCAATGTTTGTATGTTTTCATTCACAAGTGATTTGAGTTGGTGAATCTGGCTTGAATAGTGTCATGCACCAATCCTCAGTAATGCACACGATGTAAATCTTGTCATCGATCTTGATTTTCTTGAAACAGGGACAATCCAAGCATTTCTTGTTGAATTTATTCGTGCTTGATATTTTCCTGGTTTTTTTCGTTTGTGGGACCTCCAAACACTTCAAGATTACATCGAACATTGCTACGAGAAATTCTTGGTCATTATCATTATTCATGATTAATCTATATATCATCTATTTCGAATGTTAATAAAATCATAGTCTCATCAAGTATCATGATAAGAATGTATCTAATTTTGATAGAAACTTTACTTCCTTGGTTTTTTTCACCTTTGGTTTTTTGATCGCCAATGATTTGATGAATTCTTTAATTCTTTCTAGGGATTCTTGAGCATAATCGTTCTTGATCTCGCACCCGATGATATCAACTTTCTTCTTGATTGCAGCTAGTGCTGATGTGCCTGCGCCCATGAAAGGATCACAAGCAACGCCCGGTAGCATTGGTGCATTGCATGAACAATGCGACCATTTTTTCTTGTACCGAACACGCGGCAGACCACATTGGGAGCAAATTTCTCGAGGGCATGCACAGTCGATGATGAGTTCCGCGAGAGCAAGGGGCCACACGGCGGAATGACTTCCTGAATACCGTGAGATATCAATTGATAATACATCACGCATGTTTCTTCCTTGCAAGTTCTCTGCCGAGTATTCATTACCCGAGATCGTTTTATTTCCATAGGTTGGTGCTTTGTTTCCACCGATGGCGTGACCTTTCTTCACATCCGGGTGTTTCAACTTCTCATACATTTGATTGAAATAATATGGATAAGAACGCCAATATGTCCACTTGATCCACCCTGGTCTTTCACCGTCATGGCATGTGCATTTTATCCATCCTTCCTCGCATTTATCACAACCTGCACCTTTACAAGCAGTATGAACTTTCCATCCAGTTCCAGGTGTCGATGGATTGGTAGAACCCCCACATCGCTTGTGCGGAATCCAATGCCAATCTATATCTTCCTCGCCCTTCGTGCCAAGTGGTTTCTCTTTCTGTAATATCATGGTCTTCTTGTTGAGATAAAAAAATATTTTTTTACCATTATTTTTCGTGAAGAACCAAATATATTCATGAGAAGCGACAAATCGGAGATAATCTGGCTCGGGCTTTGGGTTGCAATTATGAGTCCATATTCCATTAGCTAAGAAATATAAATGATTATAGTTTGCCACTTTCTTTGTCTTAGTTTTACCCATTGTTTTACTTGCATTAGTTCCACGTCCATGATATAAAGACTCTATTTCAAGATCATAACAAAATGCTTTTGATCGCTCTATATTTTCTACCTTGTCAGTAATGAAACCGCTGCTCATGATTCTATATCTTGCATCTTCTTTTCTTATCGAGAATTTCATTTCCATAAATGTTTTAGTTTTTTCTTGATTCTTGATTTCATGAATTGACTCGAATCGAAAATCATAATGCAAGATGCGACACATTACTTCTAGTTCATCTTTTAATCTAGGATTCGGTTTTATCCCGACACGCCATCTATTATTTGCTTCGTCATAAGAGCCATCACCCGCTAAAAAACCATCGACACATCCTCTCATGAATGAAATTGATGTGTTGAATGCCTTATCTGTGAAGTGTTTTTCATTACATTTATTCCCCGTTATATAACTATCTATCATTGATACTAGCTGTTTATCTGCTGACTTGATGATCAATATATTTTCTTTATAATTATATTTCTTAAGACTATATCGTTCAAGATGCTTCAAATAGCCTCGTTCTTCATCCTTCTTTCCACAAGAGAAAATAACTTCTTGATTCCAAGTTTCTTCCTTCGGATTTCCATATCTGATCCTTCCCATCTTTGAATAAATCGAGTCTTTATATTCAGCAACTTTTCTATTTTTCCTGAAGTTTCCTTCCGCGATGAAGAAACCACAATTAAAACCATCTGAATAGTCAGTTTCTGTGCCATCCGGTAGCGAGGTTTCTAATTCTGAATTCACATAGAGATATTCATTTTTCTGAATATCCTCCTTGATAGAAAGCCCGCGAATGTATCCAAAATGTCGCCCACCAGTTATTTTGAATGGAAACTCATGATCTAAAGAAGCTTCAACTATATGACCTGCCTTAGTCGTGATAATTTTGGTATCCTTGATGCCTGTTGGAACTATATTTATGATCTTAACCCAATGAATATTCATATCATGACCAAATGTTGGCACGAAGCCTTGTTTCTTGCTTTCATAAAGCTCTTTAATTGAAAGTAGTGAATAGCCTCCTTCTTCTTCTTTGAAGAAGATTAGCGTGTTTTCCGATAGACACTTTGCCCAAATGAGATCATTGTGACATATCCAATCATGGTTATCAATCATTTCAATGGCAAATCGTTCTGGAACGAGCATCAAGCATTGATGAGGATAATCAAATTTTGGCTGCTTCCATTTTCCTTCTAAGGCTTTCTTTCCGAAATCCCAGTCACCCCCTGCTCCACCAGAACCACCATAACTATCACCTAGATTCACGAATAATGAACCCCAGGGCTTCAAGATACGCTTGATCTCGTCGCAGATTTGTGCAAGATGCAAAATAAAGAACTTGAATGAGGGTTCATTGCCAAGATCACCCCGCCATGCACCGCAACGTGGACAAACTTCAGTCGGTTTTGCTGGCCTGTTCACTTCGAGATTGGATTTGTTCTTGTTGATCTTCGAGTTTATACCGGGCAAATCGCCTTCAGTAGCTTGGCGCGCGGGCATGACCGTTTCCCACTTGTGAACGCAAGAAGGATCATCACCACCCCAGACCAACGGTTCCACGACGAGTTTGCCATTAGTCTCCGTATAATTCCGCTTTGCATAATATGGTGGAGAAAATAGAAAGACATCGATTGATTCATCAGCCATTTTCTTGAGAACATCGAGAACATGCCCAATATAGATCACGTTCCTTTGTGCGTCCTCCATTTCCTCGTAGGGAACGACGGAGATCGAGCAGATCGAGCTAGCAATTGACATCAAATCACTTATTTTTTACTTTCGATTTATCTTAAGACTCCAAATTGAATAGGCAATGACATCCTTTCGTGGAAAATTACAATTAAGACCAAACAAGATGTCTAATGCTGATTCCAGAAATGCGTATAAGGGCATTGCATCATTTCTATACAAGAAATGCCTAATCTTCAAGAGAACATGTTCTATCGAAACATGCCGCGCTCCACTTCCCTTGAATACATGCTTTTTATTATCAATTGAAAAAGGATGCTCGAATGGATGTGATATTTCGATCTTGAAATTTCCATCCATATAATATCGTGGTTTATCCATCACATCACAGCATTCAAAAAAGATTGATGAAATTAACACCCATGCCAGCTAGTTGTTCTAGCTCGATTTCTTGGTTCAAATATTGACCATGCTCGATTAATTCACGTGGTAAATCATATTTTGCATATTGATAATAAGAGCCATAACCACAATTCAGATTTGACGAAGAAAACGGTTATAAAAAACCTATTTATTTCTTATCTGAAAAAGGTTGGACTTTATTACGAGAATTGGGTGAGGTAATTGAGGTCCCTATGAAGGTCGAAATTGTAAAAAAGAAAACTGAAGAAAAGGAAATTGATGTGGAGTTCGCATATAATAATGTGCCAACTACTGAAACTACTGAACCGATTGATGATATTAATGATACTGATGTGCCAAATGAGCATTTTGATGTTGATTTTTAATTCCTTAATATCTTACTTGATTTACAAAATGGGCAAATACCGATATATTTTTTACCGTCTTTAGTAATGAGATTAAATGCTTCAGGAATCGTGAATTGAACTTCCAAGCGGTCCGGTTCATCGAATTCTTTCTCGCAATAATAACACACGAAGTCCATGTCATCACCATTATTCATGTGAAAAGATTTTGCATCAAGATATGTATTTAGGTATATTCTTTATTTATTTTTTTATGGAAGAAGAAAAGTATATCTCGGCAGAAGACCGAGAAAGGAACTCCCGTAGATGGGACCGAAACTTTCATTTCATGCAAATCTCGTTCTGGTCAAGCGTGGCATTTTCAAGCATCTTTGGATTTTGTTTTTTTTTATCATTATATTCATTTCGATCCAATGATTTTCAACAAATCTTGACATGGCTTACGTGTGCTGCTATCAGTTTTATATTTTGCATAATATTAGGAGTTATAAATGATTATTTCTACAAGAAAACTCATTCATTTTTGCTTTCTTGATGGTTATCATTTTTTCTTGATTCTAGAAATTCCAATAACCAGAATCTATGGCACATGCTCGAGTCGTCAGTTGGACAATTGCAGATCAGGCAATTAACTTCATGCCCTTCACATGCTTTCTTGAATGCATTTATACCTTCCGCATTGAAATATGCTAGATAATGAAGATATAATACCCGTGCAACGAAGTTACTCGGTTGATTCCTGAATTGATCGAGGGGTAAAAACTCTGCCAGGAAACCACCATTAATCGCCGCTTTCTCGGCTTCGGAACTATCCGATCCCTCGCTCAAGATATCGGCCAAGACGCGTAATGCTTTTGGATTACCAACGATTCGCATGTCAGTATAAACCAAACCAATGCTTTTGACCAGGCTTGATAACTTGTTATGATTGAATTGAAAAGGTAATGCTTGATTGAAACGAACATCAAGCACGTTATTAACACCTTCACGAGTGAGGAAGTCTCGTAGCGGTTCAATGCCTTTCTTTTCCCGGTCCCAATATCGTGAATTGAGAAAAGTAGTGATAAAGCGTGCCATTAAATACCAAACCCTTCTATTAATTGCTTGAGAAAATCCAACAAGGCTTTGCGTGATTGATGCTTGTTGGATAAATAATCCAAAAAGGCTTTACGGGATTGACGCTCTTGATCTTGTGAAAGAAGTTCTTCTTGCTTGTATTTATTGATCAAGTTCGTGGTGAAGGCTTGGAGCTTGTCCTTGTCTATCTTTGCTATTATCTCGAGGGCTATCTGCACGTATTCATCCTTGCTTTCTGGTTGGTCGTATAATTGAGCGACTTCCTCGCCTGCATCCCCACTATAATAAAGAATCCAATCAAACCAAGGGTTCAAGACGTGATAATGCTTCTTGAGATAGTAAATGATCAAATCTGACACCTTGAAATTGTCATCAAAATTTTGTTCAAAGTGACTGAAATCACTTTCGTCTTGATCGGAACACCATTTCTTAACTGCATTCTCTATTTCGACATCCGTGTATTGTTCGGAGACCTTGCCAGCATATTTTTGCATGAAGCCAGGAATTTCATCTTCCGCGCCGACAAATTCTCCCCACGCGTCATCAGCTGCGTAACTGATATCTTGATCCCAGTTGATTTTTTTCTTGTGCTGTATGCCTAAATTTCGATTCGTGAACATGATATCACCAATTCTCTATCCTGATGCGAATATTTAAAATCTTGATTTACCAGAGAAGCTTTTTGCCTAATTCTATCTCACGTTGCAAGAGGTCCATGTTATCCCATCTTTTTAATTCATCCGCTGCTTGTTTCTTTTTTGCTTCGTTAACAAAATCTTCAAGACTTTTCTCGGAAGGCTTGAGTTTTAACAAGGCGACAAGATGAATGAGATGAAGAGGATATTCCCTTTCCAAGACTAAGTTGACATTAGCTGCTGTTTGAAATACATCGATGCCTGCCGATTCCATTGCTTGCTTTCTCGTGCCATTGATAATCAATCCACTCCCGCAGCCGAGAGCATCCTCGATCACCCATTTTCGATCCTTGATATATTCCCCTAATTTTGACTTGAGCGAGTTTTGCCATAACCTGCGATTCTTCAATTGCCCGTCTGACCATGTGGAAAATGTATCGATACGCTTCATTTCATCCGCGTATTCATCAATATTAAACTCGACCCATGCAAGATGAAAAATTCCTTTTTTGCAGAAATCAGGGCGATATGGAGCTTGAGGAGGGCATAATGGATTTTTACCATAGTTCGGGCATCCGATTTTATCTCCCTTGTTACGTCCAGGATACTTTGCCTTGCATAAAGCTCTCACGCTTGGATCAAAAATCACGGATTCACCTGGAATCTCCATTTCGTCAAAGATACAAAATGGCTTCACGTCCATCAAGAATCACGCTTTCCATCTTTATTTTCAAGTTCTTTGAAGGCTTTCATTGTTTTCCGGTAACCTTGATAAGATTCAGTAATATCCGCTATTTCTTTTACTTGATTATCGAATGATGTTGTGCAATGAATGGTTGAATAGTTAGCACGAATCTTTGCCTTGATTTTTACAAAATCTTCGATGAATTCTTGAAGATCGTCTTCATGATATCCGAGAGCATCGAGCATGTATAATAAATCTCGAATATCGTACATGACAAAGATGCATTTATTATTATCTGAATCGCTAGATTCATCAATTGCTTCAAAGAACTCGAAGAATATGGTATCATGGCAAGCATGATATGAAATGACGAGCCTAACAGGTATGGCTTGTAATATCAATTTTAATATTTCAAAGTTCTTGGAAAGAATGTTCATGATAGAGCCACCATTGTTTTCAGAAACGATTTTCTTTAACATGATTGGTAAGCGGCTAGAAAACTTCTTTTGAATGAATGATTTCTCGAATTCTTCTTCATCCAAGATGAACTTTCTTAGGAAAGCCTTATGAGTGTCAAATATCGTGATCTTGAATTTGAACTCATTTATCTTCATCTTTGCGATTTTCTCAGCCATGTATTCCTCAACATCTTCTTGAGTCTTGAATTTATCATCGTTAATCTTGATATGCGGCACGATGACTTCAATTTCTACCTTGATCTTTTCTACAAGATCATAAAGCCTGGTTTGTCGTCTTGTTTCGCATTCTGCCATCGTTTCGATCATGTCGATATAAAACTGGTTTTGATTTTCCATAGTTTCACTTTTTATTTTTTTGATTCTTGCTCCTCGAAGTTCTTGATCCTTTGAAACTCCTTGATTATATATTCCATCACGGCAAGTCGTATCACGAGACTGATATTTTCTGTTTGTTTATGGGAAATACTCTTTCTTTCGATTCCGTGTGGATAACTGACCACGATCTTGGAGCTTTCCTTGCTAAACACTTGCAATTCATTAAGATAAACGTTGCTGAGCTTGAAGGAAGTCACGATCTCCCTCATATCGTTGTTGAATTTAATATTAAATTTATCATTGATATAAAGAAAGAGCTGCCCAAAATCCTTGTAATCATCATTCCCTTCTAGTTCTGCATGATAATCATGATAGGGTCTCCCGTCATCATCGTGTTTTGTCAAGTTTGATGTTCGCTCGATGATAGCTAGCATTCTTTTTTTGAATTCCACGTCTGTTTCCATTTGATAAATGAATAAATGAACAGCAATGCGAATTCCATCGCTCTTTGACTCGATGAGACCAAGGGACAAGAAAATATCAAGGCTGCAAGTCAATTCAACGGGTAACTTGACCGTGATTATGGAGTTTAGGAATTTTGCTGCTCGTTTCTCATCCAGATTGGTCAATTCTATGTATTTTCTCGCGGGCATCGATGAATCTCCTTGCATCACTTCACGCAACTTTCATGAATAAATTACAATGGCAATGCCCTTCCTTTTTGATGTCATCATGGACAAATTTGCAGGGACAGATAGTGTCTTTAATTTTCTGTATTCGGCAGGGACAATAATATTCGCCGTGCATTTTCTTCATAGCTTTCAAGCCTTTAATAACGCCAGCAGATTGCCTCGTGAGTATATATCCGTGTTGCTCGGCAAAATCAGCCAATTTCTTTTCAAGATTTTCTACCATTATCATCATGAAGTCCTTTGTTGGTGATGATTTATTGGTTGCTTTTACATTCTTTTTTTCACATGAATGACAAGGCAAGAAATCTGGATGTTATTAATCTCCGATGGTAACACAAGCTCATGATCACGATAATCGTCGGAGGTCAATACGGCAGCGAAGGGAAAGGAAAAGTAGCATCATATCTTTGTTGCAATGATAAATATGATATTGCCGTGAGATGTGGAGGTCCGAACTCGGGTCACACGGTATTTGCATTGGATGGAAAAAAAGTCGTGCTGCGTCAAATCCCTGTGGGTGTCGTGAATGAAAAAACAATCCTTTATCTTTGCGCTGGTTGCTTGATCGACATGGAAATATTGCTTGGTGAAATCAATTCGTTTGGATTAACATCCGAACGATTGAAGATAGATAGGAATGCGACCATGATGAATGCTGAAGATAAAGAATATGAACGGTTACAATTGCTGGATAAACGAATAGGATCAACATGCTCTGGCACGGGCTTTGCCCTTGCAAAGCGAATAATGCGGGAAAAGAACGTCAAGTTAGCGAAGGATGTTCCCGAGCTGGAGCCATATTTGATAGATATTTCGAGCGAGATCGTGAAAGCTTGCATCAAAGGAAAAAAAATCATGATCGAAGGAACGCAAGGTTATGGCCTATCCCTGTATCATTCCCCGTTTTATCCATTTTCGACAGGAAGGGACACGACTGCTGCCGCATTTTGCAGCGAAGTGGGAATAAGTCCTTTTCTGGTTAATGAAATAGTGATGGTCTTGCGAACATTTCCAATACGTGTTGCTGGTAATTCTGGACCTCTACCGGATGAAATTGATTGGAACATTGTCCAGGCCGAAAGTAATTACCCAAATCTTCAGCCTGAATATACTTCCGTGACGAAACGATTACGACGAGTTGCACGGTTCGACATGAACATGGCGAAGAAAGCAGCAATGGCAAACTTTCCCACCAGCATTGCATTGACGGGGGTAGATTATCTTGATCATGCAAACCTGGGCGCGAGAAGTTATGATTCTTTATCGGATGAATCGAAGATGTTTATAGAAGATATCGAGAACGTGTTGCAAGCAAGAGTTGAATTTGTCGGAGTTGGACCTTCATCTTCAGACTTGATCGACCGGCGATCCGAATTTACCAAGGCATCGACACTTTTTAACGATAATGATTTCTGGCATGATCGGACTGATGGTGGAAGCATTTTTGCAGATCAATGATGATAGATTATGATAATTCTTACGGATTGTGATGGAACGGTGACTGGGATCATCGTTCAAGCCAATGAAATCCTTACTTCCGAAATGCGAGCAAACTTGGACGTGATCTATCAAGGGTTGATTCCTTTTTCATGGTGTCATGGACATTATATTTTCAAAGCACGAGTTTTCATATTGCATACGGGACGTGATGCAAAATATAACTCGATAACACGACAATGGTTCTATTATCATTTCGGTCTCGAACACTTCAGGATCGTGAATGTTCCCTTCATTTCACATGAAAAATACGTTGCCAACAAGGTTCGCATGATCTCGGATTTGATGGAGGAATGGTTAGACAAGCGGGAATATCGTGAAGAGATCAAGGTTATCGATGATGATTTAAAAATTATTGGTAAAGTTTACGAGAAATTTGAAATGGAAGACCATGTTCGTATTTTTACCATTCAAAATGAACGATTGGTCAATTATGCAGACTTGATCAGTGACATTCCATGCACGTCGATGGTATAAAGAAATTCTTGTTGTTATATAATTGGGCAAGGATCAAGGAACAACGCATCTTCCTTGCAGGGAGCGCAAGATTTAAACATTGGTTTGCTGTTGCCGAAGTAATTTTACAACTTGAATATGGCAAACAAGTGTCAATGTGTTCTTTTTATAGTCTTCTTCACAAGAATGAGTTCTCTATCGATGAATGGAGTAAATTACAGGTCATAGCGATGAGTAAATTACGTGATGCCGATGCCATACTTGTTATCGATTCTCCATACGAAGGAAAGAAGCCATATATTGGCAAGCATACAAAATCGGAATTACATGATATAAAGAAACCAGTATATTATTTATCAGAATTAAAGAAACCATCATTGCGTGAACGATTCATTAAATAATTAAACATCTTTACATCATTTTAGATTAATCCGGTGATATCAAGTTTTTTTCTTATTAATGGGTGAATAAATATGCCCACCACGATCCCACGACATGCCTTCCCGTGAATTTTGTCATTGGTGTTAAGTCGTGGTGACGTGTCATAATGTTTATTTAGGCATTAATACAAGTGTTGGGTATAAATAATCTCACTCCTTTGTTGATTGTATTCACTAAGCGAACCGCACCGGCATAGAATCATTTTACTTGGTCATTGGAAGGCATCAGCGGTAGCTAATGCTATCGCCGTTTTTCCTTTTTCTGATCATTTTTCAGGTCATGTTGATGGCTTGCATCTCGTCCCCATATACCCTGCAACGCTCCATTATACTTCTGTTTTAGGCGATAACAAAGCCTTTTAGATAGTGTATATAAAATATTAGTTTTACATGCACAAACTTTTCCCTTACTAAACCCCTTCTCGGGAGTGTTTATTATTAGATAGGGGCTATCTTGACGTTTCGTGCCTTCTCTTCGGACAGTCTATCTCCGTGTTGTAGTGCATAGTTGCGGCGTGGTGACAAGGGTTGAGACCGCATCCTAATGGAATGCGGGGGTGAAATGAGGAGGGTGCGGGGGGAGAAAAGAGGGGGTCGATGCCAGGCAAATTCAAGGTTCATTTTTGCAAGGCAAATTTAAGGTTCATTTTTGCCAGGCAAAATTCGAGGGGTTTTTTGCCTGGCAAGATCGAAGAAGTGATCGTTATACGAAGAAGTGATCGTTATACTAAGGGGAGATCGGATCGATCCTTCCGTTCTTCATGTGAATGATGATTTTTTTCGAGATATATCCCCGAATTATTCATGGTCCTTGTTACCAATGGTGAATGACATGGGAAAGCTGATCAAGATCGATGGCGCTTGCAAGGATTATCTCTTTGAAGAGGCAAATCAGGACTTGCAATGCAATCATTGTCCGTTCAACGCGATGGACAACCATGCCGGGTGTTGCATGAATTTCCCCGAGCGATTATTCACGCTGATCCCGGAATATTCGACCAAGGACCCGAGGGTGATGAAAGAAGATGAGATCGTGCAAGAGTTATGGAGCAATGCCGATCACGGCCTCGAGTTGTTGAAGATCGTTCCAAGGATGAATGCGGTCATGTTGAATTGTGAGCAGACCAAGGCAGTATTTTGTTTCCTCAGCACTTGGACACCAGAGCAAGACGACGCGTTCTTGAGATGGTATAGATCGATTGATGAATATGATGGTGATCTTCGCGTGTTGCAGATGATCATGCGCCGTGCCGTCCTGCTCGGCAAGGGTATCGTGGTCGATTGGTGATCTTTATTTTTATTTTTACCGAGGGTTGATAATATCATGAAGCAAAAAGCACAAGCAGAAGCAATCGTGGATTTGAAGTTCATCGATGGTAAATGGCGAGCTGTTGGTTATGAATTGCGAGAACCTTGTTCGTGTGGAGGCTATTTTAAGGTCTCGATAGAACCAGCACGGGATGACCAGATGAACATGAAATATGTTATAAAGGGAATATCAAACATGTTGGTGGTTTGTGATGCGTGCGGTCTAAGGGAAAGATCGAGGGTAATAAACTGACCTTACCTTGGCATTATATCAAGGAGTGATGATCATGAAAGACTCGAAGCGAGCAAGTATCGTTGCTGAAGTAAAGAAAATGCTTGAAAGTGAGACTGATCTTGAAGTGAATTCTGACGTGAGAAGGTATTTAGAAGATATCTTGGTAAATCCAGATGGTATCATGGATATTGACGATTCATTTAATTTTGATGAAACGTTGTGCAAGGAATGTGACATGCATTGTTGTTTTTCCGGGAAAGTTGTTCGCGTGACACCTGCTGATGTCGATTATTTCATGCGATCCAAGCTTTTCGAAGGACAGCAACGAAAAGATGTCGTTGATAAATATCTGCACGTTTGCCTTGGTGCAGAATCGAAGATTCCAATGGCATTGATCAAGTCCTTGCGAATAACCGGTTTGAATCTTGCACTATGCCCGTTTTCAAGATTGGTTGCGATG
>Ga0209048_10002135_pt1 | contig 19828 bp, 17 predicted proteins | sample FrelakmetCRP12CR_FD_187146 | JGI IMG/M metagenome (GOLD analysis project Ga0209048, IMG submission 187146) | Freshwater lake sediment microbial communities from the University of Notre Dame, USA, for methane emissions studies - CRP12 CR (SPAdes)... | ecosystem: Environmental > Aquatic >... | reverse complement strand
GACTGCCTTGCCCGCATCCTCGCTCGCAACGTACAGCCGACGTCCATCCGGGCTGAGGGCCACTTGCTCTGGATCGGAAACGCCCCGCAGCACTTCGGCTACTCGGCCGGTTCTCGTGTCGACAATGCCGATTCCGTCCGCAGACTTGTCCGGAGGCGGAAGCGACTTCTCATCGACGCCCGGACCCGCCAGCGGTGACCCGCTCATTGCTACGAAAATGCGCTGATTCAGCGGGTCCGCTGCGATGCCCCGCGGGCGCTTCCCGAGCGAAATCGTATTGATAACCTTGCGATCAAGCCCGTCGATGACGCTCACATCACCTGAAACCTCATTGGTCACATAAATTAGAAACCGGATATTCGACTCTGACTCAGTCTGCTCGGCACTCGATATGAGCGGCACGAAAGCGGCAAGGAGGACGCTGTAACACAGGCAACTGCTGCAACGTCGATTGGTCATCATATCGTTTCCTTAATCTAACAGCCGCCGCAGAATTGCCTGCGTCATGCGAGTCAGAGATACTATACAATGATCTGGTTCACCTATATTAGGAATGCCAGACATGAAATGGGAAACGCCTGTAGCGATTGAATTGCGATTGGGAATGGAAATTAATTCCTACGTTTCAGTGCGCTGAAACCTTTGCGGTAGCGCCCCTAGTCTGCGACGCGCTGCCAATCCACGGTCTCGGCGCTCGTCCATAATTGTAGGATCGTGTTCATTCTTGACTCGCCCAATCGCCGGAGCCGGCGGAATTGTTCGCCCGCAGATCCACAAGGACCGGCTCACCTCTTGGCCGATTCACTATCCCTGAATCGACTCCGCGGGGCTTGAGAATTTCCGAAGCCGCATTCCTCTCGCCGCCCACCACGTCGAGCACGGACTGAAGATCACCCTCGCCTACCTCACCAGTCGCGAGGCGCGGAACCGGAATCACAGCAACTTGACCAGCCGGATTCGTTCACCAGTGTGACGTTGAGGTGCTGCAGCTGCGCCTCCTCGATGAGCGCAATCTGTTTGACCCCACCCACTCGGACGACGGATCCAATCGGAGCATCGGTCTATAATAGATTTTATGTGGGGATTTGAATTAATGCCGGGACAAATGGAACGATACACAGGAGGATCTGCCACCATGGTGATGGCCGCCGCATACTGATGTTCGTCGGCTCCGGGGAATTGGGCACAATTGCGAATCGGTTAATCATTGCAAAGGGAGCGTTTTCAAATGGGGCATGGCGGCGCAGGCGGCAGGTTGACAGTATCTGGGGTTTCGACCTCCGAGATAATCATCGTCATCGGGATCTGTGGCCTCGTTCTTCTCGCCAACATTTCGACCTCAATGCTCTATCCCGTGCTGTGGATGGACGAAGTGATGTTTTCCGATCCCGCTGTACGACTCGCGATAGGCAAAGGCTTCACATCCACGTTTTGGCCTATGCGCTCCGCGGATGCCCTGTTTGTTGGCTACGTGCCCCTATATCCGCTGCTCCTCAGTGTTTGGTTTCGAATAGGACGCATTGCGCCCGAGTGGGCGCGCACCCTGAATTACTGCCTGATCACTATGACGGCACTTGCCGCGTGGTGGGCGGCCGTGCGCGCGAAGCTATACGAATCGGGAATCCAGCGCGTGCTCCTCGTCTGCCTAATTCTGTTTGGCTACGGAATTAGCTTCAGCTACCGCAGCCGGGGAGCCGACACATTGATGGCGTTTTTGGTGGTGATAGTTGTTCTTGCCTCCACTATCGTACGTCCCGGTCCGCGACGAGTTGCACTGGTGCTGCTATCCGCCTTACTACCGCTCGCTGGCTTGCCACTTCTGCTGGTCGGTGCCGCGCTCTTGTTCCTATTGGCAGTGTTTTGTCCCAAAACGTACCGTCCGGATCTTCTCGCAGTGCTGATCGGCCTCGGACTCGGCGTGATAACACTCCTCGGGTTCTACTACGCCGTCGGAGCGCTCGATGACGTTGTCAATTCGACGCGCGGTCATGTATCCGAAAGTTTGCTTCGGTCAATATTTACTGGGGCACCATACCACCACGCGAATAACATTCCAAAAGACCCCAGTTTCACGGCGCTATTTTTGATGGGAGTGATCCTTATTGGCCTCGCTGTGCGGCGGGCGAAAGGAGACTGGCGCACACCGCTGGTATTCGGATTGACGGCGGCGACCGTCATATCGTTGACGCTGATGCTGTTCGGCAAGTTTCCCACCTATTACGCGTGGATGGCTTACCTGCCACTTGCCGTTGGAGTGCTTTCCGCATATCCCGTAAACCGGGAACCCCGTTGGCGCAAGCAATTGTTCTTGGCGTCAGTTGTCGCGGTGTGCTTGGTCGGACTTCCTTTCCAAATGGCGTTGGCTATGTTTACTCGGGCGGATCGCGACTATGAATCTGTACGCCGCACCCTCGCGCAGACAATCAGGCCGGATGATTCAGTCTACTGTGATTATGCGGCCTATTATGTCGCGGTTGGCCGGGCCCACGAGGTCATTGGGCCGATGCATCTCGACACGATCACTGCTTCAGAACGATCGCGTCTCTCCCTGGTAATTATCGACCCCGATTCGGAGGAACCGGTGCTCACGGCACTGGGTGGACATTGGCACGCGGTCGGTCCCGCGATAGAGCCGAGCACACAGACGTGGACGAAGGGCGTGCTCGTGCGGGATCTGCGGTTCGGATTGTTCGACAAAACATATCGGCTTCGCGTCTACCGCCGTGATGGACTTTAGGAGTGCTCAATCCGATCTAGCGCGCCTCCCCGTCGTCTCACCGCGCATCCGAGCGCCGCGACGCAGGATCTCCGAGCCCCCCCCCTATTGCTCCCTCTCGATCATTCCCCCAAGTCCCGCGTGCTCACCAGCCCCACCCCTCGGCGGCTACCTCGGCGCGCATCGCCCGTTGGGCATCCGACGGCAATTCATTCACGCGCCCTAATGCGTAACAGCGGCGCGGAACGAAAGTTCCGAGACGTGCCATGACGTGCGCGTCGATCAGTCGCAACTCAACACCGCGAGGCTTGCTGCGGAACTCCCGCACGATACCGAACTCGGACGTCCCCTCGAACACATCACGGAAGAAGTCCAGCCGATCCTGTCCGCCGTCGGCGTGGAACACCTCGCTCGCATTCTTGTGATGCAGGTAGCGCGCGTACTCTAAATCGCATGTCACGATGTAGGAGGATCTATCCAGGAGCAATGGATTCTGGTCCGGAACAAACGTGCTGCCGCGCACGTTAGAATAGCCTGCCATTGCGATGACTTTCTCGCCCTCCACTGCCCGCTGTACCGCCCAGCTTGCCAGATCATTGCGAATATCCGTGGAGTACAGGCCCTCGATCGCGATTGCATCGCTTGTCTGATAGCCGAGTAGAACGGCGATGGCGAGGACGCGCGCCGGCGCCATGCGCTTGTCCCTTCCGAGCAACCCGAACAGCGTTTGGGCCGCCGCAATGCATATCACCGGCACGAAGACCAGCAGATGTCGCTGGGCATGAATACTGGACATCAGGATCAGTAGTGCGTGCAGTAACAGTGCGACAACAAATAGTGATGCCGGCGTGATCATTGATCGCCAGCCATTATCAACCAATGCGTTTTTCATCCGAACTGCCGATTCGCGCAGGGAGCGCGACCAACGAGCGATCCCGACTATGAACAGCAATGCAGTGGGGATTCCAACCGCGGACACGAGATCCCAGCTATAAAGCCTCAGTTGGGTGATCGGCCCGATGTGGGCGCTCGCGATAAATACATTGTCGTCACGCAGCATCCAGTAAAGGTGGTGGAAATCCCAGGGTGTGTACTTGAAGAACGAAAGCGCCTCAAAACTGCCGGCGAGGATGAAAACCGCGGCCAGAAGCTGCGCCAGTCGCTCTCCCTTCCGCTGTACGGCCAGAATCAACGCGAGTGGAGCGAAAAGCGGAACGAAAAATTTGACGGCGAGCGCCATTCCGGTCAGTACACAAAACGCCACAAACCAAAATTGTTTCTGAGTGCGCAAATGCTGGCCGCCGGCCAACAAGGTCGCGTAAAAGAAAAAAAGCGCCGTGACGTCCGCCGTGCCGAAGTTCGACTGCACTACGGCCAGCGGCGCAACGCCAAAGAGCGCAGCGCCAAGCAGCGCACGGCCCCGGCTCATTTGCCAGCTGCGAGCGATCACGTATGTCAACAAAATTGATGCGCCGGCGTAAAAGATCGTGATTGCCTGCAGGATCTTCATTAACCCGGCTTGCGTGTACCTCTTGGCCAAGAGGTGAACGATGTAGAGCTGCGTCGTCATCCCTTGCGGGTAGCCGTCGGGAATGGGCGCCTTGATGTCTTGGGCTGCGACCAGGAAGCGGTTGACATCGGGATGAAAGGTGTAGTCTTCGCTAGCGGCGGCCCCGGATAGCCAGTGCAGGGCAGGCATGCGCAGCATCACGCCGCCGGCAATAATGAGTGCAAGGATCAGCCAAGCAGACCGCGCGCTCATCTCGTCCCGGGGGCCTGCTGTATTCATTAGTTCGCCAGCATACCGCGCCGAGGCGTCCGCGACCCGAGGTGTTTTACCCGTCGTGGTTTCGCGTAGTCAGATAAGATCATGCTAAATCCATTGTAACCCATACCAAACAGATTGACCCTGGACGCCTCCCGCCGGTGCTGAGGAGTCCGTAGACCGCCGTGGACTTCGTCCCTCCGGTTCCATTGTCGTCCGCTGACATAAGTCTGCACAGTATGTCGATGTCCGCACCGGCGATCGGAGTCGGCGCATACCCGGTGAGCTACGCAGCGAATTGATGGTCACGCACGGTGGCGCCGTAAACGGCCTTCCGGTCGAGAAGGTGCTTCAATTCAGCGACACGGGCGCGGCGCTTTGGAAACCTGGATCAGGCAACTTAGAAGTGGGCGAATCTCTATAAAAATTGGTACCCTTCCGCCGCATACACCCTAAATATTGCATTTATGTCACATGCAGCTTGCAGTTAGATAACAAGCATGCATAAGCTGTTAATTTATCGGGCAAAATTGCTTGTCAGGGATAAAGGCGAATGGCGCGGCTCAAACAAGACATTTTAACTCGGTTCGTTAGTGAGCCACCTATTACAGAACCAGCAACTTCCACTGGGCGCGTGTATTGGATTACCGGCTTATCCGGTGCGGGTAAGACGACCGTCGGCCGGGAGCTGTGGCGCCGACTTCGCGGTGCAGGTCATTCCGTTATCATGCTGGATGGCGATGTCACCCGCGAAGCAATTGCCGAAGATCTCGGTCACAGCACTAGCCACCGGCGCAGCTCAGCGATGCGCAATGCGCGGTTATGCAGGCTGCTGGCCAACCAGGGCACGGACGTCGTTTGCATGACGATATCGCTGTTCCATGAAGTGCAGCGTTGGAATCGTGAAAACATTCCGGGCTACTGCGAAATTTATTTGCGGGTGCCGATGGACGAATTGCAGCGTCGCGACGCCAAGGGCATCTACGCAGCGTCCAACCAGGGCGATTTACGCGACGTTGTCGGCCTCGACGTGCCGGCGGAGTTGCCGGAGGCGCCGGACCTGACGTTGGAAAATTTTGGAGCGCTCGACAGTTCCTCTGCGGTGGAGCGGATCTGGATGGAATGTGTGATGCGCGACACGACCCGCACCGCACGTTCGAGCGCCGCTCTTTCGTTCGGGACAAAAGCCGAGACGCTTGAGGCGCTGGCGCCGCGCCTGCGCACGGCCCGGATCCTGCCCCAGGTCCGCTTCTCGGTGACTGAATGGCGTGGCAACCGCGTCCAAGTTCTCGAAAAAATTGCGGCCAAAAGCTGGGGTTCGCGGCCGGTCATCGTCCGCAGCAGCGCGCAGGGCGAGGATGGCCCGACGAGTTCTCAGGCCGGACGCTATGATTCGGTGCTGGGCGTGCACGGCGATGCGCAAATCACCGATGCAATAGAGCACGTCATCGCTACCTATGCCGACGGCGGCAACGGCGCCGATCAAGTTTTTGTGCAACCCATGCTCGAACACGTCGCCATGGCCGGCGTGGCATTCTCGCGTCCACCCAGCGGCGGCGGCCCCTATTATATCGTCAATTATGATGACCGATCCGGCCGCACGGATCAGGTGACCGGCGGGATTGGCGACAATCTCAAGACTTTCCTATGCCTCAAATCGCGCGTCGATGCGTGCCCACCGGCGCTGGCCCCGGTCATCGCCCTCATGGGCGAACTCGAGGGGCTGTTCGCTTGCCCTGCGATCGACGTGGAGTTCGCGATAGACGGCGATGGGCAGATCTACCTGTTGCAAGTGCGGCGTCTCTCGATCGAGCGGCAGGAGACGATCACTGACGCGAAAGTCGACACCGCGCTTGCTGACGTGGCACGCAAGGTCGAGTTGCTTAGCCGTCCCCATCCTTTCCTACACGGCAGCCGTTCGATTTTCGGAGTCATGCCGGATTGGAACCCTGCGGAGATCATTGGCCTGCGACCTTGGCCGCTATCGTTGTCGCTGTATCGCGAGCTGGTCACCGATGCGATCTGGGCGTACCAGCGCGACAACTACGGCTACCAGAATCTGCGCAGCTTTCCGCTGTTGGTCAGCTTTCACGGCTTGCCTTACATCGATGTGCGCGTGAGCTTCAATTCGTTCATCCCGCGCGATGTGCCGGACGATCTCGCCTCGCGCCTCGTGAACTATTACATCGACAGGTTGCTCGCCGAGCCGCAGCTGCACGACAAGGTTGAATTCGAGATCATCTTTTCGTGTTACACACTCGACTTGCCGCAACGAATGAGTCGGCTGGCCGAAAGCGGTTTCTCGCAAGCGGATATCGCCGAACTATCGGGCGCCTTGCGGCGTCTCACCAATCGCATCATCCACGGTGAGACGGCGCTGTGGCGACACGACCGGGCGAAAATCGATCGGTTGGCGCAACGTCTACCGATGATCGCCAGCGCCAAAATCGACAAAATCAGCCGTATCTATTGGCTGATCGAGGACTGCAAGCGCTACGGAACCTTGCCCTTTGCCGGCTTGGCGCGCGCTGGATTCATTGCCGTGCAGCTGCTCCAGTCCTTCGTCGCCGCCGGAGTCATCAGTGCCGAGGAGCACGCGACGTTCATGACGAGCGTCGACACCATCGGATCGCGCATCGGACACGATTTCGCTCATCTGACCAAGGCGGAATTCTTGGCACGCTACGGTCACCTGCGGCCCGGCACATACGACATCCTGTCGCCCCGTTACGACGAGGCGCCCGACCTGTATTTCGACTGGTCGGGGTCGCGTACGCATTCCTCCGCACAGCCACGCTTCACGCTCTCCATCGAGCAACTGCGCCGCATCGAGCAATTGCTCAAAGAGCACCAGCTCGACATCGACGTACTGAGTCTGATCGAGTTCATCAAAGCGGGTATCGAGGGACGTGAGTATGCGAAGTTCGTGTTCACGCGCAGCCTGAGCGATGCCTTGTCGCTGATCAAGCAGATGGGCGAGGAATACGGTTTATCGGTCGAGGATTGCGCCTTTCTCGACTACGACGCGATCCGCACGCTGTATAGCGAGAGCGGTTCGGTAAAGGAGCTGCTGCTCGAGAGCATCGCGCGGGGCAGGCAGCGATATGCGCTCACGCGCAGCCTGGTACTGCCGCCGGTCATTGCCGCCCCCGAGGAGGTCTTCGCCTTTCATCTGCCTCCGAGTCAGCCCAACTTCATCACGCGTAAAAGCGTCACGGCGGCGGTTGCCTCGGTCAATGACCCACCTGAAAGCTTCGCCGGCCGGATATTGTTTGTACCGAGCGCCGACCCGGGCTTCGACTGGATTTTTACGCGCGGCATCAGCGGATTCGTCACCCAATTCGGCGGTGCCAACTCACATATGGCGATCCGTGCCGGCGAACTCGGCATTCCGGCGGTGATTGGCGCCGGCGAAATACTCTACAAGCGTTGGCAAGCCGCACATAAACTTTGTCTTGACTGCACCAACCAAAAGGTCCTTTTGATCGCATGAAGACCGTCGCGATCACCCAGCGGGTGACGGTTGTTCCGGAATACGGCGAGCGCCGGGATTGCCTGGATCAGGCATGGCCCCGATTCATTGCGGCGTGCGGGCTGTTGCCGCTGCCATTGCCCAACGTCGTCGAGGTCGCGCTTGCCATGTGCGGCGAATCGGACCTCGCCGGGCTGGTGTTGACGGGGGGAAATGACCTTGCAGCGCTCGGCGGAGATGCACCGGAACGCGACGCCACCGAGAATGCGCTTCTCGATGCGGCCGAATTGCGTGGACTTCCGGTACTCGGCGTCTGTCGCGGTATGCAGCTGATTCAGCAGCGTTGCGCGGTCCCGCTACAGCGCGTCGAAGGCCACGTGACACCGCGTCAAATCGTTCACATCGACGGTGAGCCGGCGGAGGTCAACAGCTACCATCGCTTTGGCGCTCGCGATTCACGGCCTCCGCTCGAAGTCTGGGCGGTCGCCGCCGACGGCGTCGTGAAGGCAGTTCGCCATACAGCGCGACCGATCATCGGGATCATGTGGCATCCCGAGCGAAACGCGCCGTTCGCGGCCAACGACGTGGCTCTATTCCGCCGCCTCTTTAAGGCGGCCTGATGCGCGCCATTATCTTGGCCGCCGGGCGCGGAAGCCGCATGGGCGCGACGGGCGATGATCGCCCAAAATGTTTGGTTGAGCTCGAGGGCAGGCCGCTGCTCGATCGCCAAATAGCGGCGCTGCGACGCGGCGGTGTGGAGGAAATCGGAATCGTCCGCGGTTATCGCGCCGAGATGTTGAATTTTCCCGGCCTGTCCTACTTCGACAACGAGCGCTGGGCGCAAACCAACATGGTGATGTCACTTGCCGCGGCGACCCCGTGGCTACAGTCGGGCCCGGTCATCGTGAGCTACGCCGATATTTTCTATAGAGCCGACCTGGTGCGCGGGCTGGCCAATGCGTCCGGCGCGCTGGTCATCAGCTACGATCGCGCATGGCGGCACCTGTGGACGCGGCGCTTCGCCGATCCGCTGTCGGATGCCGAAACCTTCCGCGTCGATGCAGCCGGGAAATTGCTGGAGATCGGCGGTAGGACGGCCAAAATCGAGGACATCGAAGGCCAGTATATGGGTCTACTCAAGTTCACGCCCGCCGCATGGAGCGCCGTTGCCGCCCTGCTGGCAGCGCTAGATCAACCGACCCGCGACCGCCTCGACATGACGGGATTACTGCGCCGGCTGCTCGCGGCAAGGACCCTACCGATCACGACGTTCGGCACGGATGGTCAATGGGGTGAAATTGATAATCCGGGCGACGTCGCGCTCTACCAGACCATGATTCGCGAGGGCGAACTTGTGCTTGAAGACGGCGGCTTCACTTGAGAGACATCCCGGGGTTAACTGTGGTCTTGCAAAACACCGGCCGGCGTTATTCCGGTCTTTAGCAAATGGGTATTACAAAATCGGAGCGCCACGAGCGATCAACTATGATGAAACACGGAGACTTTACCGGTTTGGCAGGAGATTACGCGAAGTTTCGGCCGGGCTACGCGCCGCAGGTCGCGGCGGCAATACTCGCGTTTGTGGGACGTGATGCGGCCAGCATCGATGCCGCTGACGTCGGTGCCGGTACCGGCATTTGGACGCGCATCCTCGCCGCTCGCGGGTTGCATTCGGTCGTCGCGGTCGAACCCAATGACGACATGCGCGGACAAGGGATCGAGACTTCGCGCGGCACGGCTGTTACCTGGCGCAAAGGGTCCGCCGAGGCAACCGGGCTTCCAGACGGCTCGGTCGATCTGGTCAGCATGGCCTCGTCGTTCCACTGGGCTGATTTTGACAAGGCATGCGATGAATTCCACCGCATCCTTCGCCCTCGCGGCCTCTTCGTCGCCCTTTGGAATCCACGCTTCATCGAGGCGAATCCGCTGCTCGTAGAGATTGAGGCGCGGATCACCAGACTCAAACCCGACATTCGGCGCGTGTCGTCAGGTCGCTCCGGGCTCACGGAGCGCTTGACCGACCTGCTGAGCGCCAAAACACATTTTACCGATGTGCTGTATTTGGAGGGCCGACATACGATGCGTCAGACGCCGGCGCAATACCTCGGAGCCTGGCGCTCGGTGAACGACTTGCAAGTGCAACTGGGTCCGGAACTATTCACCAAGTTCCTGGACTACGTCGCGAAGCGCACCGCGGATTTAACCGCGATCGAGACCACCTATCTCACGCGCGCGTGGGTGGCGCGGCGCGCATGAACGAGATTCTTGCATGATTCACGCCGTTCCGGAGAACGTCCACCCACTCCCCGACGGACCTCACCAATACGGAAGCATGAGTGAGGTCGCCGCAAATATGAACGTCATCGTAACCATGGCCTATGGCCGCGCCGGGTCAATTCTTATCCAGAGCTTGTTTGACGGTCATCCCAATGTGTTGACGTTGCCTCATTTAGGGCCTATGTACTCTTTGCTACCGGCCTCAATTCGTGACCTGGATCCGCAGATCGATTGGTTCATAAATAGGTTTCCCACCATTTTTGACACATCCCGCGATACAAACGAGTTTGCCGCGGCCAAATTTGGGCCCAGCGGCGATGTGGGTTTCCGGGTGAGTTCAACGAAATTCAAAGAACACCTAATGGGCCTCGCGATCGACTATTGCACAATCGACCCTAATCGGCAGTTATCCAGAAAAGAGTTCTTCGTTCTGGTGCATGTCGCATATGCATTATGCGTGCGATCTTTCAATATCACCGACATCAAATATCTTTTTTATCACGTGCATTCGTACGTGCACGCAGAATGGCAGCATATGTTGGAGGATTTTCCTCAGTTGTATTTCATTGGAATGACTCGAGATCCACGACAAGATTGGACTTCGTGGAAAAAAATCCATGCTTTGCGAATGCAGCGAGACATCGGCGACGTCCCCCCAATCTGCCTCTTCCTAAGTGAATATCATTACTCAAAAAGTTCCTACGAACTGAGTAATTTGGTCGAGAAGCTGAAGCCCGATCACATCCGGATCATCGATTTGGAGGACTTGCACGTCTTGAACAAAAACGCGATGACCCATTTGTGCAGTTGGCTCAATATTGAGTTCGACGAATGCCTGATGCAGTCAACGATTAATGGCCTAGAGTGGCACGGCAACGCCGCGAATGGCAAAAGGGCGCCCGCATTCAATCCGAACATGATACAAGACGCGTGGCGCAGCGAGTTGGCTGACCATGATCGGCAACTAATTTGTTCATTAGTGCCGGGATCGCTTAGGTATCTTGGGTATGACAAGGAGAATCCAGCGGACGGCATAGGGAGCGAGAATATAATTGGCAATCTCAAATACAAAAGCAATTCACAGCTGTTTATTCACTGCACCCTTTACCTGTCCGGAAATCCCATCGAGCGCTTTCGCAATTCGTGGCGGAAGAAACGGGTTAGCAAGATAAGGGCTATACGCTCACTCGCAGGGGACGTTTATCGAGGAGCACGCCTTTTTTTGGAGCTGAGGGGTGATGGTGTGGACCGCAAGACCGCTGAAATCGTGACTCAACAAAAGCAACTTTTACAAAGGCATCTTCCACTATCTCTCTTTGTGGCGTCCCACATCAACCAGAACCCATCCTCCATCCCGATTGGGACCGATAACAAAGCGAGTTGTCTCGCGCTCGACCGCTAGCCGACGCCGCGCCGTAGAGCTTGAAGGATTGGATCATGCATCAGCTTGCAATCCTCGAAAATATTGCCCGATGTCCAAGATGTCTGTCGCAAATAGTGTTTGCGCCGCTGGGGCCCCCGCACTGCTCGAATGCGCAATGCGCGTTGAGCTCTAAGGGATTTCTTCAGGTCGACGGTCAACCCGTCCTAATTGATTTTGAAAACAGCATATTTGACCCGGGCGTTTACGACTGCAATAAGGGATACGTATTAGCACGGGATGACACCGGCCGGTCAATCCGGACCAGAGTCCGTCGTTTCATAACCGGCACAAACCCGGTTGCGGAAGAAAACGGCAAGGAATTTTTGAGGAGACTGCGTCTTTTGGCAGAGCGACCTCGCGTACTGATTATTGGCGGAGGCGCGATTGGGGATGGCGCACAGGGTCTATACCACAACGCAGAGATCGACGTTATCGGCACCGATGTTTACGCCTCGCCCTTCACATGTGCGGTCGTCGATGGACATCATCTTCCATTTTGTGCTGAGGCGTTCCACGGCGTATGGATTCAAGCGGTGCTGGAGCACGTTCTCGAACCCCACGTAATTGCCGCGGAAATATATCGAGTCCTGAAGAGCGGGGGTTTGGTCTATTCGGAGATCCCATTTATGCAACAGGTGCACGAAGGCGCCTATGATTTCTCGCGCTTTTCCCTAAGCGGACATCGTTGGTTGTTCAAACAATTCGAGCAAGTGGCGGCGGGATCCGTAGGGGGCGCCGGCACGGCGTTGGTTTGGTCGTTTCGCTACTTATGCCGCGCATTGGGGGCCGGCGATAAGTTGGCGACCCTGCTTTCTTTGGCGATTTTCTACTTGCGATTTTTGGATCGATTCACCCAGCGTCGACCGAACGCCGATGCCGCCGCAGGCACCTACTTTCTGGGCACCAAATCCCGACGCACCTTGGCGCCCCGTGAAATGGTTCGCTATTACGAAGAGCAAACGCGGCCTTAAAACTATGCCGTCAACTGGCGATATAAAAGATCGTACCTTTCCGCCAATTTCGGCCATGCAAATTCGCTCTTGACGCGCTCGGCTGCGGCAGCTCCCATGCGCAATCGGAGTTGCCCATCGCCGATCAGGTGTTCCATTGCCGCGGCCAACGCGGCCACATGCTCTGCCGGACCACGCCCTAGAACTTTAATCCCGGTTGTGCCTTCGCTGATCAGGTCGCGGGGGCCGCCCCAATTCGTGGCGATCACTGGCTTCCAAGCGGCCATCGCCTCCAAATAGACGTGACCGAACGCTTCACGAAGCGCCGGAAGCGCGCAAAATAAGCATTTACTCATGAGCAGGCGGTTCTCTTCGCGCGAAACGCGGCCTAGGAGCTTGACGCGTTCGCTGAGCCCCAGAGAAGCGATCAAGGCAGACAGCTCTGCTTTTTTCGGGCCATCCCCCGTAATGACCAGCTTGATGTCGCCGGCCTGCGCCTGCGCGAAGGCGCGGATCAGCAGATCCGTCGCCTTATACTCGACCAGGCGACCGCTCGAAAATATATAGGGTTCTTCCTTAAGGGGCGCCGGTAGTATCAGGCTTTCCGGAATGCCCTCAGGGATCACGACAGTCTTTGCACGATGCGCGTCCGGAATGAGTTCAGCGCCCATCGACGTCGTCACCACGATTCGATCCGCGCTCCGCATGGTCAAGCGGAGCGACGGATCCAGCTGCAGCCGGGGACGGTCTAACAATCGCAGCGCATTCACGAGGCTATAACGCTGCGTATAGCCTTCAAATCCCGGCGGATATGACACGCTACCGCCTATCGGACCCCAAATAAACGGCCTCCCCAATGCGCCGAACAGACTTGGAACGCGCATGACTATCGGAGACACGTGGTGCACCAGCGCAAAGCGCTTGCGCAAACGCCACATGGTCAGCAGCGAGCGGACCGAATATTCGAGGTAGTTGCTGGACGATAAATAAGTGACCTCCGTATTCGTGGAACAATGCACGCCCAGCACTCCGAATCCGTACTTCAGGCGCTTCAGTGCCGCCGTGAGGACCGTTACCCGATGACCCAGATTGCGCATCGCGGCGACGAGCTGCGCGGCGGTGAAGCCCTCCGAAACACCCTCGGGTTGATAGGTATGCGCTGAGACCAGGACACGCCCCATGCGGGATCCCTCGGCGGCATTCTGCCCTGTCATGCTCGTACGCCTAGACCGGCAAGTCGGTGAAATGTATCGAGATAGGGCGCGAGAGTTCGATCCTCATTGAATTCGCGGCGCATGTATGCGACGCACCGTGCGCTGGCTGCCAGCCACTTTTCTCGGTTCGTGGTCAACTCTCTAATGGCTTGACGCATTTCTTCCATGTCGCGCACGGCGACGCCCAGGCCCTCGCGGGCAATCAGTCCGTCGGGATCGAAAAACGCGACCACCGGCGTGCCGCGCGACCAGGCTTGCAAATAGGAATTCGGAAAGCCTTCTATTTCAGAGGTGTTCATGAACACGAGGGCACCGGCGAAGTAGTCGTTGACATCGTGATACGGTACCTGCCCATGGAACGTGACATTGGGTAGCTGGCTCGCACGCTCACGAATCTCATCGAAGAGATTGCCGGAATGGGCGACACTGCCGCCGATCATGTGCGCATGTATGTCAGGGTTGCCGGCAGCAAAATCCAAGACCAGATCGGGACGCTTCAGTTGCCGAATGTTGCTCACCCACAGCACCCGGATTGTGCGACGTTCGAACGTGAATAAATCGCGCGGTTGGTCTACGAGCATGGACGCAAGCATGCTCGAGAGGCCGTAATTGCGGCTCAAGACCTCCTGCTGGTACCGGGTCTGCACCAGAATGGCGTCCGCGCGACGCAAGCCATATTCATACATTTGCCGGTCGCGCCAGTAATTGTAGTCGATGAGCAGCTTTTGCGGCTCGCAATCCATGTCGCTGGCTATGCGGAATACCATTCTTCGGTTGTGTATTCTAGAAAATAGCGCAGTCAGACCGACTCGAAGGCTGGCACAGCTCAAATAATATATGTCGGCGTCCGCGCGCTTCAATGCCGCCCAAGCACCCGTCAAGCGCGGATGAAAAAATCGAAGCACCGGTAAGCCACCCTCCGACCGGTAAGTCTTATAAGTCTTGATGCCCTCCCACTCAGCGCCATCCGCCTGACCAAAATCCATCACGACCATTGACACCTCGTATCCGCGAGCCGTCAACGCACGCGCCAGTAGGGTGTGCTGGACTTCCTCTCCTCCGATCCCATGCACCTCGTATTCACGGGCGAGAACCGCCAGATTTTGCAGACCGACGAAGCATATACGTGGCTTCATAGAAGTTTTGTCAGACAAGTGCGGCGCCAGTTGTTCAATGTCGGAGTATAGGCACGCGATTCACCAGGCGCTCTCGTACTCGCTTCTCGAACACCAGAATGGTGTATGCCACCAGCGAAGCCAGCAGGAAGATGTACGTGCGCGCTTCCTGCGAATCGGCGATCAACCCAGGAAGAAATCCCAGCGCGCCGACGAACGCCATATTCCAGGCGGGCGCAAGGAAACGCCTTCCGTAAAAATAGCCGAGTTCGATCAAAAGCAATCCGCAAACCAGGGAGGGGATCCGCATAGCCCACTCGGATTCCCCGAAAGCCATCATCGAAGCGGCCATCGCGTAGATCTGCGCAATGCCACGCGCATAGAACATGCCGCTGGGCAGGTACGACGTCCCGTGCTGAAGAATGTGCGCTGCGGGCAAAGCCATCGTGTCCTCGTCACCCTCGAGGCCCCAACCGCCCAAACCCCAAAAACGCACCTAGGCTGCCGCCACCAAAATCGATAGAGGCGCAATTCTTTCCCAAGTTTGGCGCATCTCTGTCTGCGGTGCGGTCTCGAACGCCGAAGCCAATCCGCCCAGCATTCGGTCCACCGCCGTAATATTTCTCGTAGGCATTGTTCTCACGTCAATTCAGGATAAAGTGGGCATTGTTCGACTTGGCATGGTGCGAACGCATAAGCTTGCATATTAGCATGTCATTGTCCCCTGACGGGGGCGCCCAAAGCGTGAGGCGCTTCATAGTCGGCCGCCTACTTCGATGAGAAATCAACGCCCGCCGTAGCATGCGCTGACTGCTCATCGGTATGATTGGGCCATGAGTTCAGGCAAAATCAATGTGCTGTGTCTCGTCAGTTCGCTCTGTGTCGGCGGTGCTGAAAAGCATACGGTCACCCTGGCCAATTTGCTCGATTCCCAAACGTTCGACGTACATTTGGGGTATCTGAAACCCGTGGAAGCGTTGAAAAGCCAGGTTCGCGAAGGTATAGCCGCACGAACGTTTTGTTTCCACGTTCGCAAGCGGATCGATCGGGCGGCGGTATCGCGGTTGCGCGAGTTCATTGACTCGAACGAAATAGATGTCATCCTCGCCACCAATGAATATCCGGCCCTGTATGCCCTCATGGCACGACGCGGCTCCAGGCGCGTTCCAAAGCTGATTGAAGTCTTTCACACCACTCAATACCTTCGCCTCAAGAGCAAGCTACAGATGCTGTTATATCGTCCGGTATTCAGACGCTGTGACCTTCTGGTGTACGTCAGTGAAAAACAGCGCGAATACTGGCGCAGCAAAGGCCTGGCCGGAAAAGCCGATATCGTGATCCACAATGGAGTGGATTTGGAGCGCTTTCGCGATCGCAGTGATTTATCTCAACGCGAAGCGTTGCGGGCGCAATGCGGTTTTTCCGCGGGCGATCTGCTGATCGGCATCTGCGCCGCGCTGCGGCCTGAAAAGGCGCATCGGGACCTACTTCTGGCTTTAGCGCGCCTGCGGGAGCGCGGAATATCGGCCAAGGCGCTGATGGTAGGTGATGGGCCCGAACGGGCTGCCATCGAGCGGGCGATTGCCGCATTGAACCTCAACGATAGCGTATTCATCACCGGATTCAAGGATGATGTGCGTCCTTACCTCGCGATATGCGATATCGTCGTTCTCACGTCCCATGCGATCGAGACGTTTTCGATCGCTGCGTTGGAGGCCATGGCGATGGGTAAGCCGCTGGTGCTGACCCGCATCGGCGGCGCTGAGGAGCAGGTCATCAGCGGAAAAAATGGCTTTCTATACGAGCCCGGAGATATCGAGGCGCTGACCGACAAATTGGCGGCGCTACAATTATCGTCGACTCGCGAACGCGTGGGGACGGCATCACGCGAGCGGGTCGAGTCGCTTTTCTCGGAAGACCGCATGACGCAACAATTCGAACACGAGATTAAAGCGCTGGTGCGACGCGCCCATTGACATCGCGTTTATTTCCCTGCGATTTATGCACCATTTTGGCCTTGATGCTGTTTGCCGCATTGGTGATGTATAAATCACTTGATATATATTCTATAAGTCTTTTATTTTGTAGCGTTTTTTATCGCATTCGCTCTGGATTCGATGCCAGTCGCTTTCGGCCCGAGATCCGCAAAGCATGGCGTCCCAAAATAAACGAACTCGTACATTGTCGATGCTCCGCCATTGGGTGAATTAGCAGGCGCCCAACCATTGACTCGATTGAACGCCATTACCTCAATCGCACGGAATCTCTGAAATCATTGAATGCTTCCTGGTTATCGAAGCGTTTTCGACATGGGCGCCGTCTTCGTCGCGCTTGATTTCCTTGGCGCCATCCGGGAGCTCCTCGCCAACCACCTCATTCCGAGGATGCTTCTGCAACAGATTCATATATTCGGCAGTCCTTTGACGCGCGCCGCGCGCCGCGTTCGCGCCATTGTACCTTTAGCCTGGCTCAAGGAGCGATTCCAGACGGCCCGGAAGCGGCCTTCGGAAGGAAGGTCAAGCTCAACCTCGGCTTCCAGCCTCTGTTGAACTCTTGCGTTCAGTCGCTCTTGCAAATCGCCGCGGCGCTTCGCGGCAGCCATTTGTTCTTGCTCGCCTCGCCATACGAAGGAATGCCGGTTGCGGTACTCGAAGCATTGGCCACCGGATTGCCGATCGTGAGTACAAATGTCGGCGAAATACCGCTATTTGTTCGTACGGGCGTCAATGGTAACATCATCTCAAACCGCACCCCATCGGCGATAACCCATGCGATTGGTGCCGCGTTGCAGCAGTTGGAGCTGATGACCGCTGAGCCCTGTACGGCGTCTGTAGCCGAGCATCAACCCGGGAAAGTCTTGCATTTGCTGTTCTATAACCATCGAAGGCAAACGGTCGATCGGCTCAACTAATAATACGTGCGATGCGTGCTCCGCCGCCGGCGCGGAACACGCACCTCAGTCCCTTAGTGCACGGTGACAGACGCCGGGGGCGCGGGCACCGTGACCGACGGTGCGGGCGCCGTTACAGGCGCGGTCGTGCGCATTAGAATGATCCCGTCACGATCTTTCAGCGTTACCGTCTGGACCGTCTGACCGTTGTTCACGGCTGAATCCTGGGATCCCGAGATCTTCCTGTAGGCCGTTTCCAATTGAACGGTTTGGGTACCGTTTCCACGTGGATTGACCAAGGCAATACCGTTTTCGAAATCTCTACGATAGACGCCCTTCTGCCACGCAGCGGTCGATGGACCAGTCAGCGCATTGCCCAACGTTGTATTGAATTCGTCGAACCAGAAGGTACCTGAATAGTTGTCGGCAGAGAGCGTGAAGTTATAGTAGCCATCGTCCATCAAGCACGACGTAAATCCATAGCGGAAGGCTTGGTAGTCATTTGCAACGCCTTGCTGCGAGAAAACTACCAACTTCGGATCCACAACCGAGGCCATAACCACCCGGTATCTGCGCATCATTTCGCTCCATGAGGCCCAAGTCTCCGGGGACCACGAGAGCCCGATCATCCCCTCGATCAATCCGCCATTCAGGGTACCGGTTAGGTAGGAGAGATTGGCTCCCTGCTCGCCCCAGTCGGTCACATTGCCAAGCACGTACTTACCCGGCAGCATTTGTTGCTTCAATACGGCGAAGTGTTGAGCGTAACCCTGACGATACCATTCTTGCACCGTCGGATTCGTGTCCGAATCGGATACGCCATCCAAATTCCAATCACCGTTGACGCGCGGCCGCCAAAATACGTTATCCGTGATAAGTCCATCCGCGGCCGGATTCGGAACCGAGAAGGTTTTGGCAGCATACTTCGCATACCAGCTAACCCAATTGTCGCCGTTCGAATCGGGGTGCGTGAAGAGGGTATTGTTGACCTCAGTCGTCCCTGCCCACGCCGAAGGAACCGGTGTGCCCGACGTACCGCTCGGATACAGCCACCAGTGCATCTCATTGATCTTGGTGATCTGCGCAGCTTCCGCAGCGGTGCTAGTACTTTTTTCGTTGTTGTTGATTAGAAAAAACACCAACTCCTGCGGATTGATGGCCTTGATCCCCTGTATGGACTGATTCATCGTCTTGCCCCCAGCACCGGTCCAACCTGGCCAGATGCTGAGCAACGCGATGTTATATTTGGCCAATTGCGCTTCAAATGCCGGGTCATCGTAATTTTGAGGGCTAGAGAAATTCACGGTGGCGATTCGGGGAAACGGCGGCTGCGTAAATGCCATTGCCATTCCGGAGAATACGATCGCAATACATGCGACCAAAATACGTGTCTGTTGCATCAAAGCTACCCTCGTATAATCAAAAATTAGTTTGTCAATTGGTCTGTCGCATCGATCGCCTATCAAGATCGTGGATGCTCGAGCCGGCACGCGACGACGCATGATGGATAAATTAGATACTAAGTTAATCCGGTTCGCACCCTGTCTCAAGATGGTGACAGTCGCTCGGCAGAGGATTAAACGACTCGGCCGGATGCCCTGCTTTTGGTAAAATTGGTTGACAATTAGAGCTACGCTAAGGGTCCGCGCTAAAGGTCGAATTTGTGACACGGCGCACATTTTCGCTGGAAACCGGTGAAGCCAGCGTCGGTTTGCCGCCATTGCATTGCTCGAAGTGCACGTTCAGATCCTCCAGATCCCGGGGGCTGCGAGGCACGACGATCGAGGGGGTACTCCCTACACAGAGCCTGATGCCGTAACACGCGTTGGAGCTAGCCGGTGACCGAAGTATCATCGCCAAGGGTCGCGATTCAGGCGATTACGCCGCAGGCTGTCACGTCCTAATTCACGACGTAGGTCCAGTTTAGAATTTCTTGGGTTGCGGTATAGGTCCAGTCACCCGCGGTGAAGCCCACGTACGCCGTGTTGCCGCCGACCGTGGCGGGA
>Ga0209048_10002134_pt1 | contig 19831 bp, 12 predicted proteins | sample FrelakmetCRP12CR_FD_187146 | JGI IMG/M metagenome (GOLD analysis project Ga0209048, IMG submission 187146) | Freshwater lake sediment microbial communities from the University of Notre Dame, USA, for methane emissions studies - CRP12 CR (SPAdes)... | ecosystem: Environmental > Aquatic >... | reverse complement strand
CCGTCCCCCCTTTGCAAAGGGGGATTTGAGGAGGCTATTTTCATACTGAATAAGGGGGGGGTTATGAACCATTTTATTATTCTTGGCCTGGGGGTTTTTTTGCTGGTCGTCCTGCTTTATTTTGAAAAAATGGGGCCCTCCCTTGGCCGAATCATGACCAAGTCCTTACTGTCCCTTCTTTTTGTGATCACGGTTTTCCTTCAACCGGACGCCAACGAAACTTTTACCCGATATTTAAAGGTGGGGTTGATCTTATGCCTGGGAGGAGATGTTTTTTTAGCGCTGTCGGGGTTGCCATGGTTTAGGGCCGGACTGGTGGCGTTCCTGCTCGGCCATGGGCTTTATATCCTGGCCTTCCATTTCCTGATCCCTTTCAACGGCTGGTTTTCTCCCGGGGACTTTCTTATTCTCGCCATAAGCCTGGTGGCCTGCCGGTGGCTTTGGCCCCATCTGGGTGCCATGAAGCTTCCGGTTCTGGCCTATGTAGCGGTCATTACGCTGATGGTCTTCGGGGCCTGGGCGGTTTTCAAAAGGCCTGACCTGCCCTTGACGGGAAAGGCCTTGATTTTCTGGGGGGCCATCCTGTTTTACCTTTCGGATCTTTTGGTGGCCCGCGATCAATTCATTAGAAAAGCGTTTTCCAACCGCCTGATCGGGCTTCCCCTGTATTACACCGGCCAGTTCCTTTTAGCCTTTTCCCCGGGTTTCTTTTAGGTCGCTTCTTTGATGGCCGCATGGGCCGCCGCCAGACGGGCGATGGGCACCCGGAAGGGACTGCAGCTCACATAATTCAGCCCCGCCTGGTGGCAGAAGGCAATGCTTTGGGGATCGCCGCCGTGTTCGCCGCAGATGCCAACCTGCAGGTCCGGCCGCACCCGACGTCCACTGGTTATCGCCATCTCGATCAGCTTGCCGACGCCCAGGGTGTCCAGTTGCTGAAAAGGGTTCTGCGGCAGGATCCCATCCTCTACATATTTAATGAGGAATTTGGCCTCGGCGTCGTCCCGGCTGATGCCGAAAGTGGTCTGGGTCAGATCGTTGGTCCCGAAACTGAAGAATTCCGCCTCGCCGGCCAGTTCGTCGGCCGTGAGGGCGGCCCGCGGCACCTCGATCATGGTGCCGTACTTGAAGTCAACACTTTCGCCCATTTCCTCGAAAACGGCCTTGGCGGTAGTATCCAGGATTTTGCGGATGTACTTCAACTCGTTGACGTGGCTGGTCAGGGGGATCATGATTTCCGGATAGACCTCCACGCCATCGCGCTTGACCCGGACGGCCGCTTCCAGGATGGCGCGGATCTGCATCTCGGAGATCTCGGGCATGACGATGCTCAAACGGTCGCCGCGCAGGCCGAGCATGGGATTGGCTTCCTTCAGGGCCTCGACACGGGTCAGGATGTCTTCCTTCCGGCGGACCTCGGCCAGGGCTTGGTCGATCTCGCTCAGGGTATGGAAGTGTTGGATCTGGACCTTCAGGTCGGCCAGGTCCTGCACCAAATGGTCATAGGAGGGCAGGAACTCGTGCAGCGGCGGGTCGAGGAGGCGGATGATGACCGGCAGGCCGTCCATGGCCCGGAAAAGGCCTTCGAAGTCGCCCCGCTGCATGGGCCGCAATTTCTCCAGGGCGGAAATCCGACGACCCCGGCTGGTGGCCATGATCATCTCCTGGACGGTGGGCAGACGATCTTCCTCAAAGAACATGTGTTCCGTGCGGCAGAGACCGATGCCTTCGGCGCCTAACCGGCGGGCCCTTTCGGCGTCCTTGGGATAGTCGGCGTTGGCCAAAACCCCCAGCCGGCGGACTTCATCGGCCCAGCTCAACAGAGTCTTCAACTCGATCTCCCGTTCGAAATCCGGGTCCTGGGTTTCGAGTTTCCCCAGGAATACCTCTCCGGTCCCGCCGTCAATGCTGATCCAATCCCCCTCGCGCACCTCAATCAGGGACTCCTTCTGCACCGAAAAAATCCGGTGCTCCACGTCGATGTTCAGGATATCGGCCCCGCAAACCGCCGGCGTCCCGAATTGGCGGGCGACCACGGCCGCATGGCTGGTCGCACCGCCGTGACTGGTCAGAATGCCTTTAGAGGCGATCATTCCGTGCACATCGTCCGGCTTGGTTTCCGGTCGGACCATGATCACCGGCTTCCCCTCCCTGCCCCATTTCTCGGCGGTATCCGCATCAAAGACGGCCAGGCCCACGGCGGCGCCGGGGCTGGCATTGACGGCCTTTTTGACCAGCCGCCGGCCCTCGATCCGGGCTTGTTCCTTGGCGGCGGCACTGAACTGCGGGTGAAGCAGCATGTCCACCTGTTCGGGGTTGACACGGAGGATGGCCTGCTTCTTGTCGATCAGGTCTTCCTGGACCATGTCCACGGCGATCTTGATCGCGGCCCGGGCGGTACGCTTCCCGTCGCGTGTTTGCAGCATCCAAAGCCGGCGGTTTTCGATGGTGAATTCCACATCCTGCATTTCCCGAAAATGGTTTTCCAGCTTATCGCAAATTTGAATGAACTCGGCGTAGGCTTCCGGCAGGTCCCGCTGCAGGTTGTTGATGGGCAGGGTGTTGCGGATGCCGGCGACGACATCCTCCCCCTGGGCGTTGAGCAAATAGTCCCCGTAAAGTTCCTTATCCCCGTTGACCGGGTTGCGGGTGAAGGCCACGCCGGTCCCGCTGTGGTCGCCCAGGTTGCCGAAGACAACCGTCTGAATATTGACGGCGGTACCCAGGTCGTGGCGTATCCCGGTGGCGTTGCGGTAATCCACGGCCCGCTTGCCGAACCAACTGTTGAATACCGCCCGGGTGGCCATTTCCAACTGTTCGCCAGGGTCCTGGGGAAATTCCCGGCCGGTGTAGGACTTGATCTGCCCTTTAAAGTGCGCCGTGATGCGCAGCCAGTCTTCGGCCTCCAGCTCCACATCCAACCGTACTCCCCGGTTCTTTTTCATTTTTTCAATAAAATCTTCAAAGGGTTCATCCGGAACGCCCAGGACCACGGCTCCGAACATCTGGACCAGCCGCCGGTAGGAGTCATAGACAAAGCGCGGATCCCCGGTCAAGGCGATCAGACCCTTGGCGGTCTCATCGTTAAGGCCGATGTTGAGCACCGTATCCATCATGCCCGGCATGGAAAACCTGGCGCCGGAGCGGCAGGAAACAAAAAGCGGGCGACTCGGATCGCCCAAGCGTTTGCCGGTTTTTTCCTCCAAGCGGCGCAGGGCGGCCGTCTCCTGTTCCCATTGGCCGGGAGGGAACTGCCGGTCGTGAGCCAGGTAAGCGTTGCAGGCCTCGGTGGTGACGGTAAACCCGGGAGGGACCGGTATCCCCAGACGGGTCATTTCGAAAAGGTTGGCCCCCTTTCCACCCAGCAGGGCCTTGACCTCATCCCAGGTTTTTGGCTGGAGATAAGCTTCCACCGCTTCCAAGGCGTCAAACATATACACCCATTGTTTCCCGTCAGGTTTTCCGGCCTTTATTCTGGTGGCTGGTTTGGTCATGGGTTTGCCCCCCTTTCTAATCTTTGTGGAATGCGGATCCTACCGTTGAAAAAAAATATTATAAGTGCGAAAAATCCGCAAGGGGAAAATGTGAAGGCCGGGCCGCTTCAGGGGTAGCCGGGCCGGCCAAAGGAATGAATTGATGGGGGGGAGGGATTACCGGCCGCTATTTATTTCGTCAACCTGTTTATTCAAGGTCCACAGGTCGAAAAGATATCCCAGGCCGAGCAGCCCGCCGGTCAGGAGATAGATAATCCCGGTTATCCACTTACCCAAATACATCCGGTGAGCCCCGAATATTCCCAAGAAAGTAAGGAAGACCCAGGCGGCCGTGTAATCAATGGGGCCGGCCTGGAAACGTCGTTCCGCCTGTCGTTCGAGCCTGGGGATTAGAAAAAGATCAATCAGCCACCCAATCCCTAAAAGACCGAAAGTGAAGAAAAAAATCGTCCCGGAAATCGGTTTGCCGAAATAAAAACGGTGAGAACCGGTAAATCCAAAGAGCCATAAAACATAGCCGACCGATTTCAGGTGCGTGTCGTTGCCGGGTTCCATCATCTGATCTCCTTTGACCAGAAAAAACTGCTACCAGTATGTCATTTATGACGGGTGTTGACAACTCAAGAAATATGTTTTTATATGGGGGTAGGTTTCTGATAGCAGAGGGGGTGTAAGATGGCCCAAGCATTAGGGTTGCCGATTGCCAAAGCGAAGGACGAAATTGCCGTCCTGGCCGGTATGGCCAACCGTCACGGACTCATCGCCGGGGCCACCGGAACGGGCAAGACGGTGACCTTACGGGTGCTGGCCGAGCAGTTCAGCCGGATCGGAGTACCGGTTTTTCTGGCGGATATTAAAGGGGACCTCTCCGGTCTGCCGTTACCAGGGGGGGACAATCCCAAAGTGGTAGAGCGGGTCGGGCAGTTGGGCCTGGAGGGGTTCAGTTTCGAGGGCTATCCGGTGGTGTTCTGGGACGTGTTCGGTGAACAGGGACACCCGGTTCGGACCACCATTTCGGAGATGGGGCCTTTGCTCTTGAGCCGGATTTTAAATTTGAACGACACCCAAAGCAGTATCCTGACCATGGCCTTCAAGATAGCCGACGACACCGGTCTGCTGCTCCTGGATTTTAAAGACCTGCAGGCCATGATTCAGTTCGTGGGTGACAACGCTGAACAGTTCAAAACCCAGTATGGAAACATCTCCAAGGCCAGCGTCGGGGCTATACAGCGCGGCCTGCTGACCCTGGACCACGAGGGGGGAGGACGCTTTTTCGGCGAGCCGGCCCTGGTTATACAGGACTTTCTGCAAACGGACGGTTCCGGCCAAGGGGTGATCAACATCCTGGCCGCCGACCGGCTGTTACAGTCCCCCAAGGTCTATGCGACGTTGTTGCTCTGGATGCTTTCGGAATTGTTCGAACAGCTTCCAGAAGTGGGCGATCCGGCCAAGCCCAAACTGGTTTTTTTCTTCGACGAAGCCCATCTGCTCTTTGAAGATATCTCTAAAGCCCTACAGGACAAGATCGAACAGGTGGTGCGACTGATCCGATCCAAGGGAGTCGGGGTCTATTTCGTTACCCAGAACCCTTTGGATATTCCAGAAGAGGTCCTGGGCCAATTGGGCAACCGAGTCCAGCACGCCCTGCGGGCTTTTACGCCCAGGGACCAGAGGGCCGTCAGAGCGGCAGCCGAGACCTTCCGGGCTAATCCCGGGCTCAAAGTCGCCGAGGTGATTACTGAACTGAAGGTGGGCGAGGCCTTAGTTTCCGTGCTCGATCCCAAAGGCGCTCCAACCCCGGTGGAAAGGGCCTTTGTTTATCCGCCCCACAGCCGATTGACCCCCTTGTCTCCGGAAGAGCGCTCGCGGATCATTCAAGGGTCCATTCTTTTTGGGCATTACGAAAAAGAAGTGGACCGAGAGTCGGCCTATGAAAAATTAAAGAGCCGGGCCGAACGGCAGGAGATGGAAGCCCAGGAGGTTGCGGCGCAAAAGAGCCGGGAAAAAGAAAAACCTTCGGAAGTTACCAAGATCGTCGGCGCCATGGCCCAGAGCGCGGCCCACGCCATCGGCAGCCAGATCGGCCGGCAGATCATTCGGGGGGTCCTGGGATCGATCTTCGGCAGCAGCCGCAAACGATAAGGAGAGGGAAGCCGGCCTAGCCTCCGGTCTGGTTGAAAATTGAAATAAGAAAGGAAAGGAAGCCCATGTTTGATCCCACAGAAGCCATTGAAAAGCTGCAGGCGGAAATAAACAGAACGTTGAAAGAATGATCATAACGACCAGGAGTGGAAGGTTCTATAATACCGAGACGGACTTGAATGCCCCGGAGCGCCATATTCTTCAAAAGCTTTTTATCTGGGAATCTATGGCTTCCAGCATTGAGGTCTTCCGGCAGAAGAAGGAGGAGGCGCTCCTCAAGGGATGGAACAATTCCGGTCCGATCCGGGAACGCGAAGTCTTAAAGTCGATCATCGCTGACCTGGAAGAAAAAATATTCCTTCGGCTCAAAGGGGAGACGAAAACCACCCGTTAGAATGAAATCGTGGTGCGGGATTCCCCCTTTTTTAAAAGAGGTCATCCATCGATTCCATCGGCTCCCCAGAGGGCTTCCCGGAGGCCGGAGGAGCGCTGGATGCGGCGGGATACGGCCCGGCAAAAAGTCGTTTCCTTTCCCCAGATTTCCACCTGCTCCCGGGCCCGGGTGATCCCGGTGTAAATCAATTCCCGGGTCAACACCGGGGCGTCCCGGTCCGGCAGGATCAGGAGAACCCGGTCGAATTCTGATCCCTGGCCCTTGTGCACTGTCAGGGCATAACCGGTCTCATGCTCCGGGAGCCGCAGGGGAGGGAATTTTCGAACCCCCCCGTCCGGGGAGGGGAAAAAGACCCTGAGCTCCTGACTTCCGTCAGGGTCCGGCAGGGCAATCCCCATATCCCCGTTGAAAAGCCTCAACGGGTAGTCATTTTTAGTGACCATGACCGGTCGTCCGGGATACCAGCGGCCCGCCTGCCGGATCAGGCCCTCCTGCCGCAGAAGCTGCTCCATCAGCCGGTTCAGCGCCTGGACCCCATAAGGCCCTTCTCGCAGGGCGCAGAGGATCCGGAACCTGCCGAACAAATCGAAAATTTTCCCGGCCTGGATCGGGCGAAAATACCCGGAAAAGCCGCTGACCGCCAGATCTTTCATCGCCGCCCCCAGGGTTTCGGGGCGGGGAAGGTCCCGCCAGCGGATATCCGCGGCGTTTGGGTCTCTCAGCAGGTCATAGGCGCCGGCGCCGTCCCCTTCATTCACGGCCCGGCTCAGGGCACCAATCCCGCTCGATGACCCAAAGCGGTAACTTTTTTTGAGCGGAATGATGGCGTCCCTCATCCCGGTTCCGCTGTCCTCCTCTGCCCCGACCTCCAGCCTCTCCCCGGTAATCCTTTGATAGGCATCTCGGAAGTCTCTGGAAAACCCGTGATTTTTCTCCAGACCGCAAATATCTCCCAACACGGCCCCGGCCTCGACCGAGGCCAGTTGATCCTTATCCCCCAGCAGGATCAATTTGGATTCCGGGGGAAGGGCCTGGACCAGCTTGGACAGCAGGGCCAGGTCCACCATGGAAGCCTCATCGATGACCACTACCTCAAAGGGCAGGGGGTTTTTCGAATCGTATCGGAAATAGGGGGACTCGGGGATAGGCTTCAGCAGCCGGTGAAGGGTAAGGGCCTCGAGGGGCAGGGCGGCCTTAACCGGATCCGGGCAGTCCAAACGCTCTCGCGCTTTTATTAGGGCCTCCTGCAGCCGGGCGGCGGCTTTTCCGGTGGGGGCCGCCAGGGCCATCCGCAACGGCCCGGGGTTATTCTGCTCCAGGAGAAGCGCCAGGATCTTGGCCACGGCAAAGGTCTTCCCTGTCCCTGGTCCCCCGGAGATTACGCAGAACCTTTTCCAGGCCGAAGCCAGGGCGGCCACCTTTTGCCAATCCGTCTCTCCCGGGTCTGGGGATGAGAAAAGTCGGGCCAGGCCGGCCCGAAGGGAGGACTCACCCACCGGGAAAGCCGCTTCGGCGGTTCGTTCCTTCAGAAAATCGATCAGTTTTTTTTCATACTCCCAGTAGCGGTATAAATAAAGCCGGGGACCATGGAGGATCAGGGGCTTATACTCCCCCGGCCTCCCCACCACCCTTTCTTTTTCCAGCCCTTGGGACCATCGTTCCAGTGGAGGGCAGACCGGGGATTCCGGTTCGCCCTCCAGCAGCGTCTTCCCGGCCAGACCGGAGAGATCGAAGCAGACATGCCCCAGCCCCTGGTAATGGCTGGCCAGAGCGGCGGCCAGAAAGAGGGCCTCGCTTCCGGTCCCGGAAAGGTGGGTCATCAGTCCGGCAAAATGGACATCCAGCGGCGAGAGGACATTTTTTTTCAGGAGGGCGGCTGTCCAGGGGGGCTTCATGAACCGGCCTCCGCCCCGATCAGGATTTGGCTCAGGGCCTCGATCAGTCCCTCCCCTGGCGATTCAAAGTAGATTCCTAAGCCCTTTTCTTCTCCCGGGTCCATCCCCCGAAGGAAAAGATAATAGGCCCCGCCGAAATGTTCCGCATAGCGATACCCGGGGACCCGGTATTTTAAATACCGGTGCAGGGCCAGCGCGTAGAGATTCAACTGCAGGCGGTAGCAATGGGCCTCCATGGCCCGGACCAGGATCTCGGGGTGGTAGTCCTCTACCCTCGCCCCCAGGAAGTTTGATTTCCAGTCCACCAGGTAAAAGCGCCCCTGGAATTGAAAGACCAGGTCGATGAAACCTTTCATGAACCCTCGGGCCGGCTGAAAATCCAGTTTTTCAAGCCGGGCGGGAAATCCAGCCGGCATCCCTGTCCCTTCGTGATCGGCAAAAATTTTTCCCAGCCCCTGGGGGGTTACCCGCCGAAGGGGGAAATAAAATTCGAGCTCACTGAGCCGTTCTGCCCGGGAAATCTGCGCCAGGGTGAATCCCCCATAAGGGGAGGGGAGCGGCGCCGCCAGCACCCGGCCGATCAAGCCGCCGATCGTTTCCTGCCACTTCGGATCAAAACCATACTCTGCCAGTTTGTCCGCCACTATTTTCATTATGACCGGAGGGTCCGTTTCGGTGAAATCCAGGTTTTCCAAGAGATCATGCAGCAGGGTCCCCGCTTTGGCCCCCCTGGGAAAGGCAAAAATGGAGAAAGGCTCCGGCTCCAAAAGCGGTTCTTCGGCGGCCAGGGCCTGGTCGTGGTCCGGCAGGTCAGCAGAGACGTCTTCCGATTGCGGGGAATCAAAGGTTTCTTTAACCCCGACAGTCAGCCGGGAAAAACTGGCGATCTGCCAGTCCCGAGAAACAGGCCCCCGGAAGACCCTCCCGGTCAATTCTTCCAAGTCTTTTTCAGCCGGTCTAACTTCCTCACCCGGGGCTCTCGGCAGATCGGTTACCTGGATCATTCCCTTAGATTTTCGGGCCAGCCCGTCCAAATCCTGCCGCAGCATTTCATCGGTCTTGGCTCGAAAATGGGTTCCTATTTCTTGAACAATATTTTCGTCAGCGTCCCCGGGAGGGACCAGCAGGTAGGCCAAGGAGGAGGTCTCCGCGTCCCGAAACCTTCCCCAGATGAGGGTACAGCGGTTTTTGGCTCGGGTCAGCGATACATAGAGCAGCCGAAGATTCTCTGCCAGTTCCTCCTGTTCGGCCAATTCGACCCATTCGCGAAAGTCCCCCGCCTTCGGGTCCAGCACCAGATTGAGCCTCCAGCCATCCTCCCGGTCGTGAAAACTAAAAGCCCCTTTTTTAATCTTGGCCGGGTCCCAGTTAAAGGGGCAGAAAACGATCGGGTATTCCAGGCCCTTGCTCTTGTGGATGGTGACGATTTTAACGGCCTCGGAATCGCTTTCCAGCCGAAGCTGGTGTTCCTCCAGCCGCGGGGAGCCGGGGTCGCGCTGCCGGGCCAGCCATTTTAAGAGGCCGTTCAGGCTCAGCTTTTCTTCAACAGTCCTCTGGTGGAGCGCCTCGGAAAGGTGGAGCACATTCGTCAGCCGTCTCTCCCCGTTAGGCAGCCCAAGCAGGCGGGAACGGACCTTTTCCCGAAGCAGGAAATACCGGAACATCCGGATAAAGCCCTTTCGTTCCCCTGTTTCATAATATTCCCTGAACCGGGAAAGCCATTCCTCCCACCCGGCCTCATCGCGGGTGAGCCTCTCCAGGTTTTCCCCGGTCACCCCCAGCAGGTTGGTGGCCAGCGCCGCCCTGATTCGACCCTCCCGAAGGGGATGAACCATCCCGTCCAGGACCCGCTGCACCTCCTGGGCCTCGTGGGTGTCAAACAGATTTCCGGTGGTGTAGAGGACGCTCGCGATTTTCAGCCGGCCCAGAGCCGCCTGCATCAGCCGGGCCTGCCGGTTGGTGCGCACCAGTACGGCCAGATCCCCCTCGCGCAGCCGCCGGCTGCCAAGGAGGGCTTCGCCTTTTTTTCCGAGCCTCAGGAGGCGGGAGCATTCGCCGGCCACCGCCCCGGGAATCAGGGCTTCGGCCTCCCCTTTATTGATGAGGCCTCCATCGCCGGAATTGACCGGCCAGAAGTGCAGGGGCGATTCCGTCTTTCCCCGGATCGTCAAAAAGGACTGCGTTCCCCCTTCCTCCGCTACCGCGGGCTCAAAAGGGATCTCCCGGTAGAGAAAGGCGTTTTTCCGGCTGCCAAAGACCGTATTGACCGCGGCAATCAATCCCGGTTCAGAGCGCCAGTTCCGGTCCAGGGTGTACCGGCGATCGACCCGGCCGGCGGCCTTCAGGTAGGCGAACAGGTCGGCCCCCCGGAAGCTGTAAATGGCCTGCTTCGGGTCGCCGATTAAAAACAGAATGGAGCCGCCTTTTCCGAAAATATTCTGGAAGATGGCATACTGGACGGGATCCGTATCCTGAAACTCGTCAATGAGGGCGGCCCGGTACCGTTTCCTGACCTCCCGGGACAGTTCGTCCCCCCCAGCCTTTTCCAGAGACCGGCGCAGGCGGATCAGGAGGTCATCAAAGGACTGGATGTTCCGTTGCTGCTTCCGAATCGGCAGTTCCTGCCAAAGGGTCTGAAAAACAGCCCCTTTTAGAAACAGCAGGTGGCGGTCCATTTCCACTCGAAGCGCCCCGGCCGCCTGCTGCAGGGCATCGCCCAGCAGGAAATATGGATGCCGCGGGGTTTCCCAATTTTTTCTGGTTTTCTTTTCCAAGCCCACGGTAGTGAATTTTTCAAATTTTTCCGGAAGGGGAAAGACCGGGTTGTTTTCCGCCAAAAAGGCATCCATCAGACCCAGCGTTTCAGATACACGATCGGTGTAGTCGGCGGTTAAACCCGGATCGCTGAAGGCCTGTTCCACCTCGTCCCGAACCTCCGGCCAGGCGTTCCGCAATTCGCCATAGGCCCGGCGAAAGGGCTCCAGGGTAGTGAAAACCACCGGGCCGGTCCGGGGAATAATTTTCAAGTCGAGCTGGGACCGCCCTTTTTTCAGGAGCTCCAGGAAGGTGACCGGACCGAGGTTCAGGCTCAGGGCGTACTGGACCCACTCCCGGGGGGCGTCATAAAAGTGCCGGCGCCAGAAGTCCTGGACGATTTCCTCCGTCAGCCCGGTTTCCTGTTCGGGTTCCAATTCCGTATCAAACAGGCTGCCGCTTTCAAAGGCGCTCTCGTGCAGCGTCCGCTGGCAAAAGCCGTGGATAGTGAAAATCGCCGCCTCATCATAATCCAGAAGGGCGGCGCGCAGGAGGGCGGCCGCCTCCTCGCGGTCCGGGACTTTAAGGAGCAGACTTTGCAAAAACGAATCCGGGCTGGTTCCGGCGGAACAGGCCTCCAGGGCTTCACGGATCTTCCGGCGGATCCGGTCGCGCAATTCCTCGGTGGCGGCTACGGTGTAGGTCACCACCAGGATTTCTTTCACCGGCAGCCGTCTCTCCAGGATTAGTCGCAGAAAGAGGCTGGTGAGGGTATAGGTCTTTCCCGTACCGGCGCCGGCTTCAATCAGGTTGGTTCCCTCCAGGGGGCTATTCAGGAGATCAAAGCCGGGGGTTTTGAGGCCCCGGAGGACCGGGGTCAACTCTTCCGCTCGCACTGCAGCACCGGTAGAAAAACGTTTTCGGCCAGGGTTTCAAATTCCTCATCCAGAGGGTCCCGGTGTTCAAAGCAGACCTGATAATAGGAGTCCTGATCCTCTCCCCGATTGAAATCAGATCCTTCCCAGACGCCCCGGGAGATTTTCAAGGCCTCCGCCTTTTTTTTCTTTTTCCATAAGGCCTCGGCGAAAACCCAGGAAGTGTGCGGAAAGAAAGGGATGGGCTTTTGGAGTCCCCGCCAGTAAAGCTCGAGCAGCTCCATCAACAGCGCTTCGCTGTCTGGGACCGGCGGGTAGCCGCGGACTTTATCCTGACCGAACAGCCGGGCCTGATCCGGATAACCCGGAAAGCCGATCCGGTTCACCAAAAGGTGCATAATCCAGAGTCGCAGGCGGTCTTTCGGTTTCACCTTGGCGTAGCGGAAATGAAGCAGCCCCTGGGGATAGAGGCCGTCAATCCGGCCCACGACCCGGAACTCTCCCAGGGCCAGATCCACTTCCAAGGGCGCCAGCGGGCCTCCTTCCCGGTAAGGGCGGACTACCTCCAGAAAATCCTCGATGGACCGGCAGGTCTTTTGGAAAAAACACTCCCCGGGCCTTCCATGGGGAAGCAATCCCGCGGCCCGGACGGCCGGAAAAGTTGCCGGCAGGCCAAGGTTTTCCGCTCCTCCTTCGACCAGCCCCTGTTCAAGGACATATTTATCCAGCCCTTTGACCTCGAAGGGTTCGGTTTCCTCGAAAATCGCCTTTTCTTCCTCTAAATAGATCCCCAAGCGCTGGTTGAGGATAAATTGGGCCGGGTTCCCGAAAAACCGGATGAGCTGCCGGACCTCAACCGTTCTCCAATCCGGCGGCGGCTCGGGCAGGCCTTGAGCGATAAACGGTTTTCCCTCCGGAAGATGATTTTGGGCCTGCCGGGCAGCCTCAAAGTTCTCCGTGGAATAGCTGAAGAACCGGCCGGCCGGACCTTTTTTAAAATACTCCGGGCTGAAGGCCTGAAGGCGATGCCGCCGAATGATCTGCCCGCGGATCTCCCTTCCGGAAATCCTGTATCCTGCTTCCAGGTAGTCCAAAAGCTCGCTGACCAGGACCGAAGGCGGCCGCGGGCTGTTATCTTGAATGCTCTGACCCACATAACTGATATGGAGCCTTTCCCTGGCCGAAAGCAGGACCTCCAGAAAAAGGTAGCGGTCGTCGTTGCGGCGGGATCGGTCCCCCGGCTGGGGATTCTTGGCCAACAGGTCAAATCCCAGAGATCTGGTCGGCCGCGGATAGGCGTCATCGTTCATTCCCAGCAGGCCGATCACCTTAAAGGGGATGCTGCGCATGGGCAACATGGCGCAGAAGGTCAACCCCCCGGTTATAAAGCCGGTCCCGAAACCCTCGTTTTCCAGGGTGGACTTCAGGAGGGATCGGATCACCTCCAAGTTGATTTTTTCGTCAAACCCGGAGAGTCCCTGTCTTTCCCCAAACTGGCGCAACACCCGGCGAATAAAAAGGAGGTCCCGTTCCGTCTCTTCGTCGGAAGAAAAAAAATCGTCGAGCACCCGGGTTAGAAAATCCCCCCACTCTCCCAGGGACCGCGGTTCCCCCAGATCCTTTTCCAGAGCAAAAAGGCGATTAGCCAGATGCGCGAAATTCCCCAGGACCGAGGCCTCGCTCCCCTCAATCCGGTCATAGGGCAGGATTCCCATGAACAGCTCATCCTCCCGGCGGGGCAGGGCATAGCCCAGCAGCATCCTTTCCAGGCCCGCTGCCCAGGTGTTTTCCGGATAGTCGGGGAGACCCAGGGCCTTCCGGCTTTCCCGGTCAATGCCCCAGCGGATCCGGGTATCCGCTATCCACCGGCGGATACGCCCCAGGTCCTCGTCGGCCAGGGAAAATCTCCTCTGCACCGGAGGCGACTCCAGAAGAGCCATTACCCGGGAAACCCCGAAGCGGCTTCCCTGGAGATCAAGCAGTCCCAGGATCACATCGGCGACCGGGCTTTCCTGCCGGATCCCCCGATCGGCCAGGCTGAAGGGGATCCAGCGCGGATCATCCGGGGGCACCGAAAAGACCGCCTGAATATAAGGGGCATAGGTTTTGATGTCCGGGGTCATGACCATAACATCTTTGGGAAGCAGTCCCGGGTGCGCTTCAAAAAGGGAAAGAAGCAGGTCCTGAAGGACCTCGACCTCCCTCATGGGACTGTGGCAGGAATGGATTTGAATTGAAAGGTCCGCCGGATCGATTTCTTTTTTTCCCCCTTCCGCCGAACCACGTTCCTGGAGAAAAAGGATGTCTTGCTGAAGGCAGTGAAGGAGCGTTTTCTGCCCTGGATCAACCGGGCCTTCCTCCTCCCGGGGCTCAAAATTCAATATCATTTCAAAAAAATCCTGCCCCAGTCGGCCCAGGGAAGCCAAAAGGCTGTTTCCCTGCGGCAGATGCAGGTACTCCGGAGGGGTATGCTTTCCCCGAGCCCGTTCCTTAATCTTATGCGTTTCCCGCCGGGTCAGCAGGTTCCCCCAGTATTCTCGGCTGGGATTCATCAGGAAAAGGTTGACCTCCATGAAACGGGAAAGGGCCGCCAGCATTTCCACATGAAAGAGGGGCAGGGCGGAGATCCCGAAGACGGCCATCCGCCTAGGCAGGCTCTCCGGTCGGACGACTGAACTCCTGATTTTTTTCAGGAAGGTTTTTTGCAGGGCGGCGCGGTGCTTTTTTTCGATCCCCCGAGCCATTTCCCGCCAGAGAACCGCCTGCCAATGGTCCTCTTTCCCCTTTTCCCAAAGGAAGATCATCTCCGGACGGAAAAGGAGGTATTGGTCAAACAGGTCGGCCACCCGCCGCGAAAGCTGAAAAAGTTTTACATCGGAGGGCCCCTCGGATAGATAGTGGAGCAGGGCGTCGAATCCTTTTTTTTTTAAAAGGGGCGGCAGGATGTTCATTATACGCCAGGCCATAATTTCAGGGTCAAAGAGCGGGGTCTCTTCCAGATCGGGCAGGACCTGTCGGAAAACGCCGGTGACAAAATGGTTGGGGAAGGGAAAGTGAATATTGGCGCAGATCTTCAGGCGCCGGGCCAATTCCAGGGAAATCCACTTCTCCATCCCTTGGCTCTGGACCAGAATAATCTCCGGTGTTAAGGGCGAAGGAAGCGGTGTTTTCAGCACCTCGGCCAACCGGTCCGCCAGGTTCTCCAAACGGTTGCCGGTATAGAGGGTCAGGCCGGACATCACCAGGCAGGAGGGAGGAGGGGAGAAAGGCCATCGTGGCCGCTGAAGAGATTCATCCGGATGATCCGCTTGGGTCGCGCAGCCGTCTCAGCGGAAAGCCCGACAACCTTCTTCCAGCCAGCGAAAGGCATTCCGTTCAGAGAGCTGGATGATTTGTTCGTTGTCCGCCGGCAAGGGCTCCATCTGCCGGCTCCGGCGAAAGGCCTCGTAGAGGGCCTTTAATCCACCATAGCCCCGAATCAGGGCGGGAACGATCTCTATCCGGGCCTGGTCGGCCAGGGACTTCATTCCCACCCGAAAAAGCTCTTCCTCGTCGTTGACCTGTTCCAAGACCGCGTCCTGCCCCAAGAGCAACACCACCTGGAGCAATCCCAGTCCCAGTTCTTTTCCCAGAGTTTCATAATCAGGCAGGTTGACCCGATTCCAGGCCAAGTGGCAAAAATCGAAATAGATCCCCGCCAGAGCCAGGAATCGAAACAACACCCCCCACCGCTCGAAATCGTTGGCATAATCCGCTAAACCGCATTTCAAGACCTTACCCCAGGACTCCCGGACGCAGATCAATTCGGGCTTCCCGGGCCAGAGGGTGAAAACCCGTTGGGCCAGGGGATTAACCGCCGCCCAATCCAGGGAAAGCCGTCCTTCCTTGATCTCCTTTTCCGGCTGATTTCCGGAAGGAAAGACCCTCCAAGTCCCCTGAACCCAGTCAAAAAAAACTTCCTTGAAGGAATAGGCATAGGGGGGTCGCAAGGATTGAAGCAGATACTTGATCGCCTCTAAGGGGATCGGATTTTTGGCTAAAGTCCCTACGAAAAAAAGCTCCGCCTGTTCCTTGGGTTGCAGTTTTCTCGCCGGTTCCGGTTGGAAAGAAAGCAGTCCTTCACGATAGAGGAGTTCGGCATGGTTGATGGATAAGGGAATGACGGACAAAATCTCCTGCACCGTCATTGGAAAAAGTTTTAGCTGACTTTGCTCGGACATGGAACTTTTCTCTCTACCACACAATAAAGGCCCTCTCCGGCCATGGCCGGCTTAAAACACAGGTTGTCCGACAGGCAAAAGGCCGGCCGTTGATCCCCCGATTCCCAGCGTCGGATCAGGTCCGGTTCCCGAATCAGGGCCCGGCTCAAGGAGACATAGTCGGCATAGCCCTCGGCCACCAATCGTTCCGCAGTCGAATAAGATCGGATACCCCCCACCAGAATGATGGGCAAATTCATCCGCTGCTTAAAGGCCCGAGCCGCTTCTCGAAAATAGGCCTCCTTTTCCTCACCCTTGATCCCGGCCCGAGAGGGGCTCAGTTCCCCGGAAAGAAAGGTCCCGCCACTGATTTCCAGGGCATCCAGACCTTCTTTTTCCAGGAGGCCTCCGGCAGTTAAGGCATCCTCCAGGCTCAAACCGCCCTCCAGATGATCACGGGAGTTCATTTTCATCAATATCGGGAAGTCCGGCCCTACCCTGTTCCGGACTTTTTGAATCACTTCGATGAGCATCCGGGTTCGGTTTTCAATTGGACCGCCATAGGCATCGGTTCGCTGGTTAAAAAGAGGAGAAAGAAATTGGCTCAACAGATACCCATGGGCCGCGTGGATCTGAACGCCGTCAAAACCGGCCTCCCGGGCCCGACGGGCGGCCTGGCCGAAGGCTTCACCGACTCTTTCGATATCTTCGATAGATAAAATCTGGCGAGGCGATTTGGAAAATCCTTCCAGCGGAGAAACCGCCCAGGGGGCTTGCCTGGTTAGTTTGGGCTTGGCGAAATAGCCGGCATGGGCCAATTGGGCTACAATCCGTCCCTGAAGGGCATGCACCGTTTCCGTCATCTGCCGCAACCCGGCGATCAGTTCGTCCCGGTAAATCCCCAGTTGCCGGGGACCGGCCTGGCCCTCCGGGCTGACATAGGCGTGCCCGCTGATAATCAGCCCCACCCGACCCTCGGCCAGACGGGCCATGACCGCTGTTAAGGCCGGGGTACAAGCCCCTTCGGCAGTGGCCATTCCCTCCCAGGTGGCGGAACGGACGAACCGGTTGGGCAGCTTCAGGCCGTTGATTTCGGTGGGTTCAAAGAGGATGGACATCCTTATTCTCCCGAATCTGGCTTTTGTCTTACGGCTTCTCCGGTCATGGGAACGAAACGGACGGGCAGGACATCGGTTTTTTCTATTTTTCCGCCCCGCTTCACGATCTTTTTCAATTTTTGAAAGGCGGTCCCTACCGGAATGACCATCCGACCTCCCTCCTTCAACTGCCGCAGCAAGGCTTCCGGGACATGATTCGCGGCGGCCGTAACCATAATCCCCTCAAGCGGTAAATGGGCCTCTCGACAATCCGATTTTTCTTTCTTTTGAGGGGGGCCTAACCGATACGTTTCCGGTTAATAGAGCATCAGGATACCAAAATACCAGATCAAAATCAATCTTCGAAAAAGAAGTTTTGACGCGCTCTCCCCTGTGAGGGACAGCCGGCCAAAAGGAATTGATGGATTGGGCTTTTATGGGGGCTTCTTGGGGGAATAAAAGGAAAAGGGGACCGTGACTAATACGCAAGATCTCCCGCGGGTCCCCTTGGCTGATGAACAACCCCGGTCAAGGGTCTTTCAGTTGCCTGCCTGTCGGAATCTTAAAACCGCTTCCTGCTTTAATCCTTGGGTAAGAATTGAATTTTTTTCCCGAAGGCCGTTTCTTTTAGCAATCACATAGACCGAGGAAACGGCGGGCGCCTCCCCGGTCGACGATCCATTCTGGATCGTTCCCGCCCGTCGACTGGGTTCAGCCTGGGGGTCGGCTCCGCTAAGCCTCGTTTCTCTTTTCATATTTCTATTTTTCTTGGTCACATTATTCCCGTTTAAAACCATCCCGGCGGTCAGGATCTTATCCGTGTTCAGGTTGATCGTACACTCCCCCACCCCATTGCAGTCGTCTCCGGACCAGCCGACAAACACCGATCCCTGTCCCGGGTTGGCGGTAAGGGTTATCGGGGTTCCCTCGTCATACCACTTATCACAGTCCGCGCCGCAGTTAATCCCTTCCCCGGAGATAATCCCGTCGCCGGACCCTCTTTTGGTGACAGTCAATCGGTACTGGCGCTGGACCGTATTATGGATTTCATTGGAATAATCACTTTCAGCCCCCTGAAGATTATAGGCGGTAACCGCAAAAAAGTACGTCACCCCCCGGCTCAGGTTGCTCACCGTCACCTGGGTATTTTTACCCATATTGATCTCCTGCGAATACGCCTGAGAGGCAGTCCCGTAATAGAGCTTATATCCACCCAGGTCGGGTTCCGTGTTGGCGTCCCAGGCTAAGGAAACTTGTTCGGCCCGGGCCTGACCGGCCAGAGCGAGTAGGAGGAAGAAAAAGCTGCCGATTAAGAATAAGGCTGGAAAAGAAAGCGCCAGGGACTGGGGAACCTTCTGTTTTTGAATAGCCATAACAGTACCTCCCGTTTTTGCCGTTCAGCGATGAACAGTCCCGAGAGGTACCGTCTTCGCCTGGCAACCCTGCTACCCTATGTCCCGCATAAAGCAGATCAATTAGGCCAGTGGCTTTGCGTCCCACCCTTTCGGATGGTTTGCCCTTTACAGGTTTTGATTTGTTAACTTTTAGATATTTCCTGTCTTTTTTATCGGACTTTATTAGGAAAACTTTAAGAAATAATGCTTTCGGCCGGATTTCATCAATCTAACCCCGGCCACCCCGCCCGGTGCTGAAAATTTTCTCTATCCATTTGACCGGACCAATCAAAACCACCCCCGTCAGGATGGGCAGGATGATGTTAATTAGTAGATACCAACCCTGCGCCTGGAATCCTGGTTGGCAGGGGTCTCCGTCTGAGGCCAGCTTGGCCAAGATTGACCAAAGGTCCATAAGAATATCCTTTTTTAATTTGATGTTTATCTGAATATATTATACCATTCGAGAAATTTTTAACAGCTCCTAAGTAAGAAATCATTTTCTGATCGAGACGCCCCCTTGAGAAACTGGTTAAAAAGTTTTTTTAAACCTAAAGAATGCCGCCTGCTTCCCCTGGCCGAGGAATTTCGAAATTTTTACGGTCACTACCAGGGAATCCTCCGAGTCCGTCGAAAATTATCGGACTTACTCGCCGCCGACACCCCCGCCAGCAGCCGGGTGTTCATTGATCTGGCCAGCCAGTTGATCGACCTGTTGAGTAAATTATTTGACCAGAAGATCCCCCAACTTTTTAAAGCCTATGCCTTAACCCGGGAGGCCCAAACCCGGGAAGAGATGGAAAACATTTTTCGAGAGACGTTTAAAGATTTGGATTTTTCCCAATGCCGGCATGTCATGCCGGATTCTTTTTGCCAGGGAAACCATCACACCCTGCCGGAGCTGCTGGATTACGCCCACGACCTGGCCGTGGAAGAGATGTTTTGCCTGATGGACCTCTACGACCTGAGAAAAATCAAAGCCACTCCGGTTCAAACCGGTCTCCCCATAAAGCTGCACGTGATCGATCTGGGCGGCGGGGTCTGCGCTTCCGACAGCAAAATGGTCTTAAAAGACGAAATCCTCTCCGACCCCGTGCAGGCTATGCTCCAGGGGATGTATTACCCGGGGATCAGTTGGTCGGGCCCTATCGGGGTCAACCTGAAAGGATTTATGGTCATCATGGCCCAGAGTTCCAGCCGGCCCGAGGAGGATTTCTGGGATAAGACCTACCTCTTGGCCGCCAAGGAATATATGAACTATAATTCTCGCTTGGGGTATCATTACACCTCCGTGGCTTCTTACTTAAGCGATGATCCCCTGAACAATCATATTCGGTTTATGCTAAAGGGGGGGGCGGCCGACGACCTGCGCCGGGCCCGGAGGGCCCGTTTTATCGGGCTGGTCCTCGAACGGTTGGATTTCGAGGTGGATGTCCATAAAGATTTGATCGAAGCCCGGCTGAACAATGCCGAACGAGCCGTGATAGAAAACCGGCTGGATTTGATCGGCCGACTGATGGGCTGCTCCCGGCAACGGGATATGGTCATGAATAATGAATCGACGGTGAACTGGTATGCCGAGGCCTT
>Ga0209048_10002133_pt1 | contig 19832 bp, 12 predicted proteins | sample FrelakmetCRP12CR_FD_187146 | JGI IMG/M metagenome (GOLD analysis project Ga0209048, IMG submission 187146) | Freshwater lake sediment microbial communities from the University of Notre Dame, USA, for methane emissions studies - CRP12 CR (SPAdes)... | ecosystem: Environmental > Aquatic >... | reverse complement strand
CCGGGTCATTTCGTCCGGCGAAAATTATGCGAGGGCCGGGACGGTGTCCGCCCAGGTCTCGACCGCGGTGCGGATGGCCTCGTCCGAGTAGGACGTGAGGGTGACCCGGTCACGGCTGAAGTTCACCATGTACAGTTCGCCGTTGGCATCATGGCACCTGAGGGTTGCACTGAATGCATCATTCCCTGGATCGTGGGATGCTGTCCCGGCATGTGCCGTGGTGACTGCTGCGGCAGCCAGCAACGCGGTCACACCGGCATTGAATCCTGCAAGGGTGCCGAACCGGTGTGTACCGGTGCCGATGGTCTTTGCATTCCCATCCTCGTACACGATCCGTGCGATATACCCTTCCCTGGTCTTTTCCACCGGGTCGTGGGTTGTCCCAGCGGTCATATACGATACGCATGCAAACGGGTTGTCGGTGATGACCGACTGGACGATCAGGTTGAACGCCGCTACGTCTGCAATCGGGCTCGCAAGTTCGCGAACCGCATTCTTGCTCTGTGAGCTTTGTACGAAATCTGCCATTGGTTTTCGATTCCTGCCCTCGGGCCCTTGGGCTGAAATCTAACTCTGTCAGAATGGAGACTTAGTCGTTGCTGAAGGGGAATTAAAAATAAAAATCCGCTATTAAATGTCACCCACTTCAAATTCATCAAAATAATTCATTATATTTTAAAAAAAATAATATCGTTCATTTCATTTATTTGCAGATCAAAGTGAGAATCGAACAAGTTTGCTAATTAATCTGAGTGAGGAAAAAATGAAAAATCAAAAAGAATCAGTCAGAAAAATTGTCACTTACCTGAACAATGAAGAACGGGATGGAGGATTTTGGTTACCCAATATTCAGCGATCTTTTGTGTGGAGTGAAGATCAAATCGAAAGACTTTTTGATTCTATCATGAGGGAATATCCTATAAGTACGTTACTTGTATGGCGAACAAATTCTGATATCCGCTATCGAAAATTTATTGATAATTACCATTCGAAAATACGCCTCACAGATTTCTACGTTCCGCAAGATAAAAAAACCAAATTGCTTGTATTGGATGGACAGCAACGTCTCCAAAGTCTCTATATTGGGCTTAAAGGAAGTTATGAAAAGCGGGAACTTTATTTTGATATCTTAAGTGGCGATGCAGTAATGCCGGAAGATATCCGGTATAGATTCAAACTCTTTGATCCACAAAAAGCTGCTTTCCCCTGGATAAAATTCAAAGATATTGTTTTTGACCCTGAACTTTTCAATCGTATTGCGAAAAAGATTATTGAGCGTTCAGGACGCGATCTTTCCGAAAGTCAAAAAAATAGAATTGAAGATAATGTTGCCCGGGTTATCAACCAATTCAATTATATTGATATGATTGTCTACCAGGAACTTGACAGTTTGGGGAGTCCTGAAGTTTACACCGAGGATGATATCGTCGAAATTTTCATACGTGCAAATTCTGGTGGAACTCGCCTCGGAAAATCTGATCTTCTTTTTGCACTCCTCGCTTCAAAGTGGGATAAAGCAAATGAGCGAATGGAAGAGATTCTATTCGATCTCAACCGGACTGGATATGCGTTTAATCGGGATTTTATCCTGAAAACCTGCTTAACACTGTTGAATAAGGGCGCTTCTTATGAAGTTAAAAAATTCAGAGATGATACTACTCGGGAAGAAGTTGTTCAAAAATGGGAGGATATTTCAATTGCCATCAGGGATGTAAGAGATTTCCTTTATCGGGATACATTTATTCGATCAGATAAAGCACTCCCTTCGTACCTTGTTCTCATTCCTCTCATTTATTTCCGATATCATTTCCCCCAAAAATTCAGAGATTCCAAGCGTAAAGATGAATACGTTCTTCGGTCATTATTAGCGGGTGCTTTTAGCGGTACACCAGATAATCTCATCGATAAATGTGTTAATGAAATCTCAAAAACCGTTGAATTTGATGTCAACAAAATCTTTGGAATCATTCGTGCAGACAATCGCAGTCTTGAAATTACCCGAGATAAAATTCTTGATCTCTACTATGGTTCCAAAGACCTTCATTTAATTTTTAATCTTTGGTACAAAGGTTTTGATTATGATCCTGCGAATCTGAGCAATCTTCCCCAGGTAGATCACATTTTTCCGCAATCTCTTCTTAAGAGTGTGAAGGAAATCAACCCGGAAACGGGAAGTCGGAATCTTCTCAAATACCATGCGAAGGACCGTGATCAAATTGCTAATTGTATGCTCCTTACAGCAGAAGAAAACGGTGCTGGAGGTAAGACAGATATCCCTCCTGACATCTGGTTTACCGAAAATGTAAAACCTGAAAAACAGGAAGCATATCTCGAAACGCATCTCATCCCCAGGGATCCTGAACTATGGAAACTCGAAAACTTTGAACAATTTATTGAAGAACGAAAGAAACTCATACTTGAAAAATTCGGGTTTATGCTACAATTGGAATCGTGATTGCGTATTGATATAATTCATTAATCTTATCATTGGATCAACCAAATAGGAATTCGAGAATACAATGTTGAAACAATCTATCGATAAAATAAAAAAAAGATCTAATAACCTAATCCTTATAACTGGACCTTCCGGTTCGGGAAAAACAAAATTTTTACAGGATATTTCAACAAAAGAAAAATATCCATATATTAATCTCAATTTCGAATTGAGTAAACGATTACATGATCTCCCTGAAGAGAAACGCAAATTGGACAATTCCGTTTCCGATCTGATAAACGAACAACATAGTGAAATTATCATTTTCGATAATTCGGAGATTTTTTTTGCAAAAGAACTTTGCATTAATCCCCTTCAATTGTTAAAGTCGCAAAACAGAAAGAAGATAATAGTTATGGCGTGGAATGGCTTCTATGATGGCGAGAATCTTACCTATGCAAAACCCGGCGATGATGAATTTCAAAAATTTAGTAAAGACGATTTGGATGGAATTGAAATAATCAAGATGTCTGATTTAAGGTGATACCATGAAATATGCTGATCTAATCTCGTTTGATCCAATAGAAGATGTTGTTCAGATACGTGAAGCAGATGACCCCAAAGAGGCTGCACGTTTGGTTCAAACGTACAAGTTCTCTGACGGAATGGCAAAAAATTTACAGGATGGCATTATCCCGCAACTGGATTTTACGTCAACCCTGGATAAGAAAGGCCTGCTTATAGTCGGGAATTATGGTACGGGTAAGTCACATCTCATGGCAGCAATCAGTGCGATAGCTGAACATGCAGATATGATCCAGTATCTGCAGAATGAAAGTCTGAAAAAGGAAGCAGAAAAAATATCAGGCCAATTCAAAGTAATAAGAATAGAGATTGGTGCTGTAAAACGACCTCTGGGGGATATCCTCTGTCGGGAACTTGAGACGAACCTAAAAAAGATGGGAGTGAAATATCAGTTCCCTGCCGCCAATACCATTACAAATCATAAAGATGCCTTCATCGCGATGATGGGTGAATTCCAGGAAAAATACCCGGATAAAGGATTACTTCTCGTTGTCGATGAACTACTCGATTTCCTGCGATCAAAAGCAGAAGGTGATCTGATTCTTGATCTTGGCTTCCTCCGTGAAGTCGGAGAATCCTGCCGTTGGTCCCGTTTCAGGATTATGGCCGGCATCCAGGAAGCCCTGTTTGATAATCCAAGATTCGAATTTGTGGCAGAACCCGTTAAACGGGTCCAGGCACGATACCTGCAAATCCGGATTGTAAAGGAAGATATATCCTTTGTCGTTTCAGAACGGTTATTAAAGAAAAATTCCACTCAGAAAGCGAAAATTCGCGCTCACCTGCAAAATTTTGCCCCTCTTTATGGCGATATGAATGAACGACTCGAAGAATATGTCAATTTATTTCCCGTTCATCCGGCATATCTCGAACTTGTCGAGAAATTATTCATCGTTGAAAAACGAGACATTCTCAAATCCCTGAGCAGGGACATCAAATCTCTCATCAATAAAGAGGTCCCCAAGAATGATGTCGGGATTTTTTCTTATGACCGATACTGGGAAACGCTTAAGGGTGATGCGTCAGTTTCAACGAACTCCGACATCCGGAATGTGCTTGAAAAGGGACAGGTTCTTGAGAGTATAATCCAGAGATCGTTCCCGAAACCCCAGTACCTTCCTTCAGCGGTAAGGATCATCCATGCTCTTGGTATTCATCGCCTGTATACCCAGCACAATTATTCCCCGGTCGGTCTGGATTCTGAGCGGTTACGTGATGATCTCTGTATCTATCTTCCATTGCCTGAGAAGGATGCTGATTTCCTCAAATCCACGGTTGAAACAATAGTAAATGATATTCATAAAACGGTGAGTGGACAGTTCATTTCACGGAATGAGGATAACGGCCAGTATTACCTGGATCTGAAGAAAGATATTGACTACGATGCAAAAATTGTATCGCGTGGGGAATTACTCGATAATAATAAACTCGATCATTATTATTTCGATGCACTTGCCCGGGTATTGAAACGTCCCGAAAATACCTATGTCAGTGGATACCGAATTTGGCTCCATGAAGTAATTTGGAAGGAGAGGAATTGTGGAAGGAATGGATATCTTTTCTTTGGCGCACCTAACCAACGCTCGACAGCACAGCCCCAGCGGGAATTCTACCTCTACTTTATCCAACCATTTGATCTTCCGGAATTTGAGGACGAGAAAAAACCCGACGAGGTATTTTTCTATCTTACTGAGCGTTCAGAAGAATTTGATCGAGCGCTGCGTCTGTACTCCGGTGCAAAAGAGAACGCGGGAAGTTCATCGGCACAAAGTCGTTCAATTTACGAAGAAAAGGCTCTTGGCCAATTAAAAATTATGGTAAAATGGCTCAAAGAGCACATGTTTACTGCATTCGATATAGTATACCAAGGAGAGCGGAAGAAACTGGTTGAATGGTCAAAAGGCGCCGCGGTCCCGAGCAATGTAGAGATCGATGAAATTATTGATCGTATCGCTGGTTTCTGTCTTGCACCGCATTTCGAGGAAGTTGCTCCGGAATATCCAAAGTTCCCCAAGGTAATCCGGCAGTCGGATAGAGAAGAAGCGGTAAAGGATGCTCTCAAATATCTCAAGGGAGGCCTGAAAACCCAAAGGGGAGACTCAGTTCTTGACGGGCTGGAACTTCTCGACGGGGATCAGATCTCTCCGGAAAAATCGCGCTATGCCCAATATCTTCTGAAATTGATGAAAAAGAAGGGTGACGGCCAGGTCATCAACCATTCTGAATTATTCGATAAACAAGGCGATCTCGAATTCGACGTGAAATTCCATCTTGAACCCGAATTGTTTATTGTTGTTATATCAGCACTCGTTTATCATGGGGATCTTGTGATAGCCTACCCTGGTAAAAAGATCGATCCAACGTCTCTTGATGAACTATCAAAAATGTCGATGATTGATCTAGTCGCCTTCAAACATCTTGAACAGCCGAAGAGCACACCTATTGAAACGCTTGTTGAGTTATTCTCGGTTCTGGGGCTTACGGTTGGTTTGGTAAAGAACGCGGACTACCATAAAGATGCGATCAAAGCCCTTCAGACAGAGGTGGGAAAACGACTCACCCAGGTTGTTGAAACAGGACAGAAGATTAGGGATCGGTATGTTCTCTGGAATATTGAACTGTTAAACGATCAGGATCGTAAGCAAATCAATGAGAAAATCAGCGAATTGAAAACCTTCCTCGAATCGCTCCAGAAATTTAACACAGAAGGCAAGCTGAAGAATTTCCCCTACCAGAAACAGGATATCAAGGAATTCAAAAAGCAGCTCGAAATCATTGAGGAATTGTCCCAGCTTACCAAATTTGTCGACGATCTCACACCCATTCTCCATTATTTGTCTGAGGCAGAAGTGATCTTACCTGCGGAGAATCCGATACGCAAATCCATTGAAGAGACCAAAAAGAGCGTCACTCCTGATCTTCAGGATGCCAAGAAACGAGCAGACCGTGAATTCCGGCAGGATCTTGTCGCAGAGCTCACGCGGCTTAAACGCGAATACATCAACGAATATATGGCGCTCCACAAGAATGCCCGGCTCGGCGTACAGGAAGATGAACTTAAAAAGAAACTGATGAAAGATCAGCGTCTCTCCCAGCTGAACAGTCTTGCGGGTATTGAAATTCTCCCGAAACGTCAGCTTGCTGAACTTCAGAATATGTTCTCAACTAACCTCGTGCCCTGCTTTACCCTGACCGAGCAGGATCTCGACACTACAGCCATCTGTAAATATTGCCGGTTCCGACCGTTGGAAAGCATATCTGATCAATCGGTCAACCAACTTATTTACCAACTGGAAGACCAGCTGGAAACAATCTACCAGGACTGGATTCTCACCCTCCGTAATAACCTCGATGATCCAATGGTAAAAAAGAATCTCAAATTGTTGAATGCCGACGACCAGGAATTAATTCAGGAATTTATCGAGACAAAAACACTCCCAGATGATTTATCAGCTGCATTCATCAGGGCATTGCAGGACGTATTCTCAGGGCTTGTTAAAGTGACAATAACTCTAGAGGACCTCAAGAAAATCCTCATGGAAAAGGGATCTCCCTGCACCGTTGATGAATTACAGAAACGGTTCGATGAGTATGTGGCATCTCTTAAGAAAGGAAAGGATGCAAAGAAAATCCGTATCGTAGTGGAGTGATTTTAACGACCGAAGAGAAGCGGTATACGTTGACGAAGGACCTCCTCGACCAGATGCGGTCGTTAGAAGGATTCCCGATTGGAAAAGATAATGATATAATCTCTCTCTCCGACCCACCCTACTATACTGCATGCCCAAACCCATGGATTGAGGAATTCATCAAGGAGAATGGGAAGCTATGGGATTCGAAGATGGATTCGTACAATCGGGAACCATTCGCATCAGATGTGGACGAAGGAAAAAATGATCCCCTCTATATGGCGCATTCATATCACACCAAGGTACCTCATAGAGCGATTACACGATATATACTACATTATACCGAACCCGGAGATATCGTTTTTGATGGTTTTTGTGGAACTGGTATGACAGGATTAGCTGCTCAACTATGCGGGAACCCAGACCCGGAATTTAAAGAGAAAATAGATGGAGAAATGCCTTATGTCAAATGGGGAGAACGAAAAGCAATCCTTAATGACCTTTCACCCGCTGCGACGTTCCTTGCATATAATTACAATAAATTGATCGACGTGAAGGCATTTGAGACAGAAGCAAAACGAATTATCGCAGAGGTCAAGAAAGAATGCGTATGGATGTTCGAAACGCAGCACTCAATTGATGGGAAACCGGTTTTCGAACAAGATATGAATGGTTTAAAGAAACTGGTGAAAGGGGAGATAAACTATACTGTTTTGAGTGATGTTTTTGTTTGCCCAAGTTGTTCAAATGAAATTGTTTTTTGGAACGCGGCGGTGGATAATGAAAAAGGCAAAATTCGAAATGACTTTAACTGTCCACACTGCCTTGTTGAGGTGACAAAACGGTCTCTTGACCGTGCATTTGAGCAGGTGTTTGATGAAGCCTTGAACACAACTGTGAAGCGAGCCAAACAGGTGCCTGTATTGATAAACTACTCTGTATTAGATTCACGCGGACGGCTAAAACGGTTTGAGAAAAAACCCGATGCTGAGGATCTTGCGCTCATCAGGAAGATTGATGCAAACAGGATTCCGTTCTGGTACCCAACTGATAGAATGCCAGACGGATACAACACCGAGCAACCGAAGATTTCTCACGGTGTCACGCATATACACCAGTTTTACACAAAACGCAATTTATGGGTGATGGCTAGTTTTTTTGATAAAATATCTTCGAATATTCAACGCATTCATATTATTTCATTAGCAATTGTTAATTCCTTACTTTATCGGTATAGGTGGGCTGGAGGATTTGCTGGCGCAGGGGGAGGCCCCCTTTCTGGTACATATTATATCCCCTCGTTAGTAAAGGAAATATCAAATCTGAAATCATTTAACGAATATATTAGTAAAACGACAAAGAAAAAGGAAATTATTCGAAATTTAATCAAACAAGAGAATAAGAATAACGTCCAAATTGAATCTCAAAGTTCATCCGATCTAAGGAATATTCCCTCATATTCAATCGATTATATTTTCATCGATCCACCTTTTGGTGGTAATTTGATGTACTCAGAATTAAATTTTATGTGGGAATCATGGCTTAAGGTTTTCACCAACAACAAAGAAGAGGCACTTGTTAATTCTGTTCAGCGGAAGGGACTACCTGAGTACCAGCATATCATGGAAAACTGTTTTAAGGAATTTTACCGTATCCTCAAACCTGGGCGCTGGATGACTGTGGAGTTTCATAACTCACAGAATTCTGTTTGGATGGCAATTCAGGAAGCGCTCTCCCGTGCGGGCTTTGTAGTCGCAGATGTTCGGACGCTCGATAAACAGCAGGGAACATTCAAACAGGTAACCTCAACTTCTGCGGTTAAACAGGACCTCATCATTTCGGCATACAAACCCAACGGAGGGCTCGAAGAACGGTTCAAACTCATCGCAGGGACACATGAAGGAGTTTGGGATTTCATTCGGCAACATCTCAAACACCTCCCAGTCTTTGTAGAAAAGGATGGAATAGTCCAAGTTGTTGCAGAACGACAGTCACATTTGCTCTTTGATCGTATGATTGCCTTCCATGTTCAACGGGGTGTAATTGTACCAATATCGGCAGGCGATTTTTATGCAGGTTTACGTCAACGGTTCCCAGAGCGAGATGGTATGTATTTCCTTGAAAATGAAGCGCTTGAATATGATAAAAAACGAATGACCTCGAAAAAAATAGAACAATCTTCCCTATTTGTTCATGATGAGAAAAGTGCGGTTCAATGGATCTATACAGAACTCAGGGAAAAATCGCAGACCTATCAGGATATCCAGCCAAAATTCCTCCAAGAACTTCACCAAGATAAATTCGAAAAGCTGCCCGAACTCACAGCGATGCTCGAACAGAATTTCCTGCAGGATTTAAAAGGACAATGGTATATACCGGACCCGAATAAACAGGTAGATCTGGATAAAGTGCGGGAGAGGGCGCTTCTCAAAGAATTCGAGGAGTACAAGAAGACAAAAGGAAAACTCAAATTATTCCGAACAGAAGCGGTCCGGGCCGGATTCAAGAAAGCTTGGTCTGAAAGAGATTACGGAATGATAATTACAATCGGTGAACGACTACCCTCACAAATCCTTCATGAAGATGATGTGTTGTTGATGTACTACGATAATGCTCTTACACGTCAGGGAAAAAGCTGAAACAGATTACATATTTTTATTACGATTTGACGGTGAAAAACATGTGTCCATCGGTTGTGGATTCAGACATCCTTGAAGATTTCCGGAAATGGATTATGGTATATCCACAGCCAGTTGCATCATCACTTGCACGTCTGCTAAGCAGCCGAACACCCCAGGATACCGTTGATAGTTGTTTCAAAGCCGCCGAAGTAAGTACTCGCTATATCGCAGCATGTTCCATGGCTTCATTTGCCGCAAGAATTAGTGCTGGAACAGACAGTGAATCAATTCAGCAACTCCAAGGCGATCTTGCATTCGGGATATTTGAGCAGATAATAAATCAAGTAGTAGCCAGAAAAACAATAGAACACCCTCTCAAGTCGTCACTTACGGTATACAATAAATCTCAATCCAGTATATCTGGTTCAAGGGAACCGGAATCTGCGGCGATCTGGCTTGGTAATCTTGTTAATTTGCGTAATAATCGCGGACATGATCTTTTAGGCATATCTGAAGCCCTTGCCCGAACAATTCTAAAAGATGATAAACCCGTTGAATTACTTCACAGTGTTTTAAAAAGTTTTGAGCATTTACTCTCTCACCCGCTCTTTATTATTGAGGATCAGAAATTAGAGAGACGCATCATCACCGCAAGGATCCTTTGGTTGATGGGTGAATCAAAAGATCCCATTCCTGAAGAGATCCAACTTGCAACAGATGTCAACTCTCTCCGGCACCCGTACGTGGCGGTTGATAATCGGATCCTTGATCTGTGTCCATCAATGATATGGGATTCTGTACCAAACAGGGCTTACTATGGTCTCTTATTTATTGATGGAGTTTACGACACCGAAATCAATTACCAATCTCTGGAATCTGAAGAGCATGAAATGAATGGAAATTCGGTAGCCCTTCTCAATACAATTACTTCGGGTCAACCATGTCCATGTGAGGAAGTTACCATGATCGATGGACGACACTTAGTGCAGGTGTGGAGAGCCGCTCATAGAAGAAGGATAGAAGCCTCCTATGTTCTTCATGGGCAAATGTCATGGGATAAATTTAGTCCGGAAAATCTGAAATGGTACGCAAAACGGTTGGCACCGGATTCAACAAAGTCACCCCGTGCAATAATCCAACAGGAACTATTTGACGGTAAAGAAACATTTGATTCAGATCAAATCTTTCAGGCTATTTTACTCTTTGGAAAAGAAGCGGAAGTAAAACGATTAATAAGTCGAAATCTCATCGACATCCGGGTTTTGAGCGATGGTTCATCTCGTTGGGAAAAACGTGTAGAATCATCAAAAAATATCATCCAGTCTTTACGTCTTGCAGTTGATACGTTAGCTCGAATACTAAAAATTCAAAGTGCCTCGATGGATACTCTGGAAGATACTAAGGGAACACCGGATTATATTGCTACGAGGGAGGCACTTATCAACCAATTCATTCACCAGGATTACCACGATCCGCGGGCACCAGCCCAGATAATGATCTCAAAGGAAAATATCACCTTCTTCAATATGGGATATGCCTTAGTCTCGACGGATTCCCTGATTCAGGGAGGAAAAAGCCAATCGCGCAATCCTTTGATAGCCCGTGCTCTCCGTTTAATTGGTTTTGCTGAACTGGCAGGATCGGGCCTACGAGAACTCCAACGGGTATGGCGGACGGCAAACCAACGTCCTCCTACTTTCATCTCCAACAAGGATGAAAATAATTTTACTCTCGTCCTTGATTGGCGCCCATTAAAAAATGTCTATGACGAATTCTGGAAAACAAAAATTGGTGTAAACCTTACCCCAGAACAGGTCCTCCTCTTAAATCTCACCGCAGATCCTGCAGGAGTTACGTTGGAACAGGGCGTCTCCGGAAGTGGATTATCATTCGAAGCAACAACAAAAATTTTCCAGTATCTTACGACTCAGGCACTTATTGAAAAGCAAAATGAACGATATTATGTGCGGGAGCATCTTCGAAATCTTTTGAAGGATATAGTATAGATAATAATTCAAAGACATGTCGAACGATACAATAACAAGACCGGAACCCTGGCTCTGGAGCACTGAACACCAGCAGGCAGTCCAACTCATCACCTCACAGGAGATCAGTGGAGAAACATTTTATCGTGTCTGGGTCCCAGGAAAAAATATCGTTACTCTTAATCATTCCTCTCAATTTCTTCCTTTAAGTAATTCAAAACCATTCTCCTACGAAGAAATAATTTACCGGGCAGCAACCGGAAAAATTACCGAATCGGTAAATCAGGAAACACTTCTTTCACCGCTCTGTTCGAATGTTATTCCTCTCCCTCATCAGATCTATGCACTCACAAGGGCATTTGAAAAAGAGACAATCCGCTACTTGTTTGCGGATGAAGTTGGCCTGGGGAAAACCATTGAAGCAGGATTAGTGATTAAAGAACTCAAACTGCGGAAAAAAATCAAACGCGTTCTTATCCTCGCACCCAAAGGTCTTGTTCCGCAATGGGTCGAAGAGATGCGGCAGAAATTCGGGGAGGATTTCAAACTGCTGTTGCCTGAAAGTGCTGAAAAACTTGAAGGTGATGGGGGAAATATCTGGCGATTATTCGATCAGGTAGTTGTTCCGCTTGATTCGGTGAAGCCGTTGCGTAATCGAAAGGGATGGACCCCCCAGCAAATCGAGCAGCACAACAAGGACCGGTTTAAAAATCTGGTCTCTGCAAAATGGGATCTCGTAATCATTGATGAAGCCCATAAACTTGCAGGAACAACTACTCAGGTTGCCCGATATCGTCTGGGAAAAGGTTTGGCCTCTTCCGCTCCCTATCTTTTATTGTTATCCGCAACACCACACCAGGGAAAAACCGACGCATTCATCCGCCTCATGGGATTTCTCGATAAGAGATATTTCCGCGAAGGTATGGATATCACCCAGGATGTTGTTTCACAATTTGTGATACGGACTGAAAAGCGAAATGCCATTGATCCTCACGGGAATCCATTGTTCAAACCAAGAAATACCAAACTCACTTCGGTTAAGTGGGAGAAATCACACGACTTGCAAAAAGAGTTGTATGAGAAAGTAACCGATTACGTCCGTACTGGATACAATAAAGCACAATCAGAGAAGCGGAACTATATTGGATTTCTGATGGTCCTGATGCAGCGCCTCGTGTCAAGCAGTACACGGGCAATCCGGGTTGCACTCGAACACCGTCACGAAACTCTTACAGCATCTATGCGGGATTGTTCCCGCAGATTGCCTACTACCGATGAATGGTGGGAGATGGACCCGGACGAACAGCTCAGTGTTATACTCGACTGTGCTCCTGTAGCATTTAAAGAGGAACTTACCCTCGTCAATGATCTTCTCACACTCTCCCGTAGGTGTGAGGCAAGCAGACCTGACGTAAAAGCCGAAAAACTGAGTGAGTTAATTCTCAATCTTCAGGCAAAGGAAAACAATCCTGATCTCAAAATCCTCATATTCACCGAATTTGTCACCACGCAGGAAATGCTCCAGGAATTCCTTACCGTGCGGGGATATTCTGTTGTCTCGTTGAATGGAACCATGAATCTGGATGATCGCCGAGAAGTTTACAAAAAGTTCGCAGGACCTGCCAGAATCATGATATCAACAGAAGCCGGAGGGGAAGGACTGAACCTCCAGTTCTGTCATATTGTAATCAATTATGATATTCCCTGGAATCCCATGCGTCTCGAACAACGTATTGGCAGGATAGATCGCATCGGTCAACAACATGATGTAAAAGTTTTTAATTTCCTCTTCGCAGGGACGGTCGAAGAACGAGTACACCAGATTCTTCTTGAAAAACTCATGATCATCCTCCAGGATCTCGGGTTTGATAAAATCGGAGATGTCCTCGATTCCAGTGATTCTGAACGGAGATTTGACGATTTATATCTTCAGGCGATTCTCGAACCTGAGCGTGTTGAAGATCGCCTTAATAAATTTATTAGCGCTTTTAGTGACATTGCACAAGAAGAAAAAAAATCACTCTCCCTGCTTCAAACAACAACAGCCCTGAACACTGTAACAACAGAAGAGATTTCTCAAAACCTCCTCCCTTTCTGGCTGGAAATAATGGTAACAAATTATCTGAAATCGCATAATGGAAAGGTTATCAAAGAATTGTATGACTACAGTCTTGCATGGGAGGACGGATATACCTATGAAAATGTAACATTCTATCAGAATCCCACCGAACAAGTCTCCTCTCGTATGGTATCATTTTCAGATCCACGAATTCAGGCAATTTATCATCAGGTTCCCCGAGTCCATCCTCAACAATCAATCCCTCATATCGTTATCCAGAATATTCCGCGGGATATTACGGGCGTTTGGTCCCTTTGGAGATTTGTCATCCATCTTGAGCATGAGGAAAAATATTTGTCTTTTTCTTATTTCCTTCATAAAAACGGGAAAATGCTCCTGACCACCGCAAAAACAATCGGTGAAGCAATTGCACGGGGAGAATTTTCAATCCTCTCCGAATCACAAGCGGATATAAAAACCTGTGAAATTATCGAAACAGAAGTAAAAAGCCATGGTGAAGACTATATTCTCGATATTAAGAGCAAAAATAAGATTGATGCTGTTGATTTCTATCCGATTCTCATAGTCAATGTTGAGGCAAGCGATGTCTGACTGGCGGGATAAAATACTCTCAAAAATTGATGTTGAAGATTCTCGATTGATTGTTATCCTCGATCAAGATAATCTTCTCGCAGATTTGTCTATAATTGATCAATTAATCGACCGAGATTTTTTTATTCTGCCCTATATTGATCCAGTCTCTTTTCGTCTCCGCTACGAACCAATATTCAGAATGAAATGGGATCAGGAAGAAAAAACTTCACGGCTTATTGTCCCTACTAGGTTTTCCACGAAATCACAGCTCCCTTTCGATCTTCAGCAGGAAGGACGTATTATTAAAATCGGATTTGAAGATATTGTCCCATCCTTTAACCGTCAAGTAATCGAGAAACTCGGCATTGGATATTTTAATGAAATTTATCCCCTTCAGGAGATCTGCACGAATGAGAGATTGAGCGAATCCAAAACAAAACAGATTATTCTATCAGGTATTTTTAAAATTTCACCAGAGAATATCAAAGAGTCTGTCGATCTTTTCTCTATGCTTTTCAGAATTCACTACAATAAAATCGTAATCCCTGATTTTCTTGTAGATTTCATTGTTGAGAAATCGTGTGTTGTTTCTGAGTTTAGTTATACGATAAAAGATTTTTTTCATGAGAAATTCTTCTACGGGTATGTTCAACGACAATGGTCTGAGTTTCTTGATGCAAAACTGAACAATAAACCTTCAGCAATACCCTTCGAAAACTCTCTGATCAAACCCTATATCATCACTTTCTTTATCGAGGGGTTATTAACTCCCGTTGAATTTTCAGCATATTCACGATTACCCGAATGGACCTGGCTGGGAATCATTATTGAACCGGATTCAGATGCAAAAAGACGATTGCTGGAGTTATTAAATCAGGTAAATCGCGAAATTGTTTCATTGGATCCTACTTATCCTGCATGGAAGAGAATGGGTTGGAAATGGTCTGAAGCCGCCTATTTATTTTATCAAATGTCGATAAAGCTGCACCAGGAAATCACTCAACAGTTTGAAGAAACGCAGAATTCTGTAGAGAAAATATTTGCTGATTGGTTGATCTTACATTTTAAAGAACTTCCAACTCTTTCTTACCTCCCAAAACCTGCCTTGGTCCATCATATTCCTCACTATATTGCCGCCAATAATTCAAAAGGAAAGATTGCACTAATTGTCTTTGATGGACTTGCCCTGCATCAATGGTTTATTCTTCGTGATGCACTTATTGGCGTTTTTGAGATCGAAGAAGATGACATCTTTGCCTGGATCCCAACACTAACTTCGATATCACGCCGTGCCATTTTTTCCGGAAAAAATCCCTTTCAATTGAAAGCTGCTCTCAGGGACTTCGAAAGTGAAAAAAGATACTGGAAAGAATTCTGGGTAGAGCATGGATATCGGGATGATGATATTGCATTTCTCAAAGGATTGTCACTTCAGGAATCATCAGAACTCGATGACATACAAAAAATTTCCAATAAAAAAGTTATCGGAGTTATCATAAATACTGTAGACAATTTGCTTAAAAATTCGGAAATCACATCTTCTGATTTACAGATCTTAATTAAGCGATGGGTGGATAATGGACTCATCATTAAAATGATTCAAAGTCTCAAAGAACATGGTTTTGAGATATACCTCACATCGGATCATGGCAATATTTTCTGTAAAGGGGCGGGTGCTTTACAGGAAGGTATCCTGACAGAAGAAAAAAGTTTGAGAGTACGGATTTATGAAAATGCACAACTTGCAGAAAATTCGATGAATAAAGTACCAACTGCGATTCGATGGCCTGACGAAAATGTCGGTTCCAAGTTCTCCGTATTACTTTCACGGGGCTTAACCGCATTTAATAATACCGGGGAAACGAGCATCTCTCATGGTGGAATCTCAATAGAAGAGGTTATTGTTCCATTCATCCATATCGATGGAGAGAAATAAACATGTCCAGAAGAATAGGATTTGATCGTCATATAAAACTTGACTGGTTGGATACAATGGCCGGTATCGTTAAGAAAGAACCTGATATCGATAAAATCCGTATTGCTATGCATTCATATTTTGAGAAAGAATTTCCCCTATACGAAGCCCGAAGAAAAACAATAACAGTACTATTGAGAATTTGGTACAAAGTCCCGAAAGAACATCTCGATATCCGAAACCGGGGTTTGGAATTACTTCCAAATCTGGAACAGAAAGACAGGATATGGATTCACTGGGGACTTACATTATTGGCATTTCCTTTTGTTCGGGATATTGCAACGTATCTCTCCAGGTGCTTTTCATTGAATGATAATTGCAGTACTCAGGAAATTACAAGAAAAATGGAAGAATCCTGGGGCCATCGAACGACAATGAAAAGAGCTCTTGACCGAGTAATCCAGTCATTTGGCTATTGGGATATTATTGTAAAAGATGAAAAAAGTGGGATCATCCTGCCCAAAAAGCCATTGTGTTCTGCTAATAAGCATCTGAACCTGTGGTTATTGGAGGCAATACTACTCGCAGAGGAAAATCATTCGATTCCATTTGATCAGATTAATAAAATACCCTCTGCTTTTCCCTTTGAGTTTTCAATGAATTTTTCAGAAATTCTGGAATCCAACCGGTTTGTTGCGAATCAAATAACTGGCTCCAGAGCAATGATTTCTGTGAAATTATCAAATTAGTCATTCAGAATCTACAGAAAAAAATTATTTTCTATTCCAAGGGAACTTGTCAGGATAATTATCCTTTAAATAATCTTGAATTTTTTTTGCGATACTCTGTGACGTTGTGGGGGTATATCGATATTCAATTACATTACCCTGACGCAATTCTAATAATATTTTAACTGCTATGTGACTTCCACTTACTGCATAACTATATATTCGATCATTCAGGTTTTCTGTTTCCCCAACATATACTGTATGAGAATTACCCCCTCTAGGACCGGTTATTCTTAACTGGTAACAAGCTGAACCGTCATATTTTGGTATGTTATAATATTTATTCGAATAGGCTAACTTTTTCCATGTTGACCACTTTAATCCCAAACTCGAGCCTCCATAATACTATATATTGAACAGGAATTAATAAAAGAATATAATGGCGAAGAAAAAATATTTTTGTTATGTATGTTTGGATACTGGATTCATAAAATGTCCAGTCTGTGAAGGGAAGGGAATTAATCCTGATCCAGCAGGAAGACTCGTTTACGGTCCTAAATGTATTGCAACTGGATGCTATCATGGTTTTACAAAACGTAAGTGTCATTGTTCTGAAAAATTAGGAGGAAGCAGAACAAAAGGATAAATAATTAATAATATTAAATTCATTTTTCTCAAATTTTTAAAAAAAAAAGGTTCTTTCGGTGCCAATGTCCTAACCTTTTTAGTTTTCCTTGTCTTGTTTATCATTGGATGAGATTTTCATCGTTTACAGAGCATATCAATTTTTTTTGAAATAGAATAAAGATAAGTTATACTCACAATTCTCCACTGCTTTCCTATCGCTTCTGCTAGATGTAACAATGCTGGTTTTGCAACATGGCTTTTTTCCATCCCGTACACTGAGCACTTCCCTACATTTGCGGTCATCAGACTATACCTTGACGAATCAATCGTTCCCGACAATAGGGTCCAACCATCTGCTCTGCTTTCACCATCTTTGAAGCACGCCTTGTAGATTTGCCAGGCTTCCTGCTGCTCCTCAGACCGGCCTCTTCGCTCTGCCATAAAATTATCCACATACAAGGATGCGGTTTTCCCACATCAGTAACATGTGATTTAGAGGTTTCAGCGGTTCATAATCCCAAACCAGGATAGTACACTTATGCATTAAAATAATGGAAACGGGGTAGGGGGGGATGACTCAATCAAACGAACTGCGCGCGCGATACGTACGCAATGGCTGCCTCCTCTCCCTTTTGCTCTTCTCAATATTTGTTTCTGGATTGTGTTCTGCTGTTGGAATTGTAATACTCAATTTCTGGCTTTTGTCGTTGTAACAGCACTATTAGAATGGTAATGGCATAAGGGTAGACAAATAGATAAATATGAAAATGGGGCAAAGCAAAAGAGGAGGGGGATTATTCGATGGTTGACTTGTAACCCTTCAGGCTCTTGGAGCCAGTCGTGTTCCTCACGGCGTCATTGTGAATATCCAATATCCCTTTCAGGATTTCCATTTCCTTTGCTAACTGTTTGTTCTGCTCTATAAGATCACCAATTTTTGATTTCGTCATTAGATGCTCGAGCTGCATATCCCTGACACGATCCTTCGTGTCTTCCATCTCCTCGCGAGTTTTGGCGATCTCCAGTGCGCTCTCATCATAAATCCGGAGGTATGGCTCCCCCCTCTTGTAGATTTCCAACAACTTCTCTATCGTTGGTTTGTTGTATGCCCGGTCCAGGGCATTAATGTGGCCAGTAAAGAAGTCAACGTACTTATCGGACACCCCTCCATAGGTCATGTTGGTGACAAAATATTTCCGGAAAAGGTGATAATGGATTGTTGCCCTATCGGTGTCCTCGTCCTTCTTGAATAGCCCGGATTTCTTCAGGGCAGTTCTTATAATGTTCTCTGCATTGTTTCTGCCGAATGGGAATATCCGGTTGTCACTTCTTGGGGTTTTGACTGCAAACCGGCCCCGGCTTCTCCCTATAATATATCTTAGGTACTTCTCGCGGACCTGCAACCATTGGTTGAGGAGCTCGACCGCCTCCTTATTGATGAACGTTGTTCGGGAATGTACGTTCTTTGTACCAACTCCGGTCTTTCGTTTTCCCTTAAGAGAGACAACCGCATAATCGCCGCTTGGATCAATTCTCACATCATTCCGCGTGAGAGTAATCGCTTCACCCAGGCGAACACCTGAGGTGAGCATAAACATAATGAGGGTCTTTAATTTCAGGTCAGACGCATTAAGAAGAGCGCGGACCATCTCCTTTGTCAGGTCCTCCTCTTCAGATATTGGGCCACCGCGGGAGATTTTATTTTTGAGGTTCCGTTCCTGCTTCTTCGTCAGTTCAACGTCATTGAAAATATAAAACTCGCGTACTGCCGTGATGTAGTATGAGCTGGTGGTTGGGGCATATTTCTTCTGACAATAATTCGAGAAGTTAATCAGGTCCTGCTCGTAATCCCGACCCTCAATAAAATACCGGTCTGTAAGTGTTTCAAATGTCCCCTTCTCATCATCGGAAATCCTTTTGCCTTTACGGTTAAATCCATAGATGAATGTTAGAAAAGCCAATACACCAGACTGATAGCTCGATCTTGTTGAAGACTTTGAATACTGCTTCAAGAACTGTTCTATCCGTGGCATACATGGTTATTGACTTACCATCTTATAAGATTTTCTCGATTTATACCACACGGATGTGCGTTTAATGCTCGAAGAAGAATACCAGCTGGAATATTTTAAGACCCAGGGACTGACACGCAAGATCTGTAAATGGTGCGGTTCAGCGTTCTGGACACGGAACAGTTCACGCGAAAGCTGCGGGGATGCCCCCTGTGAGCCGTATACTTTTATTGGCAAGCCGGTCTTCAATACACATACTCTTGACAGCATGCGTGAGGCGTACCTCTCCTTTTTTGAAAAGCATGGCCACACCCGCGTGGAGCGTTACCCGGTCGTCGCACGCTGGCGGGACGATATCTACCTTACCATCGCATCGATTGCAGATTTCCAGCCGTTTGTGACCGGGGGCATCGTACCACCGCCGGCAAACCCGCTCACCATATCCCAGCCGTGCATCCGGCTCAATGATCTTGATTCCGTTGGCAGATCAGGGCGGCACCTCACAACCTTTGAGATGATGGCACATCACTCCTTCAACACACCCTCAGAAGAGATCTACTGGAAAGACCGGACCGTGGAACTCTGCGACCAGTTCATCGCGTCCATTGGCGGGGATATCACCAAAGTTACGTACAAGGAGCAC
>Ga0209048_10002132_pt1 | contig 19838 bp, 14 predicted proteins | sample FrelakmetCRP12CR_FD_187146 | JGI IMG/M metagenome (GOLD analysis project Ga0209048, IMG submission 187146) | Freshwater lake sediment microbial communities from the University of Notre Dame, USA, for methane emissions studies - CRP12 CR (SPAdes)... | ecosystem: Environmental > Aquatic >... | reverse complement strand
CGGAGGGCGAGCCGGAAGACGAGAGGCTGATGGAATTGTTAAACCCGCTGAAAGCGCTAGTCGTGATCGTGGAGGTTCCCTGGTTTCCCTGAGGAACGCTGAGTGACGTGGGCGCGGCGGTGATGGTGAAGTCGCCGGGGAAGGTCACGGTCAAGGTGACCGTGGTGTTCTGCTGGGTACCGCCACCAGTGCCAGTTACGGTGATGGTATATTGCCCGCGTTGTGCCATCCGCGCTACTGAAATGGCCATCGTCGACTGGCCGTTACCCGGTGCACCGATTGTGGGCGGATTGAAACTAACGCTTACTCCCAAGGGAGCGCCTGAAGCGGACAGAGTAATAGAGCTGTTGAAACCGTTATTGATGGCGGTGGTGATGGTGGAAGTACCCTGGTTGCCTTGCCCGACGGTAAGCGAGGAGGGCGAGGCCGAGATGGTAAAGCTTCCGCTCGCACTCAACGGCAATGTGAACAGTATGAGGCCCAGAAGACAAAGGCACAGCGCTACACGCCTAATAGGAAATAAAGAACCCATGGCTTGTTCTTCCTCCGTCGTTGACTAATGCAAGGGCGGTAACTTGGGGGCTGCTGCTGATGGCCGCTGCGGATGGTGAGGATCGACGAGAAATGAGTACAGTCGCAGGCCGTTGGAGAGAACTGGTGTGCATCGCTTTCCGTTTCCTCCGGTCAGCTTAGGCGAAACTTCATCCAAGCGTCATCAAAGCTTCCTGCCCGCTGGAAGTTTTGAGGGCGAGATTTCCTGCTGGCCAACTACTGCCACTATACGGAAAGCCCAAACGGTAGTCACCAGATTCTTGGGAATCTTGGGAACTAAAGTAACCAATATTTATAAGTTACTATCCTATTAGTGTATGTTACTTTAGTGGGGTATTAAGCTATAGTGACTTGGAGGAAGCCTGTCTTTCCGGATGCGTCGGGAAGTGCGAACAGGAGCCTTGGCCGACGCCGACCCAGCGAAGGGCGCTCTGCTCCCGCGAAGACTGCCTGCAAAAAAACTGCCCCTGCCCTATATTGGTGGGGGGCGGTAGCTTCGGTTGAGATGAACGGCAAACCACAAGAACGGGTACCCGTCCTCCTCATGGTGCGGGAGTTAGGAATAGGCGGGACGGAACGCCAACTAGTTGAAACCGCACGGTTCCTGCAGAATGGCCGATTCATCCCGCATGTAGGGTGCTTTCGGCCCGAAGGGTTACGGCGACAGGAGCTCGAGCGGGCTGGCATACCAATTCTGCACTTGCCGGTTTATTCCTTTAAATCGCCCAGTGTTGTCCGTGCTGCCGCCCAACTGATCCGTTACATACGGCAGCATCGTATCCAGGTCGTGCACTCCTTTGACGCTCCACTCAACGTTTTTGCCGTTCCCATTGCCAGGCTTGCGGGAACGCCGGCGGTGATTTCAAGTCAGCGCGGTCATCGAGATCTCACTGGCCAAGGTATGAAGAGATTGCTTCGCGTCAGCGATCGGATGGCGGATGCTGTGGTTGTAAATTGCCAGTGGATGAAGAAGTACCTTGTCGAAGAAGAGCGCGTACCCGAACGCAAGGTACGTCTTTGCTACAACGCAGTGGATGTGGATCGTTATGCACGTCGTCTACCATTTTCACCGAGCCGGGATCTTACCATCGGGACGGTTTGTGCTCTTCGCCCCGAAAAAGGAGTTGACACACTGATACGGTCTTTCGCGGCCGTGCATCAAGCAGGGGTGAGGTTGCTGATCGTTGGAAGCGGCCCAGAGGAGGCCAGCCTGCGAGGCCTCGCAACGCAGCTTGGCCTACAAGAGAGTTGCCATTTTGAACGCGCCACCAGCGACGTCGCCGAATGGTTGAGCCAGATTGACATTTTCGTGCTTCCTTCGCACTCGGAGGCGCTTTCGAATTCCTTGTTGGAAGCTATGGCCTGCGGCTGCTGTCCAGTTGCAACCCGGGTCGGTGGCAATCCGGAACTGATCGAACATGAAGAAAGCGGACTGCTGTTCCGAGCGCATGATTCGGCTGAACTAGCGCATCGATTGCATGAACTGATCACTGACGAATCTCGGCGCAGGCGGTTGGCGGCTGCAGCCTTGGCGAAGGTGTCAACCCAGTTCACGTCTGAGCAGTTTATCGGCACCATGCAAGGAATCTACGAGTCGGTGCTTAACGAGGCTCAGACCGGAGGCCGGCACTTCCGGGAATACGGCGGCTAAATACGTCCGACAAGTGGCGTACATTTTTTTGCAGGTTGTACTTGTCGGCAATCCGTTCGCGGGACGAGTTTGCCATCTGACGACGCAGATCGGGCTTGTCCATGAGGGTTGAAATCGCCCCGGCCAGCTCTTGGGTGTTGGATGGCGTTACTAACAATCCGTCAACACCGCCGCGTATAAGCTCGGGAATTCCGGTGATGCGCGGGGCGACACAAGGTACGCCCGTGGCCATGGCCTCCATCAGCACCACCGGTACGCCCTCCGCGAAGCTGGACAACACGCAGAGATCGCTGTTTCGGTACAGTTCTCTTAATGCGCCTTGTGTTTTCAAGCCGTGAAAAATGACTTTGTTGCCAAGTCCGAGGTGGCGGGCTTGTTCTTCGAGATGGAACCGCTCCGGACCGTCCCCCACCACGCTGAGGCGGACGTCTCTTGCCTGCGCCGTCAACAATGCAACTGCGTCCAACAGAATAGGGAACCCTTTGACCTGCGCCAACCTGCCGACGGAAATCAATTCAAACGGAGTAGGGCGTTCACGGAACGTCGCCGGCTGCCAACCAGTCATGTCAACTCCGAGAGGCGTGACTTCGAGCTTGGGCCAGTCGAGAACCGACGACCAACGCATGATTTGGCTCTCGGCGAAGCGGCTAATACCACACACAAACTGGGCAGCCCGGACCTTCTCGCTAATCTGAAACCCCCGGGGATCGTCGAATTCGGCTGGGCCATGGAGAGTCATGGAGAACTCGATATCGAAAATGGCGGCAAGGATCAACGCGACTGTACTTGTGTACACAGAGTGAAAGTGCCGGATACCGGCTTTTTGCAGTTCATGACCGGCCAGAACAGCTTCCACGAAATATGCAGTGGCCAGTGCCGTCAACCGTGGATTGAAGCGTCCGAATTTCCACGCGACTGCCAGACCTCGACAGTAGCGAAGCGGTCGAGTCAAAAATGTGAGCCCATGGGCCTTCAGAAATTTGACGGGACTGTTCCCGAGCACGTACCACGTAGCGGCCCACTCTTCGTTCTCGACTTCTGAGAGCGCCGAAGACCGGCAATCGGGCTTCCGGATGGAAACCGTTTGGATGTCCCAACCGAGAGCGCGGAGCTCTCGCACTTCTCGCAAAAGGTATGTATGCCCGAGAGTTGGATACTCACTCAGAAGATAGGCCAGTTTCATAGACATGTGAACGGAGGCCGGAGAATACCCCGGCGATGCCACTCCGGCGACGGTCGTGATGTGGAGAATTCTCGGATGAGGGTTATGATAAACTACGCTCCAGAATAGCTCTAATGTAGGGTTTTGTCTGACAAATTCGCCCTTAGGGCCTGTCCTGTATCATTTTCTGGAGTGAATCTGTGAGACGTGTTCAGCCGCGAGTCCAAGTCATTCTGCGCGCTGCCTTTCCCATCGTCGTGGTGTTTTTGTTCGCGGTCTTTACGGGTATCCCGGAAATGTCATTCCTCCGGTTCCTCCGTCCGCTTCGTCCCATTTTTGCTATTGGCGCCTTGGGGTTGGTCATTCTCGCCGCCACAGGGCGCTTCAGGAAAGTTGTGGCGAGCCCGATCGGCAAGGTACTCGTAATCTTCACGTTCTGGTTCATGCTTTGCGTGCCGCTGTCCATTTGGCGGGGTGGCAGCTTTGGTGTTTTCGTCGATACGTGGTCCAAGTCGTTTTTGGCGTACGTTCTCACAGCGGGGTTGATTTCCACCGCCGTTCAGGAAAAGAAGGTATTCCACACAATTGGGTATTCTTGCGGTCTCCTTGCTTGTATTGCACTAGCTGCCCGCAACTACGATGTGGAGGGGCGTTTGAGCGCGGGAGGCCGCTATTCGAATGCGAATGACTTGGCGTGGACCTTGCTGATCGGACTGATTTTTCTGGGGTTTCTGTTCTTGCGCGGGAAAAGGATCAACAAGGCGGTGGCGATACTGCTGATGATCCCGGTCCTTATCGCGATTGCCAAGACGGGATCCAGAACCGCCCTGTTGGGAGCCGGCATGTTGTTTCTGTATGTCTTCTTTCAGGCTTCCGCATCAGCTAAAGCGCGTCTCATAATTGCTACACCGGTGCTGCTATTCGCGCTGTTGTTGGTTGTGCCTTCGCAACTCCGCGAGCGCTACACAACTTTGTTCCGGACACAGTCCATGACCACAGCCCAGGTGGAGGCGAGCGGCTCAAGCGCAGCCCGCCTCGAACTTCTGAAGGACAGCATAACCATGACGATTATGCATCCGCTGGTCGGTGTCGGGCCGGGCAACTTTATGGTTGCGCAACAGAATCTTGCGCTGGCTCGTGGAGAGCCTTTCGGACTTTGGCACGTCACGCACAACACCTACACTGAGCTGTCCAGCGAGATGGGCATTCCTGGACTTGCGATCTACGTGATCTTTCTTTTCCAGTGCTGGAAGACCTTGGCCATTATCCTTCGCAGGAGGGGCGTTTCCGAGGAGGTGTTACTTATGGCGCAGACCCTTCGAGCCGCCCTGGTTGTCCTGGCCACGGTAGCCTTCTTCGATAGCTATGGCTACAACGCGAACATACCTATTCTTGCCGGCTTGATCACTGCGCTCAGCTTTATTGCACACTCCCAACGCATCGCCAATAAGATTGCGAGCAAGTCGGTGGAAAACGCTCCGTCATTGCCCGAGCCTGCTTTCGAGCCCGCGTGGAGCGGTTCTCCCTACTGATATGTGCGGCATCGCGGGAACCGTCACCAATGGCGCAGAACCTGCCGACATGGGCGTCGTCCGCCGGATGGCCGATATCCTTACCCACCGCGGGCCGGATGAGTGCGGCTCTTATGCCAACTTGGGTACGGTCCTAGGCCATCGACGCCTGAGCATCGTTGATCTGGCGACCGGCACGCAGCCGATGACCAACGAAGATGAGTCCCTTTGGATCACCTACAACGGGGAAGTCTTCAACCATGCGGAGTTGCGCCCGGACCTGGAGCGTGCCGGGCACCGCTACAAGGGCCGCTCCGATACCGAAACGGTGCTGCATGCCTTCGAACAGTATGGGGACCAGTGTGTTTGCCGCTTTCGTGGAATGTTCGCCTTTGCCATCTGGGACCGGACCCACAAGCGTCTGTTTTGTGCGCGGGACCGGCTCGGCATCAAACCGTTCTATTATTTCTGGAATGGTCGCCTGTTTGTTTTCGCCTCAGAAATCAAGGCCCTGTTAGAGCATCCGGATATTTCCGCCAACTTTAACCAGCAGCTCCTCCCCGAGTATCTTGCGTTTGGGTACAACAGCGGAGAGGAGACGATGTTTGAAGGCGTTCGCAAGCTCATGCCTGGCCACACATTGAGCCTCAGGTGCGGACCTGAACCCCGGCTGGAAGTCAAGCAGTACTGGGATGCTCCTTGTCCGACTGAGTTTGAACAACGGACCGATGTTGCCTGGATTGCGGAGTGCCGAAACCGCCTGGAAGAAGCGGTACAAACGCGGCTGATGAGCGATGTGCCGCTGGGGATGTTCCTTAGCGGCGGAGTTGATTCAAGCGCAATCGCTGCGATCATGAAGCGTATCACCACGGGAGCTGTTAAGACCTTTGCGGTCGGGTATAGCGAGCTCAAGTTCAGCGAACTGTCCTACGCGCGCGAGGTGGCGGAGCGGATTGGAACGGAGCACCATGACGTGGTCGTCTCCATGGAGGATTTCTTCAATGCTCTGCCCAGGCTGGTCTGGCATGAAGACGAACCCATTAGCTGGCCGTCCAGTGTGTCGCTGTTTTTCGTGGCGCGGTTGGCGTCGCAGCGGGTGAAAGTTGTTCTCACTGGCGAGGGCAGCGATGAGTTGTTCGGCGGATATGGACGGTACAGGTTCTACCAGCTCAACCAGCAGTGGATGAACGCATATCGAGGCGTTCCAAAAAGCGTTCGAGCGAAATTGCGCAATGTTCTTTCCGGCAGTGCCTTGTTCTCAGCCTCTCTCCGACGCAAGCTCAGCCACACTGTGCTGGGCAGGGAGACCGGCATCGAATCGCTGTACCTGGACAATTTCTACTGCGCTTTCGGAGCAGATGAGCAGGAACAGCTACTTGCGGAGAGTTATGCCGCTAGCCCGTATACGTTCTTCTTGAAATACTGGGAATCGGTCAGGCGTTCGCCGACCCTCAGCCGCCTGCTTTACGCCGATCAGAAGACCTATCTCGTTGAATTGTTGATGAAACAAGATCAGATGAGCATGGCGTGCTCAATCGAAAGCCGAGTGCCGTTCCTCGATCACAAGTTTGTGGAGTTTGCCGCTTCTGTGCCGCCACAGTTGAAGCTACGCGGAAAGGAGGGCAAGTACATCCTCAAGAGGGCTGTTGAAGACTTGCTCCCGGAAAGTATCATCTATCGAAAAAAACAGGGTTTCCCGACGCCGCTTCGCGACTGGCTGTTGGATCATCGGGCAAGCGGTCTGATCAATTACCTGCGTGATCCAGATGGGATCCTGGCCGCTTACGTGAACGCGGAATTCCTCGAGGATCTTCTGCAGAAACACTACAGCCGGCAACACGATGCCACCGACCAAATCTGGCGTTTGCTGAACCTGCAGCTCTGGGGGGACATGTACCTGACTGGCCGGCGCGAAGAGTTTTGGGATGGCCTTATGCCAATGTCCTCTAGCGCTGTCCGGACAGCATGAAGATCCTCTGGGTCAAGTCCGATTTTCTCCATCCGACCACGCGCGGTGGGCAGATTCGGACCCTGGAAATCGTCAAACGTCTTCATGCCCGGCACGAAGTCCACTACATTGCTTACGAGAACCCCGAACAGCCTGAAGGCCTCAGACGAGCGCACGAGTACTGCGCCAGGGCTTACCCGGTTCCTCACCGGGTTCCGCCGCACAATTCCCTCCGGTTTGCTCTCCAACTTGCGGCCAATGCATTTTCGTCTATGCCGCTGGCGCTTAGCCGCTATTGTTCTCCTGCGATGCGGAACCAGATTTGGAAGGTCTCAAACGAGGTAAAGTTCGACAGCATCGTGTGCGACTTCCTTGCGTCGGCACCTAACTTCCATAGCCTCGACCGTGCCATCTTGTTCCAGCACAACGTTGAAACCATGATTTGGCGTCGGCACGCTGAGAATGCGGCTGACCCACTCCGGAGAATCTACTTTGCATCGCAGGCCGAGAGAATGTTTCGCTGGGAGCGGCGCATGTGCCTCGCGGCGGCTCACGTGATTGCGGTATCTGCGCAGGACGCCGCGGTGTTTCGGAACCTGTTCGGAGTGACCAAAGTGTCTTCGATCAAGACGGGAGTGGATCTCGCATACTTTCGCCGTCCGCCTCAGGTCTCTCCCAAAGCGGACCTCGTTTTTCTCGGATCGATGGACTGGATGCCTAATATTGATGGAGTACAATATTTCATTCGAGAGATACTGCCGCTAATTCGCAAGCGACTGCCTGCATGCACCCTAGCGGTCGTGGGTCGGTCGCCTTCGGCTGCGACGCTTGCCTTGGCGGAACGCGATTCCAACCTCCAAGTCACCGGCACGGTGGATGACGTTCGTCCCTGGTTATGGGGGTCGCACGTCGCCCTTGTGCCGCTCAGAATCGGGGGAGGAACTCGCCTGAAGATTTACGAAGCGATGGCGGCCGGCACCGCAACCGTCTCGACTAGTATTGGTGCGGAAGGTCTGGACGTGAACCATCCGACTAACATACGACTCGCGGACACGTCTGCGGAGTTCGCGGAGCAATGCATTGAACTTCTGGAGAATGCGCCCAAGCGGGAGCGGCTGGCTGCGCAAGCCTTGAGCTTGGTGACGGAACGCTTCTCTTGGGATGTTGTAGCCACCGAATTTGAGGATCTGCTTCGGATGGCAACGGCCCCTGCCACCGGCAGTGCGAAAGCAACTGGTGTTGGGCAACAAGGAGACGGCCGCTTGGCAATGTGAACGGGGTCGCTAACGACTCAACTGGCTGGGCTGATCGGCATTCGTCAGTTTGACCAGCGTCGGCCAAGTTAGGCCGTGTTTTACTGTTCCGGTAATTGCAATTCCGAATCGTCGTATCGAGAAGGCCGGCAAACGGGGGCCACCGCTTATGGAGCGAGCAGGGGACAAGACAGAAGGAAGGCCTTCGATCGCAGTTTTTGGCCTCGGCTACGTAGGTTGCGTGACCGCGGCATGCTTCGCGCAACTTGGGTATCGAGTCGTGGGTGTGGACATTGACGCCAGAAAAGTTCTGGCCGTTGAATCTGGACAGTCACCTTTCTACGAACCCGGCCTGGAGACGCTCATCCGGTCCAATCTTCAGGACGGAAGACTGTCAGCCACAACCTCCACCGCCGACGCTCTACAGGACGCTGAGTTCGCCTTCCTGTGTGTGGGTACGCCTTCAGCAAGTAACGGGAATTTGAATCTCGAGCCGTTGCGGCGGGTTACCTCAGATATCGCCTGCCACCTGTCCGCGCGCGCGCGGCCTCTGACCCTGGTCGTGCGCAGCACGGTGTTCCCGGGGACATGCGACGAAATCGGCGCGCTACTCAGTGAGCATGGGCACGCGACTACGGTAGTTGCAAATCCGGAATTCCTGCGCGAAGGCACTGCGGTGAAGGATTTCATGGAGCCCTCCCTCGTGGTGGTGGGCAGTCACGACCGCGCGGCCGCAGAAGGAGTAGCGGGTCTGTATGCCTCCCTCCCCGTCGAGGTTTCCGTGGTCGCGCTGCGGACCGCGGAGCTCATCAAGTATGCGTGTAACGCGTTCCATGCCTTGAAGATCACATTCGCCAATGAAATCGGCGCCATTGCCACAGCTCTCGGTCTGGAGGGCGAGGAGGTTATGAGGACGATTTGCCGCGATACAAAGCTCAATATCTCGCCTGCCTATTTGCGGCCGGGTTTTGCGTTTGGCGGATCGTGTCTTCCCAAGGACCTTAGGGCCCTGAACTATCGAGCACGCCAGCTTGATCTTGAATTGCCATTGTTGAACTCTGTGCTGATGAGCAACGAGGCCCATCTGTCCAGGGCTTTCCGCCGCGTTCTGGAAACGGGGCCCCGGAAGATCGGAATCTACGGCCTGGCGTTCAAACCGGACACGGATGATCTCCGCGAGAGTCCGGGCGTAGCCCTGATTGAAAGACTGATCGGCAAGGGACGCGATGTCAGAATCTACGATCCGCACATTCAACTCGGATCCATTTACGGAAGTAATCAGACCTTCCTGTTCAATTCGCTGCCGCATATCGAAAGGTGTATGGAGAAGAGCCTGGAGGCAGTGTTGGATTGGGCCGAGGTAATCGTGATTACGCAGGAGGCGACTCCTGAGACGACGCAGATCATTGCCAGGCACTCCGTCCCAGTTATCGACGTAACCATTTCCCAGGGTGAAGAACTGGCGCACGTGGCGGAATCGTGAATCTCGGCCGCCCGCGAACCCCAACCTCCTAGATGCGAAGCGCTAACGAAATCTCATTCCGACTACGGCAAGAGGTCGCGAATGCAGTTCTGTTATTTGCCCCGCCTCAATGCGATCTTCGGGCTGAGACACCGCTGCAAGCGTTCCCGTCGCCCGGAGACGTCGGCGACGCGATCCGCGATACACCCTATGCATCTGAGGTGGTTAAGTTAGCGGACCGAGTCCTCGGGGGCCGGATCCCAGTGTTCGGGACAGAAATCGAGTACGGCCCGACGGTCGCCTGGCAGCGAGATCCTTTTCGGGCAATGGAAGCCCCGCGGAAGTATTTCCGCCGCATACCCTACCTCGATCTGCAGGCTTGCGGTGACCACAAGTGGATTTGGGAGATTAACCGTCATCAGCACCTGGTGTTGCTGGCCCAGGCATTCGTTATAACCGGCAGAACGACCTACCTCGACGAGGTCATTCGCCAACTGGAACAGTGGTGGACAGATAACCCGTTTCAAAGGGGAATCAACTGGACCAGCGCGCTGGAGGTTGCGCTTCGAGCACTGTCGTGGATTTGGATATGGCATTTGCTCGGCAACAGCATGGCGGCTGGATTCCGGCAGCGGTTTCTTGCCGAACTCTACCGTCACGGATTGCATCTTCAGTACAATCTCTCGGTCTACTTTTCGCCGAACACGCACCTCCTGGGTGAGGCAGTCGCGCTGCATGCGATCGGCCGGTTATTCCCGACATTTCCGAGATCCGAGCACTGGCGTAAACTCGGTCGCGAGATCGTGCACAAGCAAATGACAGCCCAGGTGCAAAGTGACGGAAGCCACTTCGAGCAGTCAACGTATTATCACCTCTATGCGCTTGACTTGTTCCTGTTCCACGCGGTGCTCGAAGACAGTGCTGGCGAGTATCGTGCTGGCCTGCATCGGATGACAGATTTCTTGGCCAGCATAGTGCAGACAAACGGCGACCTTCCTTTTCTCGGGGACGACGATGGAGGACGCCTCTTTTATCCGTTTGGCGAGCGTGGCCGGTTCGCCCGTGCCACGTTGGCAACAGCCTGCCTGATGCTTGGTGAAGCCACCCGTCCCCACTCCCAACAGGACGTACAGGAAATTGCAATGTGGTGGCTTGGTCCTGGGAAGTGCAGGGTCGCCCAGCCTCGTAACCCTCACCGCCAATCCCGGCTCTTCGCAGATTCGGGCTTGGTCGTGATGCAGCGCGGCGATGTTTCGGCGCTCTTCGACGCCGGCCCATTCGGGCCTTGGGGTGCGGGCCACAGTCATGCTGATACCCTCTCCCTCACCGTGTCGCGAGGTGACCACGAAATCCTGATCGATCCCGGTACGTACACCTATATGGATCCGGAGTGGCGAGATGTGTTTCGGGGCACCGGCGTCCATAACACGATCCGGATTAACGGTAGCGACCAAGCCCGCTCATGCGGGCCGTTTCAATGGGCAGAGAAGCCCGAGGTGCGGTTGCTTGACTTTTCCAGTACTGCGCAACGGGACTGTGCCGTCGCGAGCTGTCAATACCGCGGCTTCACACATAAGCGAACGGTTGAGTTTCTAAATGGGAATGAGTTTCGCATTCTCGATGAGTTGCAAGGCCCTCCGGGCGAGCATTTGATTGAACAATTCTGGCATGCAGGGGCCACGGTGCAGCAAACGGCCCCGGATATCTGGCGTATTGGGGAGGTAGCTGATTTGGTGGTGGACGGCGGACAGGGCGAGCGAGCCTGGCGGTCACGGGTGTTTGGGTCCAAGGAGGTTTCTTCCATGGTGGTCGTCCGCCGGCGCGTCGCGGTGCCAACCTTCTTCCGTGCCCAATTGCGATTGGCCTGCTAAGCAATTCTGTCCGGCAGCAACCGAGTAGGCAAGCATCGCTTGGGTGATCTTGAACCATCGTCGAAGTCCGGCTCATGACTGCAGATAAGAGGACGCAGAGTTCGAAGCCAGCGGTGATCCCCCGTCTCCTGAGATGGGCGGGTATGAGCTGTGCGGTTTTCGCAGTCGTATTGGCGCTGACCCTGCTCAACAACAACTATTCCTTTTCCCGTCAGTCGCGTGCGAAGTTCAACGCCCAGCTGGACGGCGCCCTGGATCGTGCCATCGATTGGATTGTGGCCTGTCCCGAGCTGTTTGAACAGAACCCCTCATTGATGTACATGATCTCCGACATGGAACGGATGTCGGGCGACCCTCGCCTCCGCTCGCTGCTGCAGGATTACGGAAAGAGCGACAGAATAGTTCGTCCCTCGACCCAGGTCGACTACATTTGGAGACGTCTGGTGGACCGTAACGCTCATCTCCCCTTCGTGAGCGTTTACGATCTGCGCACCCAGGGTTTTGAAGTGGTCTGGGATGCGTACGGAGTCGCTCCGCACAACGTTGCGATCACCGATGAGCTGAAGGCGGACATGTTTTCGCCTACCAAGTTCTATTGGGGCCGGCGGCAGCACCAGCTGTTGGCTCTGGTCATTTACCGCGATTTCAACGGGAGTTCTGACGAGCTCGATGCCACAATGAATCACCTTTCGGAAAAGGTCGCCCGCGATGCGCACTACGACTTTCGAGTTACCGACTCGTACGTCCAGAGGACCGCGTTTGTCCTGGCTGCAACGCGACCCGATCTGATCCGGCGGCGCTGGGTGGAGCGCATCCTCGACTACCAGAACGCGGATGGCTCTTGGAACTACTGCTGGTACGGCTGGTGCCGCGGGATATTCGAGTTTGGACCCATCTCTTCTGTGCACACGACCGGCCAGGCCGCGCATGCGACCATCCAGGCCGCGCATGCGACTATTCAGGCCGCATGGGTGCTTACCATGCTCAGGTATCGCTATCCTCAATGGATCGAGGAGCGCTATATTTCACGTTGACCGCTAAGGACTGTGTTATCGTGAACGCCTCAGAGGGTTTCCGGGCAGATCCGCGGGCTTGGGCGGTAAGGGATTTGCAAGTGCAGGTTAGATTCCCGGGGAAGTGAACTGCACTAGAGCGGATGTGCAATATTTTGCACTAGTTAAATCCAAAGTCTTGAGCTTCGGGGAAGCAAGATACAGAACTGCTGGCTTTTGAGCTAGTTATGGAGTATGCTTTCTCCTGCTCTCGGCCAAATGATTGCACACACCGGAAGGGTTCCTGTGGCAGAAATCCAAACAGGTGGACACGACTAGTGGCGCTGGCTGGCACCAAGCTGACCAGTACTGCTCCGCCTCCGCCGGCAGAAACTGAAATTGGTTCGGAAGGGAGTTTTCCCTCGAAGCTTCAAGTGTTTTGGCAAACCCTGAAGCCGTTTGGCTGGCCGGGGTTGTTGCTGGTGGGGGTTGTGATTGCGCTGTATGCGCCCGTTCTCAAACAACTGGTTGATCAGTGGTACAACGACGCTGACTACGGCCACGGTTTTCTGGTTCCCGTACTTTCCGCCTATTTGATCTGGCAGCGGCGCGACAAGTTGCGACTGGTCAAACGCTACCCCTCTGCATGGGGGATGATCATTGTTATCATGTCAATCGGGATACTATTCGCGGGCAGACTGGGCGCTGAACTCTTCCTTACGCGCATATCCTTACTGGGGACGATTTGCGGTATCATCGTGTATTTTTGCGGAGGAGCCTTGTTACGCGCGATGGCATTCCCCATGGCTTTTCTGCTTTTTGCTATCCCAATCCCCGTTATCCTCTACAACGAAATCGTTTTCCCGCTGCAGTTGGTTGCCTCAAAGTTCGCCACCTGGTGTCTCGAAACGCTCAGTCTTTTCCCGGTCATGCGCGAGGGCAATGTTCTCATCTTGCCGGGCATGAAATTGGAAGTGGTGGAGGCCTGCAGCGGTATCCGTTCGTTGATGTCCCTGTTGGCGCTGGCGGCGGGTTTCGGCTATTTAATGGAGCGCAGCATCCCGGTTCGCTGGCTGCTGATTCTGGCTATGATCCCTTTGGCCATTGTTAGCAATGGGACACGCGTCATGATTACCGCCCTGATGGCCAACTACATCGGGCCGCAGGCGGCCGAGGGATTCATGCACGAATTCTCAGGCTGGGTGATTTTCCTCGTGGCCACAGTGTTGTTTCTGGCGTTCCACAGTCTTCTCAACCTGCTCCGCAGGAAGCTTGGATGGCTTCCCAAAGAACCGGGAGAGGCTGTCACCGCGAAGGGGATCCAATGAAAACAGGAATCCGGTATTGGGTGATGATTGCGGTGCTACTGGGCGCCACCACGGGAATGGCGCACCTGTCGCATGGAGAAGATACGCCGCCGGCGAAACCGATGTCGGAATTTCCAACCCAAGTCGGTGGATTCAAGTCCGTCGGCGACTATACGCTCGATCAAAAGACCATCGATATTCTGGGCGTGACCGATTACCTCAGTCGTGCCTACTCCTCGCCGACGCTAGGGCCGATCGGCCTGTATATCGGTTATTTCCGGAGCCAACGCACCGGAGCCAGTATTCACTCTCCCAAGAATTGCCTCCCCGGAGCGGGCTGGCAGCCCCTGCAGTCGACGGTTTACCAACTCCCGCTGGCCGATGGCCGCAAAGCTCCCATCAACCTCTACGTCATCCGCAAGGATCTGGAGGAACAACTGGTACTGTACTGGTACCAGGCGCACGGCCGGATTGTGGCCAGCGAGTACTCAGGTAAGTTTTATCTGGTGTACGACGCGATGCGCTTGAACCGGACCGACGCCGCCTTGATCCGCATTACCACGCCCATACAGCATGGTGATGAGCAAGCGGCGCGGGCACGCGCTATTGCCTTCGCGCAACAGATTACGACGGACGTTGACAAGATTATCCCTCGGTGACCCAGGAGAAATCATGCGGAATCGCTACATTGTCGCAATTGTGATGCTGGCACTCATGGCTCTGTTCGTTGGTTGCACCCGCAACCCCGAAGCCGCTAAGCGCAAGTATCTCGAGAGCGGTAACAAGTACTTGGACGAGAAGAAGTATGACTCGGCCGTCATTCAGTACAAGAAGGCGTTACAGATTGATCCCAAGTACGCCGAAGCTCACTATCAGCTGGGCAATGCCCAGATGGCGATGAAACATTGGCCGGACGCCTTCAAGGAATACAGCGAAGCCATCGAACAAGATCCCAATCATCTGAAAGCGCGAATGGCGCAGGCCACCATGTTGTTCGCCTCCGGGCGGAAGAACTATGACAAAGCAGAAGAGCAGGCCCGCTACGTAGTCGAGCATGATCCCAACAACATTGAGGCTTATGTCCTGCTCGGCAATGTCTTGTACGGCGAAAAAAAGCCTCAGGACGCTATCGACGTGTATAGCAAGGCTATCGCCCTGAAGCCCGATGCCTCCGCCGCTTACCTTAACCGGGGAGTGGTGTACGGTTCTCTCAAACAGGACGGGCCCGCGGAGCAGGACTTGCAGAAGGCCATCAGCGTTGATCCGCACAATCTGCAGGCCTATGCCAATCTCTCCGGCTTCTACCTGTACCAGAAAAACACCAAGAAGGCTGAAGATGTACTGCGTCAGGCTATCCAGAACAACCCTGATAGTCCCGCTCCTTACCTGAGGTTGGCCGCGGTGCAGCTTTATGAGGGTCGCAAACCCGATGCCGAGCAGACGATCCAACAACTACGCGATGCCAAGCCAAACTCACCCGAGGTTTCACTTGCGATTGGCGACTTTTACCTGGCCGAGAGAAATTCCGATGCCGCTATTAAGGAATACCAGCGGGGCTTGAGTGCCAATCCCAAGAATGAGGAATTGGAAATTCGTCTGGTGGAAAACCTGCTCAACGCCGGCAAAATCGACGACGCCACCAAGATGACCGAGCAGATGTTGAAAAACAATCCGGGTGACGTCACGGCACGCATCGTACAGGCCCGGTTGCAGGCCATCAAGGGAAACAGCGCGGATGCTATCTCGACCTTACGTGATGTCATCAAGGATGCGCCGGAAAATCCGCAGGCCCATCTCGTCTTAGGACAGGTTTTGCGCCAGACCGGCGACGGGCCCGGAGCCAAGGGCGAACTACAAGAGGCCCTGAAGCGTCAGCCGGACAACCCGTTGGCGCTGCAGGCCCTGGCGGAATCCTACCGCGACTCGCGCGACTTCGACACCGCCCGAGAGTATGCGGCCCGGCTGCAGAAGCTCAATGACAATCCCACGGCGCATTTCCTGAACGCCACGATTGACCTCGGCGCCAGGGATTACCAGCCAGCTCTCGATGAACTCAAGGACGTTGAGAAGTCGGTGCCTAACGATCCCTTGGTCCACGTAAACATGGCCTTGGCCTATTCCGGACTGAAGAAGTACCCCGACGCGGAGCGCGAATTTCAGACCGCTTTGAAGCTGTACCCCCAATACGATACGGCGCTCTCCAGCTACGTTGGCATGCTGTTTAGTATGAATCAGCCTGACAAGGCGGTGGCGCTTGCCAGAAACTATGCCGCGGCCAATCCCAATCGGGCCGCTGCGCACTTTATTTATGCATCTGCACTGGCTACCACAAGAAAGCTCGATGCGGCCATCGACGAGTTCCAGAAGGTACTTCAGATCGATCCCAAATCTCTCATGGCCTATATTCACATCGGGCAGATCTATGAAATGAAGGGGCAGGCCGATGCGGCCCTGGTGCAGTACGAGAAAGCTCTGGGCGTGCAGCCAAACTCGGCGATGGTCAATAACTACATTGGAAATGCTTACGTCGCCAAGAATGACTTGAGGTCAGCAGGCAAGTACTATCAGGCGGCGCTGAACCAGAACGCCCACGATCCAATCGCGGCCAACAACCTAGCCTGGGTCTATGCGTCGGAAGGCGAGAACCTTGATATGGCGCTGAGCCTGGCCACCCAGGCAAAACAAATGGCACCGGAATTAGATAGCGTCAATGACACGCTGGCTTGGATCCAGTACAAGAAGGGGAATTATCGGGTCTCCATCTCGCTGGCGGAGGACGCAGTGAAGAAGAATCCCGAGAAGGCGCTCTATCGTTATCATTTGGGAATGGCGTACAGCGGCGCCGGAGACAGAAATCGGGCGAGGACCGAATTGCAGAAAGCGCTGTCTCTTAACCTGAGGGGGCCGGACGCCGAGGAGGCACAGCGCACGCTGGCGTCTTTGCAGTAGACAAATCGAAGAGCAGGCGAAATGCAGCCGGAGCGCGACGAAGGAATGAGGTTCATATCGTCTTGGTGCCGAACCTCAGTCCGGAGCTCGCGCTTCTTGCTTTTCAGGCCTCCGTTCTCTGAACTCTAAGGTTCTGTTCGCCGCGGGAACGGATCTTGAGCTCATCACGCAGAATCCTTGAAATTCGTAATGCACAAGTCGCTGTTTCATTACTTGGGCATCGGCTGTGTCGTGATGCTCTTTTGGCGCTGTCCGCAAGCGCAAGAGAGCTGTAGTTTTGAGGTCAAGATACTTCTCGCCCCGCAGCACATCCAGCAAACCCTGACATCGCTGCACGCAGAGCAAGAAACCACTGGTCAGGTTTTCTTCTTCGATACCAAAGATCTCGACTTGCTGGCCAAAGGTGTGATATTGCGGGTGCGACGAGGCGCCCATCGCGATCTCACCCTCAAGCTTCGGTCCAGTGAGGCCGAGCGGTTGTCCAATCAGTCCTGCGGCCAGGGGAAGTGCAAGTGCGAAATGGATCTGATTGCAGGGAGGGCGAACTACTCGTATTCCGTGCAGAGCCAGTTGCCAGATCAAATACCCGACACCGGCGTTGAGATGGCCAGGCTGCTGACTGCGGGCCAGAGAGAACTGCTGAAACAAGCTCGAGCCTCGATTGACTGGACACGGGTCAAGAGGGTTGCTGTAATACAGACCACGGCTTGGAGAGCCAGAGCCAGCCAGTCCTTCAATAAACTTGATCTCGAACTTTGGGAATGGCCAGACGGCAAAGTACTTGAACTTTCAACCAAGGTCAGCGCTGATGCAGGGCCGACCACCTATGTGCAATTAGAGAAGTTGCTGAAGGCCAGAGGTATCGTGCTAAACAGCCAACAGGAGTTCAAGACGGCAATGGTGTTGCGAACGTTACTCCATCAGGCTGGCAAGTAATCCCGGCATCCACTTCACACCTTATCGGTCCACGCCACACCCAATGCGTGCAGGATGAGAGCATCTCCGGCAGTCAGGCTGCTGGCGTCCAGCACGGCCTGGCAAGCATAGGACACATCATTATGGCGAGTGAGCACCAGGGCGTGACCAACTACGCTAACGCCATGCTGGCGGGCTGAACAGGCACCTGTGAGCAATGCGGTAGATCAGATTCCCTCGCCAGATTCGAGCCGGAGTTCAACCGCCTCTTTGTAAAATTTCGTTCGCGATCATCGCCTGCCCAAGGGAGATTCCCCCGTCGTTGGGCGGGACCTGCGCGTGTAGATAAACCCCAAAACCATCGCGACGCAAACCGTCTACGCAGCGTTGCAACAGGTAGACATTTTGGAACGTTCCGCCGCTGAGACACACCCGGTCCAAGGGTTCCTGCGCGCGAATTTGGCGGCAGACTTCCAGGATCATGGCCGCAATCGTATTGTGAAAGCGCGCAGCGATGCACGCCGGAGATTTCGAATGTGAAAGATCGCGAACGATGTTCTCGATCATTGGACGCAGGTCCACCTGCGCCGGTTCGCCGGAATCGATCGTGAACGGATAAGCTTCATCTAAACCTGGTTGCGCGATCATCTCCAGCTCGATCGCCGCCTGGCCCTCGAAGTTGACCTCCTGGCGCAGGTTGATCAGCGAAGCTACAGCATCGAACAACCGTCCGCACGAAGAAGTGTCGATGCAGTTGATGCGGCGCTCCAGCATCGAGCGCACCAGTTCGACGTGCTCCTTCGCAATCCCGTTCAGGAAATCAAGCGAGCTCGGGAGTGGAGCGTTGCCGAAAGTGTCGCGAAGATAGCTAAGGGCGACGCGCCAGGGCTGGCGCACGGCGGCATCGCCGCCCGGCAGGGGAATGTAGCGCAGGTGCGCGCGCCGCTCGAAGCCCCTAAAATCGGCGACCAGAAATTCCCCGCCCCAGATCTTGCCATCGGTTCCGTAGCCGGTGCCGTCGAAGGCAACGCCGATGACCTTATCGCGCAGATGGTTCTCTGCCATGCAGCTCGCGATATGGGCGTGATGATGCTGGACGCCGACCTTACGTTCCAACGGCAGGCCGAGGGCGAACCGTGTGCTGATGTACTGCGGATGCAAATCGTAAGCTACCGCCTGCGGTTCAACCCGAAACAGCTTCTTGAGATTGGCCAGCGTTTCCTCGAAGAACAGCAATGTCTCGTAATTCTCCAGGTCGCCGATGTGCTGGCTGAGGATGGCGTAATTCCCCTTCGTCAGGCAAAGGGTGTTCTTCAGTTCGGCGCCGCAGGCCAGGACCTCGCGCAGGGGCGCTCCAATATCAATGGGATGGGGAACGTAGCCGCGCGAGCGCCGCAGCACGCGTTCCCGGCCTTCGAAAGTGCGGACTACCGAATCGTCGGTGCGCATGTAGATGTCGCGGTTGTGAAAGACAAACCAATCCGCGACGGTTTGCAGGCGCTGCCATGCGTCTTCGTTGGAGATGACAATCGGCTCCTCGCTGAGATTGCCGCTGGTCATTACCAGAGCGGTGAATTCCGGGGGGCCTTCCGGCGAATCGCTGAACAGCATGTAATGTAGCGGTGTATAGGGCAGCATCACGCCAATGGTGTTGTTGCCCGGCGCGACCGCCGGCGAGATGGTGCCGTTAGACCGGCGGCGCAGCACAACGATCGGCCGGCGCGCATTCAGCAGTGTTGTGCGCTCCGCGTCTGAGATTAGGCAGAAGCTTTCGGTTGCAGCGACGTCCCGGGCCATCAAAGCAAAGGGCTTATCACTGCGCCGCTTGCGCGTGCGCAATTGCCGCACCGCGGTGTCATTCGTTGCGTCACAAGCCAGCAGAAACCCGCCAAGTCCCTTGACCGCAACGATCTTGCCCTGGCGCAACAACTCGCGCGCCTGATGGATGACAGCGGCAGATTCAGACGCGCGATACGAGGAAGGCGCGGGAAGTGATGAGCCCGATTCCGCCAGCGCCAATGCCGGTCCGCAAGCTGGGCACGCATTAGGTTGCGCGTGAAAGCGCCGGTCGGCCGGGTCCTGGTATTCAGCCTGGCAAAGCTGGCACATGGTGAACGACGTCATCGTGGTTGCCGACCGGTCGTAGGGAATATCCTGGATGATGGTGTAGCGCGGCCCGCAATTGGTGCAGTTCGTAAACGGATATCCAGCACGGCGATTGCTTGGGTCGCTAAAGTCACGCCAGCAATCGTCGCAGGTGGCCAC